>Ga0209328_10000280_pt1 | contig 12064 bp, 11 predicted proteins | sample JacPinW_OM3H0_M1_FD_187954 | JGI IMG/M metagenome (GOLD analysis project Ga0209328, IMG submission 187954) | Forest soil microbial communities from Algoma, Ontario, Canada - Jack Pine, Ontario site 1_JW_OM3H0_M1 (SPAdes) (version 2) | ecosystem: Environmental > Terrestrial > Soil > Boreal... | reverse complement strand
TCGATCGGCTTGATCGCGGAGGTAAAATCCGACTCAGGCCCCATTTCGCGAATCACTACCTCCCACAACCGCCCGACCGCTTCGGCGACTTCCATCGATAACCCCAGCGCCTTTGCCTCTTCGAGGCAGAGCCGCACATCCTTCACCATCAATCCGGTGGCAAAACCGAAATCGAAGCTGCGCGGCAGGATCGAGCGCGGAAACTTGTCGCGGCTTGCGGTGTTTTGTCCCGATCCGGCGTTGATCACGTCGATCATGACGCTCGGATCGAGCCCCGACTTGACGCCCATCACCACGGCTTCGGAGGTTGCGACCACGGCGGTCGCCGACAACAGATTGTTGGCAAGCTTCATGGTCTGCGCCGAGCCGGGCTTTTCGCCGATGAAGAACACCCTGCCGATCACCTCAAGCGCCGGCTTAATCAGCTCGAACTCCGCTCTCGGACCCGACACCATGACGGCGAGCGTGCCCTTTTCGGCGCCGCCGACGCCGCCGCTCACCGGGCTATCGAGCTGCACGATGTTGCGCTTTGCCAAAGAATCGAAAATCCGCGCCGCCATGTGCGATCCAACCGTGGAGAGGTCGACGAAGCGTTTTACCCGCTTGCCTTCGCTGACGCCGTTCTCCCCGGTCGCAACCTCGAGCGAGGCCTGCAGCGACGGCAGGCTCGCCAGCACGGTCTCGGTGCGGTCGGCGACGTCCTTCGGCGAGGAAGCTCCTTGCGCGCCCATCGCGAGCAGTTTGTCGACGGCCTCCTTGCGCTGGTCGAACACGACCAGTTGATGCCCCGCCTCGATCAGGCGGCGGGCCATGGGAAAGCCCATCTTGCCGAGGCCGATGAATCCGATGTCCATGCGCGTCAGCCCTTGTCGATTTCGGCGAACACTTCGCGGGCAATTCTAAAACTGTCGACGCCCGCGGGCACGCCGGCATAGATCGCGACCTGCATGAAGATTTCACGGATCTCGTCCTTGGTGACGCCGTTGGTAAGCGCGCCCTTGATGTGCACCCGCAATTCGTGCGGCCGGTTCAAAATCGAGATCATCGCCAGATTGAGCATGCTGCGGGTCTTGCGCGGCAGCTCCTCGCGGCCCCAGACCGCGCCCCAACAATATTCGGTTACCAGTTCCTGGAACGGCTTGTTGAAATCGTCGGCGTTTTTCAGGGCGTTAGCGACATAGGCCTCGCCGAGCACCGCTTTGCGGATTTCGAGCCCCTTATCGTGCGTTTTTTTGTCCATGGTGTTTCCTTGATGGTTGCCGGCGACAGCCTTAGTTGTTCACCCGTAAGGTTACGGGGTTGGCGGTCCGCCGTCACGCCTTCGTGTTATGCGCGATTTCAGGTGTGGGTTGTGCAACGCGGGACGTGCCTCACTGCCGCCGTTGTGCTAAGGTAACTTCGTCGACAACCCGGAGAGCTTATTGAGCGGCACCACTCCTGATCCGTCTGAACCGGCGCGAAGCCCTGACACCGTTTCGCGGCTAAAGCTGATGCAGGCCCTGCAGCGGGCAAAATATGCGATCGCGTGGGAGCGGTGCTGGCCGCATTTGGCGCGGCTTTTGACGGTCATCGGACTGTTCCTGGTGGTTTCCTGGGCCGGGTTGTGGCTGGCGCTGCCGTTCGTTGCGCGCGCCATTGGGCTCGGACTGTTCGTGCTGGCGGTGCTGGGAGCATTGTTTCCGCTGGTGCGGTTCCGTTGGCCGACCCGCGACGAGGCCTTGGGCCGGCTCGACCGCGGTTCCGGCATCCGTCACCGCCCGGCGACCGCACTCACCGACACTCTGGCGACGCCGGATCCGGTCGCGCAGGTGCTATGGCAGGCACAGCGCGAGCGCACGTTGGCTTCGATCAAACGGATTCGCGCGGGCCTCCCGTCGCCGCGGCTCGCGATCCATGATCCCTGGGCGCTGCGCGCGCTGGTCGTCGTGATGATGGTCGCGGCCTATGTCGCCGCCGGCGACGAGCGCATGCTGCGCACGGTAGCGGCGTTCGACTGGAATGGCGTGCTGTCGCCGGTCAATATCAGGGTCGATGCCTGGGTGACGCCGCCGCTCTATACCGGCAAGCCGCCGATCATTCTGTCGGCGGCCAACAAGGAAGCGGCTCTTCCTTCCACGGGACCGTTGCCGGTGCCGGGCGGTTCCACGCTGATCGTGCGCTCGAGTGGCGGCACGCTCGACGTGGTGGCTGGCGGCGGTGTGACCGAAGCCGTCCCGGTCCAGGAGGCGCCCAAGGGCACCAACGAACGGCATTTTACCATCGCCGGCGACGGCACGGTGCATGTCCGCGCACCCTCCGGTCAGCCGCAATGGAAGTTCACCGCTATCCCCGACCGCCCGCCGACGATTTCGCTTGCAAAGGACCCGGAGCGCCAGGCCCGCGGCTCGCTGCAGATGTCCTACAAGATCGAGGATGATTACGGCGTCACCGAAGCGCACGCCCAATTCGCGGTCCGTCCAGCCGACCCGGCGAAAGCTGCCGCCACGCCACGGCCACTGTTCGATCCGCCGCAATTTGCGCTGGTGCTTCCGAATGCGCGGACCCGCAATGGCGTCGGCCAAACCGTCAAGGACCTCAGCGAAGACCCTTACGCCGGAGCCGACGTCACCTTGACGCTGACCGCAAAGGACGAAGCCGGCAATGAGGGCCATAGCGAGCCGTTCAACCTGCGGCTTCCCGAGCGTCTCTTTACAAAACCCCTGGCACGCGCGCTGATCGAACAGCGCCGCATTCTGGCGCTCGATGCCAATCAGAACGCGCAGGTTTTTGCCGCGCTCGATGCGCTGATGATCGCGCCGGAACTGTTCACGCCGGAGGCCGGCCAATATCTCGGACTCTACAGCGTGGCGCGGCAGCTTGAGGCCGCCCGCACCGACGATGCGATGCGCGAGGTCGTCGCCAGCCTGTGGTCGCTCGCCGTCACCATCGAGGATGGCGACATCACCGACGTCGACAAGGCGCTCCGTGCCGCACAAGACGCGCTCAAGCAGGCACTGGAACGCGGCGCCAGCGACGAAGAGATCAAGAAGCTCACCGAGAATCTGCGCGCGGCGCTGGATAATTTCATGCGCCAGCTCGCCGAACAGCAGCGCAACAACCCGCAGCAACTGGCCCGCCCGCTCGATCCCAACACCAAGGTGATGCGCCAGCAGGACCTCAACAACATGATCGAGCGCATGGAGCGGCTGTCGCGCTCCGGCGACAAGGAAGCCGCCAAGCAATTGCTCGAACAGCTGCAGGAAATGCTTGAAAACCTGCAAATGGCGCAGCCCGGCCAGTCCGGTGACAACGACATGGAGCAGGCGCTGAACGAGCTCGGCGACATGATCCGCAAGCAGCAGCAGTTGCGCGACAAGACCTATAAGCAGGGCCAGGATTCGCGGCGCGATCACATGCGCGGCAAGCAGGGCGACGATCAGAGCATGGGCGATCTGCAGCAGGATCAGCAGAGCCTGCGCGACCGGCTGCAGAAATTGCAGCAAGAGCTTGCCAAGCGCGGCATGGGCCAGCAGGCCCAGCGCGGTCAAAAAGGCCAGAAGGGCCAGCAAGGCCAGAAGGGCCAGCAAGGGCAGAAAGGCGAGCAGGGCGAACAAGGCCAGCAGGGTCAACAGGGCGGCGAGCAAGGCGACCAGGAGGGCGATGAAGACGGGCTCGGCCAGGCGGACTCCGCGATGGGCGATGCCGGAGGCAAGCTCGGCGAAGGTAACGCCGATGGTGCCGTGGATTCGCAAGGCAAGGCGCTGGACGCGCTGCGCAAGGGCGCGCAGTCTCTCGCAGAGGCGATGCAGCAGGGCGAGGGCGACGGACAGGGCGACGGCCCGGGTAACCGCATGGGCCGCCAGCAGGGCAACGGCAATCTGAACGATCCGCTCGGACGGCCGCTGCACGGCCACGAATACACCGACGATTATTCCGTGAAGATCCCCGGCGAGATCGACGTGCAGCGAGTGCGCCGGATCCTGGAAGAACTGCGCCGCCGTCTCGCCGACCCGCAGCGCCCGCAGATCGAACTCGATTATATCGAGCGATTGCTGAAGGATTATTAGGACGCCGGTTCAATACGGGCTGTTACCACGTCGGGGTGCTTGTAGCCCGGATGGAGCGAAGCGTAATCCGGGGCCGCAAGCAAACAAGAATCCCGGATTGCGCTGCGCTCCATCCGGGCTACGAAGCTTTCGCGGGGTATGACGGTCTTTGATGTGGCGCGGCTAACTACCCTTCCTTGCCGCCAGTGCGGCAGCCACCGCAGTGCGGATATCGGCCACCGAGAACGGTTTTGTCACCACGTCGTAGACGATCGCGTTGAGGCCTGAGGCGCGTTCGCGCTGATCGGCAAAACCTGTCATCAATAAAATCGTCACCTTCGGAAAATCGCGCGCCGCGGCCAGCGCCAGCGCGATGCCGTCCATCACCGGCATCTGGATGTCGGTGAGCAGAAGGTCGAATGCGCCTTGATCGCGGCTGAGGATTTCCAGCGCCTCGGCGCCGTCTTCCGCGGTGACGGTTTCGTGGCCGTCCATGGCAATGGCGCGCGCCACCAGCGTGCGCATGGAGACTTCGTCGTCGGCGATCAAGACGCGCGGCATCGAGCCCTCAACCCTTTCGCTTGCGGAATCCCTAAAAGCCCGTTTCAGACGTTGCCGGCGGCAAGGTCCCGCTTGTTGAAGAAGCGTATATCGATATGACGCCCCTCGGGAGGCGGCGAGGCGAGCCGCGACTTGAACCAGGCTCGCTCGCCCGGCTTCAGCACGGGCTGCTCCAGCACCGTGTTCCAGGCGTAGATCTCCGCCCCCTGCGCGTCGCGAACGCTAAAGCGCAGCCGCGGCAACTCGACCGCCTTGCGGGTTTCGCCCGTGATCACTCCCTCGATCACCAGCACCGGCTTACCTTCCACGGTCTCGGTCGTGATCTTCACGTCCTTGAACATCAGCCCGCGCAGATTGACCTCAAGCCCGACCAATTTGTAGAACGTCGCGGTCTGCGGCAACAGTCGCACCACGTCGACCCGCCAGATGATCAGCGCCAGCACCAGCGCGCCCATGGCGGCGCAATATGTGGGCAGGCTGACCAACGGCTTGCGCGGCGCGCCCGTCCGCGGCCGTGGTAAAAGCTTCCGGAGCCATGATTGGCGCCGCGCGGTCCTCTCCTTGTCAAGGCCGTCACCGGCGACCGACGGCCAGTCGGTGTCGGTGGACTGCGCCGCGCCCGCGCCATTCACCGGCCAGTCCCCTGAAATCGAGGGGCTGTCGATCACGGGGGTATCCGACGCCTCGCCCTCTTCGCGAGCCATCGCCTCCCATTGCGCGGCGGTATCGTCGGCATTTCCGGCCTCTTGGCCGGCCGCCGCCATGGCCGCTACCGGGGCGATCTCGATCGCATCCTCCGGCCGTGCCAGCCAGACCTCCTTGCAGCGGGAGCAGCGCACGGTGCGGCCGGCCATCCCCAGGGTAGCCGGATCAATGGCATAGGACGTTGTACAATGGGGGCAAACGATGTGCATGGAGCCAATCTCCACAATGATATCGCCCGGATGCTACAAGGCGACCGTTAACGAATCGGAAACCATAACCGAAGCACAACCAATTTGTCCGGTTCGCACCCGCAGCGAACCAGCAAAATTCCGGGACGGCGGATGGCCTCCGGTCCCGCCCCACATCGAACGGAGCTGAGCTTGGTTCGGTTCGAAAACGTTGGATTGCGTTACGGACTGGGTCCGGAGATTCTGCGCGACCTCAGTTTCCTGATCCCCGCCCACTCCTTCCAGTTCCTCACCGGCCCCTCCGGCGCCGGCAAGACCTCGCTGCTGCGGCTGTTGTTCTTGTCGCTGCGGCCGACCCGCGGCCTGGTCAATCTGTTCGGCCACGACGTCTCACTGCTCAACAAGGACGAGATCGCGGCCTTGCGCAAGCGGATCGGCATCGTGCTGCAGGACTTTCGCCTGCTCGATCACATGACCACTTACGAGAATGTGGCGCTGCCGTTCCGGGTGATGGGCCGCGCCGAATCCAGCTACCGCAAGGAGGTCATCGATCTCCTGAAATGGGTCGGCCTCGGCGAGCGCATGGATGCGCTGCCGCCGATCCTGTCCGGTGGCGAGAAGCAGCGCGCGGCGATCGCGCGCGCGGTGATTTCGCGGCCGCAGCTATTATTGGCGGATGAGCCGACCGGCAATGTCGATCCGACGCTGGGGCGGCGATTGTTGCGGCTGTTCATCGAACTGAACAAGACGGGTACCGCGGTCGTGATCGCGACCCACGACATCACGCTGATGGATCAGTTCGATGCGCGGCGGCTGGTGCTGCATCAGGGACGGCTGCATATCTATGAATAGGAACGGCAACGAGCAGCGCCCGCTGGTGGATCTCGGGCACGAACGCCCGCAGGTGCCGGCGCGGGCGCGCAATTTGTCGCCGATCGTGCCGCGCGCCTCGATCGCCGGCCGCGCGCTGGTCGCGGTCGTCGCCATCATGACGTTCCTGGCATCGATCACGACAGGCGCGGTGCTGTTGGTGAGCGCTTCGGCGGCGGAGTGGCAGTCCGAAGTCGCAAGCGAAATCACCATCCAGGTGCGTCCCGCGGCCGGGCGCGATCTCGAACGCGATACGGCGGCGGTGGCGGAAGCGATGCGCACGCAACCCGGCATCGTCGAAACCAGGCCCTTCAGCAAGGAGGAATCCGCCAAACTGCTGGAGCCGTGGCTCGGCAGCGGATTGTCGCTCGACGACCTGCCGGTACCGCGCGTCATTGTGGCGCGCCTGCAGCCCGGAACCACGCTTGATCTCGCGGCGCTGCGCGCCAGGGTGTCGCAGGTGGCGCCGACCGCCAGTGTCGACGATCACCGCGCCTGGATCGAGCGGATGCGCTCGATGACCGGCGCCACCGTGTTCGCCGGTATCGGCATCCTCGTTCTGGTGATCATTGCGACCATCATTTCGGTATCGTTCGCGACCCGCGGCGCAATGGCGGCGAATCGCCCGATCGTCGAAGTCCTGCACTTCGTCGGCGCCGGCGACCGCTTTATCGCCAATCGCTTTTTCCGGCATTTTCTGCGGCTCGGGCTCGAGGGCGGGGTGATCGGCGGCGGCATCGCGATGTTGTTATTCGGATTTTCCGAATCGGTTGCCGGCTGGTTCTCCGGCACCCCGGTCGGGGATCAGTTCGCGGCGCTATTGGGGACGTTTTCGCTGCGCCCGTCCGGTTACCTGGCACTGGCGGCGCAAGCGGTGCTGATCGCGGCGATCACGGCCTGGGCGTCGCGACGAACCCTGTTCTCGACGCTTGACGACATCGATTGACGCGCGTGGTCACGAAACCCTCGGCCAAAGCGGACTCCATTTCGTCCGAAAAGGCTCTAGACTTATGGCGGGAGAGGTCGCTGGCATCGATGAATCTGCAGGTGGACGATAGCACGCCGAAAGCGCCGGTCGCCGCGCCACGGGGTTTTTTGCGTGCCGCTGTCGCCATGGTGCTGGCGACCGCGTTCGTTGCTGCTGCGATCGGATTTGTCGGCTTTCTGTCGCAGTTGCGCGGCGCCGAAACAGTGCCCGACCGCAAGGCTGACGGCATCGTGGTGCTGACCGGCGGCTCCTCGCGCGTTTCGGATGCGATGGAACTATTGGCCGCCGGTTACGGCAAGCGGCTGTTGATCTCCGGAGTGCATCCGACCAATGCGGCAAGCGATATTTCCCGTTCGCTGTCCGACAATCAGTCGCTGTTGAGCTGCTGCGTCGATCTCGACCGCTCCGCCATCAACACCCGCAGCAACGCGGCGCAGACACGGCGCTGGGTGCATGAGCGCGGCTTCAAATCGCTGATCGTAGTGACATCGAATTACCACATGCCGCGGGCCATCGTCGAATTGTCGCATGCGATGCCCGATATTGCGCTCGTTCCGTTCGCGGTGGTCGGCGAGAAATGGCGCGATGAGCCATGGTGGACCAGTGGCGCGACGCTGCGGCTGTTGCTATCGGAATACGTCAAATACGTCGCCGCGGAGGTGCGGGTACGGCTCGCCGATGCCGGCCTCGACCTGGCGCCGGAGGCAGCAGAACTGCCGACCGGATCGCTGCCGCCGCACCGGCCGGCAACCGCTCAAGCCAACTGATCAGGGTATTCGATGGTTTCGATTTTCTTGCGCTCGCTGATCTACAACGTGCTGTTTTATGTGCTGCTGGTGCTCTGGATGCTGGTTGCCGTCCCGACCTTTCTGCTGCCGCGGCGAATTTTCATGCGGGTCGCCAAGGCTTGGGCGCGCAGCAACATCTGGCTGATGAGCCTGATATGTCACATCAAAGTGGAATATCGCGGCGTCGAGAAGATTCCGAAAGGTCCGCTGATCGTCGCATCAAAGCATCAGTCGATGTGGGAGACTTTTGCGCTGCTGCAGTTCTTCGATGCGCCGCTGTTCATCTACAAGCGCGAGCTGGGCTGGATTCCCTTTTTCGGCTGGTATCTGATGAAGTCGGGGATGATCGGCGTCGATCGCGATGGCGGCATGCGGTCGCTGATGGAGATGGCGCGGCGCGCGCCAAAGGAAATTCGCAGCGGCCGGCAGTTGATCATTTTCCCGGAAGGCACCCGTAGCCCGGTCGACGCGACACCAAACTACATGACCGGAGTGGGGCAGATCTATGCCAGCGCCGCGGTGCCATGCATTCCGGTGGCGCTGAATTCCGGGCTGTTCTGGCCGCGTCGGACCTTCATGCGCTATCCCGGCACGCTGGTGGTCGAATTCCTCGATCCGCTGCCGCCGGGGCTGGCGCGCAAGGAATTTAGCATCCGGATCAGGACGTCGATCGAGGACGCGACAAAACGTCTGGTCGACGCGGCGCGGCAGGAGCAGGCGCAATTGTTCGGCCGTGTACGAAGTTCGGCGTCGGCGAAGGCGTGACTTACCCTCCCCTGGAGGGACCTGGAGGGGGAGGGTCGACGCGAATGAAATGAGCGGCGGGGCGGGGTGACAGTCTCTCCCGTCGAACGGTGCCCGAGTTGAGAGATCACCCCACCCCGTCTCGCATCTTGCTTCGCGCGATGCGAGCCGACCCTCCCCCTCCAGGGCAGGGTGAAGTTACCGGTGCAGCGGCCTGTCATCGTGCAGCATCAAGGCGAGCTGATGCAGTTGCTCGTCGCGAAAACCTTGCGCCTCGATCGACTTCACGGTGGACAGCACGTAGTCGCGATTGTTTCCGGAACGGCCGTGGCCCTGCAGCACATAGCGGAGCTGTTCGGCCGGTGACAGCCGTCCGGCATATTGCACGTGGCCGCGATCGACCACGTAAGCCAGCGCGCTAACACGCTGCCGGGCTTCGTTCTCGAGCCACACCGAACGCATCACCTCGCGATAGACGTTGGTGGTCTGCTCGCGGCTGCGCAAGTAGGCGACCGTGTCGTTGCGCAGCTTGGACTCGACCCGGAAGGCGATGCCGCGGCAGGCGCCGCCGCGGTCGAGCCCGAGCACTAGGCCGGGCTTTTCCGGCGTGCCGCGATGATCGAACGAATAGACGCACAGCGCGCGGTGCTCGCCGATCAGCCGCGCCGGGACCTGCTCGATGAAGTCGAAGCCGGGCCGCCACATCAGCGAGCCGTAGCCGAACACCCAGAGGTCGCCTTTGGATTCCGCGTCGGAGGGGATTTTCGCTGGCATCGCCTCGCACGGCTATCAGAAGAAGGTTTGAAGGCGAAGCAGAAATTCCTGGAGCCGCGCAGGGCCCGTTAACCTGCAACCCGTTAACGAGTTTTTGTCGGGATGCATCGCTGAATTGACAAAATCGCTGGTCAAAGGTCGCCGCATGTCCGATCTCACCCTCGCGCCGCGCCGGCGCTCGCTTTGGCGCCTTTTCGTCGCCCCAATCCTGCTCCTGGTCGCCGCCACGGCTTGGAGCGCGTTCTGGTTTTATGCGGCGTCCCAGGTCGACGTGACCGCCGATGCCTGGCGGGCCCGCGAGGCGAAATCCGGCCGGGTCTATGACTGCGCGCGCCGTTCGGTGGCTGGTTTCCCGTTCCGCCTCGAAGTGCGCTGCGATGGCGCCAGCGTGTCGCTGGTGTCGCAGACCGCAGGCCAGCAGGCGGCGCAAATACCGGTTACCGCGAAGCTCGGCGAAATTCTGGTGGTGGCGCAGGTCTATGATCCGAAACTGCTGATCGCGGAATTCACCGCGCCCGCAACCATCGCCGATCGCAGCGGGGCGCCCTCGATGACGGTGAACTGGCGCACGGCGCGCGCCAGCGTGGTCGGATTGCCGAGCGTCCCGCAGCGCGCCTCCATCGTGTTCGACGATCCCGAGATCGATCGCGTCAATTCATCGGTGCAGGCACCGCTGGCGCGCGCCAGGCATGTCGAGCTGCACGGCCGCCTTGCCGAGGGCTCGGCCGTGGATCATCCCGTGATCGAAACCGTGCTTCGGATCGAGCGCGGCAGCCTGCAGGAGGTGCATCCGCTGCTGACCGAGCCGTTCGATGCCGATGTGCGGACCATGCTCTCTGGTCTGAAGGATTTTTCGCCAAAGCCTTGGCCGGAGCGGTTTCGTGAAATCCAGGCCGCCGGCGGTCATGTCGAGATCGTGCAGTCTCGCATCCAGCAGGGCGAGCTGATCGCGGTCGCCGCCGGCACCCTCGGCCTCAGCCCCCAGGGGCGCCTCGACGGCGAATTGCAGATGACGGTCGCCGGCATCGAAAAGGTGATCCCGGCGCTCGGCATCGACAAGATGCTCGATGAGGGCGTGCCGCAGGCGACGCTGGATCGCGTCGCGCCCGGCGTCAAAACCCAGGACGTCAACAATCTGCTCGGCGCGCTCGACCGCGCGATCCCCGGTCTCGGCAAGGTGGTCAAGCAGAACGCCAATGTCGGGGTTGCCGCCGGCATCAACGCGCTCGGCAAAGAAACGGTGCTCGAAGGCAAGAAGGCGCGGGCATTTCCGCTGCGCTTTGTCGACGGCACGGTGTTCTTGGGGCCGCTGAAGGTGGGGCAGATTCCGCCGCTGTTTTAGCTCCGTCGTCCCTGCGAAAGCAGGGACCCCCGCGTGAGCGCAGTTGCGCTCATCGCGACGCCGCGGCCTCGCGACTTAGCGCTGTGGGTAGGCGGCTTTCTAACAACAAGGCCCTGTGGTTATGGGTCCCCGCTTTCGCAGGGACGACGGTCGAGTTTTTGCGCCGCAGTCTTCAAAATGCGCGTGCGGAAACGCGAACGCCCACGATCGGCCGGCGAACGAAAAAATTCCAGCACATGCGTGTGAGTGAAACGTGATGCCAAATCATTCCTGCACCGCGAATATCGGCGCCTGAACTCAAGTCTCTCTTCTTCGAGGAAGCATGCCGACGACCAAATCGTCATGACGCAAGTCCGTTACTATCCGTTCTGAATTCCCGTCCCGGCAAGCCATGAAAGGACCGATCATGCTGGATGAAAAAAATGCAGGGACCGAGAACCTCCTCAGTTGCGTCGCGCATGTGCTGGAACGCGCAGGGTTCGGCATGTCGGGCGCAATTGGCGGCACCTTCGTCGCCGCTTACCTCGCAAGAAGTAACATCGAAGCCTTCGATTCGATCGGATTCATCGCGTCGATGCTACTGATCGGCGTCTTCGGTTTCTATCTGGGCATCGATATTCCCAGGCTACGTACGTCCCACGAACACCTCGGGCCAAGGCATGCCGTTCCGCAGTGGGATTCGGTTGAGCTGCTCGGTGCAACCGGCACTTTCCTGGCCGCGGCTGCGGCGCTGATCTCGGTCTATGCCATCGTGTTCGACGAAGCCCCGCAACGGATGTGGGAATTTGCGATCGGTTGCTGGTGGCTGGTCGGCGTCATGATGCAAATCGGCGCCGGTACCATCGGACGGCTGCGGCTAAATTCTCATACCGTCGTCCCGGCTCAGCAAGCGCTTGCGAGCGCGAGCCGTTGTGAGGCGAAGAAAGATGCCTCACTGACAGCTAAAACCATCTGATCTCGCCACGTCCGCTAATCGGGTCAAAAGCGCCGTTTTGACCCATTGCCAGCCACTTCCGGTCTACCCCGATCAACGGACATCAACAGACCGGCCCAGTTGGTCCGTTTCGTGCCAATTCCAG
>Ga0209328_10000279_pt1 | contig 12097 bp, 5 predicted proteins | sample JacPinW_OM3H0_M1_FD_187954 | JGI IMG/M metagenome (GOLD analysis project Ga0209328, IMG submission 187954) | Forest soil microbial communities from Algoma, Ontario, Canada - Jack Pine, Ontario site 1_JW_OM3H0_M1 (SPAdes) (version 2) | ecosystem: Environmental > Terrestrial > Soil > Boreal... | reverse complement strand
TTGGCTGGCAACGCATCGGCCAAAGGCAACGGTGGAAACACATCCTCGAATTCCGCGCCGGCGCCGCATCACGGCTCGTCATCATCGGCACCAGCAATAACATCAATGGCGGCGCCGCATTTCAACGGAGTCCCGCACTACTCTGGCGCAATGCCATACCGAGCGACTGTTAGCTATCGAAGCGGCAATCGCACGTTGAATTATCCGCCGGTGGGCAATTCCGTGTTACGGCACCAGCTGCATTCGAGCGGGAACAGCCTCAATAGCGGTTTCGCACTTCAACACGCCGGCAATTTGCGTCAGCCGGGCAATTCGCATCAGCCTTCCGCCGTAAACACAATCGCCAAAAATAAGCTCGATCCGCATACATCCGCGCGCCTCCGCAATTGGAATGGCAACGTCAGCAGGGCTTCGCAAGCGCGCTTGAATCATGCGAACAACTGTCGCCATCACCACGATCACGATTGGTGGAGGGACCGCTGCGCCGCCATCATCTTTTTCGACTGGGGCTGGTGGGGTTGGTATGACGGCTGGTGGTATCCGGCATGGGGTTACGATCCATACTCTTATTATGAGTACAACGAACCGATTTACGGTTACAACGGGCTTTCGCCGGACCAGATTGTGGCCAGTGTTCAAGCGCGATTGCAGCGGCTCGGTTATTACACTTACGCGATCGATGGCAACATGGGCCCGCTTACCCGCGCCGCGATCGCGCGTTACCAGCGAGACCATCTTCTGCCGATCACTTCCAGTATTGATCCGGCAACACTCGGATCGCTCGGCGTTATTCGCTGACTTGCAATTGCGACTAGCTTGTCGTTGATAGGCGAGGTGGAAGATTCGCCGCCGCCGCCAAAACAGAAACGCAGTCGCGTCAGCGCCGGTCTGCTCATCTTTCGCCGCAACAAAATTATCCAAGTTCTGTTGGCGCATCCCGGTGGCCCCTTCTTCGCCAGAAAGGATGATGGAGTATGGACAATTCCAAAAGGCGAAGCCGGACCGGGCGAGGACCTATTAACGCGTGCTCGGATTGAGGTCGAAGAAGAGCTTGGAATCAAACCTTCCGGAAACTGGATTCCGCTAGGCTCAATCAAACAAAAAGGCGGCAAGACCGTGCACGCCTGGGCGGTCGAGGGCGACTTACCAGAGCAGTTCGAATTGAAATCGAATCTCTTCGAGATCGAATATCCGCCGCGCTCAGGACAATTTAAAGAGTTTCCGGAGATCGATCGCGCGGAATTTTTCCCGGAAGAAATTGCGCGCCGCAAAATCAATCCTGCCCAGATTCCATTGCTCGATCGCTTACGGGCTGAGCAGGCGTCGAAATGATAAAATCCTATCGGTTGTCGGTCCGGTCGCTGACGTCCGGTGCGAGCACACATCGGAATCCATAAATCACGTCGCGTTCGTTCCGGTCGACGACGTTGCGGTAAGACGATTGCATCTCCAGGCGATTAGTCGTCGCCCAGGAACCGCCGCGCAAAACACCCCAATCGCGGCCGGTTCCACTACTGCCGCCTTTGTAAGTATCGGCGCACCATTCCCAGACGTTGCCCCCAAGATCGTACAGGCCTAACGAGTTCGCTTTGAAGCTTCCAACCGGCATGGTCGTTCCGCGGCGTTGCGACGTTCCATAATTTCCGACGCCAGCGGGTGGTGGCCATTGTTTGCCCCACGGAAATTCGTTTTTGATTTTGCCATCTCGCGCCTGCGGTGTTGAGCCGCTTTCATTGTGCAACCCCACCGCCAGGCTCCATTCGCGGTCAGTCGGGAGTCGATATGATTGTCGATCTTCGATTAGGTTTTCGTCTCGCTCCTTTTCCGTCAGCCATTTGCAGAACGCCATGGCGTCGAACCAATTCACTTTCACGACCGGATGGGTCGGCGCTTGCGCAAAATCGGCCGGATCACAATGTCGTGCAGTCGCGTAGCAAAACGCTTCGTAATCCTGCACCCTTGTTTCCCAAACGGACATGCGAACGTCGCTAACAGGAATAAACTTCATCCCTAACGAATTGATGAACGGCTGCCCCGGTTCTGGACCGACGCTTTTTTCCAAGCGCGCCGCCAGAAACGACTGCTGCTGCGGTTCAACTTTCCCACTGACCGAAGTCGACTTGTAACCACCGAGCCGCAGCTCATAAGTCACATCGCCTGGTTTTACCTCCTCGACCACGAGCGGTGTTTGGCCGAGCTCCTTACCACTGGCCGTGACCGTTGCGCCGCCCGGCGCGCTCGTGATCTTCACGCTGCCATTGGCAAAAACAAATTGCGCTGCGTTCTCGCGTTTTGGATCGATGTCGATCTTTTGTTGTTCGTTAGGCCAACCGTCGAGATGCGCCGTCAAATCGTGCGACTGCGCCGACAATTCGAGCCGCAGCGGAGTGCGTCCTCGCGATTTTCCGTCGACAAAAATCTCAGCGCCGCTCGGCTCGCTCGTAATGCTCGTTGTCGCGCTAACAAACGCGAATGACTTGTTGGTTCTTTCGCCGCGTTGGACTTCAACTTCGTCGCGCACTTCCCAATCTCCGCGACGCGCAATAAGTGAATACTTTCCGGTTGGAAGATCGACAATTGATTGGGGGGCTGTGCCCTCCCGCGAAATCTGACCGTCGGCGCTCCGAATGGAAAATTGCGCGCCGGGCGGATCGGATTGGATTTCAAGTGCGCCCTTGCTGCGAACGAGACGAAACGCTGGCGGATCAAACGAGCGCTTGCCGCTAAGATCAACAGCTGAATCCACCGGCTCATAACCTGGACTCATGACGCGCAGGTTGTATTTGCGCGGCTCAAGATCCGCGAACGTGGCTGGACTTTTCTGCGCATGATCGCCCAGGACCACGAGGGCGCCGGACGGGTCGGTCCGGATCGTCGTTTGCAAATGCAGATCAAGAGTCCTTGGTTGCTCGCGCGCTAACCAAAACCAAACACCGGCAATCGCGATCGCCAGGATCGACAGCATTGCCAACAAAACTTTGGTGCGCGATTTTCCCGGACGTTCACCGCGCTCGAGGGCCGCGAGATCGCGATGCATTTCCGCGGCCGATTCGTAACGCTTCTTCGGGTCGTTCGCGCACGCCTTGACCAGGACGTTGTTGAGTTGGAGCAACTGCTCGCGATCAGGTCGCTGGCTCAACTGTGAATCGATCTCCGGAAAATCGAGCCGGTCTTTTCCGGTGCAGGTCTCGTAAAGAAGTTTGCCGAGACTGTAAACATCGGCCTGCGGCGTTCCCGGTCCTTCCGGTGGAACATAACCTTCCGTGCCGACGAAGGATTGCTGTCCGCTCGCCGCCACTAATCCGATGTCGGCAAGTTTCGGCACGCCTTCCGTGAAAATGATGTTCGACGGTTTGATGTCGCGATGGGTCAGCCCGCGTGTGTGCAATGCCTCCAGCGCTTCGGTTAACGAAATACCAAGGCGTATCGATTCATCGGCCGACAAACGTTTCTGGCGGCCAAGATCACTCTTTAACGTCCGCGGCTCGTAGCTGACGACGTCGATCTCGCGACCCGCCAAATGATCGTCCGCGAGCTCCATGCTGTAATAGAGATATTCGTTCGTGCGCCCGACGTGCAGGATGTCGATGAAGCCGTCGTGCCCCCGCGAGATCGGTTCGAAGGCGGACATTCCTTCGAACTCACGCAGGAACGAACGCTCGCTCTCAAACGTGCTGCGATAAACAATTTTTACCGCGCGCAGAGCGCCGGTGACCGTCCGGGCCAGCCAAATCTCGCCATAAGCGCCGCGCCCGATCACGCGCAGGAGTTCGTGATCGGGAATGATTGGGACTTGAGCGGAAACTTGTTCGGGAATGGTCGCGATTTTACACAAGCCGCGAGCGCGAGGCAATGCAGGCCGTAAATGTCGATCTTAGCGGCCGAGTTTCTCCAGCGCTTTGACCTCCTTTTTCAAGACCGCCGACACGCGATGCCGCGCCAGATAGACTTGCCCGACACTTACCCCCAATTGGTCAGCGACTTTTTGCGCTGACCATTCCTTGCGCACGTAGCAGTCGAAAATCTGAAACTGTTTATGATCGACCTTCTTTTTTGCGCGCGCGATCGCCGCCTCAAACAGATTCTCTTTCCATTCTGCTTCCCAGACTGCGTCGAGATCGACCGCGTGCGCGTCCGGTATGCGCTCGATCGTGGCTGTCAGACGATCGTCGATGCCGCGCGGAGCTTTCACGTTGCCCGGCTCGCGTTTTCGAAACTGATCGACGATCCGCCAGCGCGTGATTTGTAAGAGCCATCCTTTGAACGAACCAATCGCCGGATCGTATTTCAGCTTGTCGATTTTCTTGGCCACCGTGATGACAGTTTCCTGCACGACTTCCTGCGCTTCCGCATCGGTTAGGCCGGACTTGCGCGCGGTCGAATAAATCAGCTTCCAGTACGTGTCGAAGAATTCCTGCCAGCGCTTCTGATCGTCCCAATTGGCCAGCCGATCGACCAGACTGCGACGCGTTGCGACTAAACCACCGCTCTTCATGCCGACGTTGTAGCCGATTCAGCCGCCCAGGAAAAGTATCCTGAAAGATTTGTCTGGGGCCGGCGTATTCCCCTCATGAAAACTCCCGCGCCTATCTCGAATGCGATCAAATGGCTTGCCAACACCGCTGCCATTGCCAGGCGAATTCCGGAGCAAATCTTCGGAAACATTTCCTGGCGCCCGCCTCGTTGGCTGAGTCGCACCCGCGAAAATTGGAGCCGTCTCGAACGCGCTTACCCGCGCCTGATTGCGCCAGCAATCCTGACAACTGTCCTGGTCTTGTGCGCCGGCGCGTGGACCTGGAATTGGTATTCGCATTTGCCGAAGCCGAGAAAGGTTTCGGTCAAGATCGCGCCGGTCGAAATCACCAAGCTTGAGAAAGAACTAAAATTTCCGCGGCTGGTTGTTTATTTTAGTGAATCGGCCGCGCGTCTTGAAGATTTGAAGAAACCGTCGGTGCAAGGCGTGCAGCTTCAGCCACACGTGAACGGCACCTGGCGCTGGCTTCAGGCTGACATTCTCGTTTTCGAACCGACCGAAGATTGGCCGGCCGATCAGAAATTTCGCGTCGTGTTCGATAAGAAATTCTTCGCGAGTCACGTCCTGATGGAGCGATTCGTCTATGAAACGCAGACGCCGCAGTTCGAGATCGCGATCAAGCAACTTGAGCTGTACCAGGATCCGACCAACCCGATGCAGCGCCAGATAACGGCCACGCTTGAATTGACCCACGCTGTCGACCCGGGTGAGTTAGATCGACATCTGCAGCTGGCGGTGGTCGGCGGATCTAACATTTTTTCGCCTAACGATCCCGCGCCGCACTTCTCCATCACCTACGGACTGCATCGTCGTCTCGCCTACGTGCACAGCTCGCCCGTCACTCTGCCGGAGCGCGATGATTTTGTGAAACTGACTCTAGGCAAAGGCGTCCGCACGGCCCAGGACGGAGCGCAAACGAAGAACGGCGTCGAGCAAAAGCTCCGGATCCCGTCGATTGCGTCGATGTTTCAAATCGATTCGATCCAAACCACGATCGCGCGAAATAAAAATGGCGAACCGGAGCAATTGGTTGTTCTCACGACCACCGCCGACATCAGCACGCGTGAACTGGCAAAGGCGCTTGAGATCAGATTGTTGCCGAAGCGCAAAATTCCAGAGGCAGACAAAGCCGAAGAGCAAACAGAAGATGTCGAGCAAACGCGCGACGAACCTGCTGGTCCGGATGACGAAACCGATTCGAGCGAGGAGCCGGCAACTTCGGACCTAAAAGAGAGCGAGCGTTGGAAAAGCGAGACCGACGTTCCGGACGATGTCCTGGACAGCGCGCGCCCGGTCGCTTACGCGCCGATTGAATCCGAGAAACCGCAAGACCGACAACATGCATTTCGCGTCCGGGTCGAAATAGACGGCGAACTTTACGTTCGGGTAAAGAAAGGCGTCCGCGCCCTCGGCGATTATCCGTTGAGCGATGATTACAACGCAGTCATCGATGTGCCGGCGCTGCCACGCGAAGTGAAAATCGAAGGCCAGGGCGGACTGCTCGCGCTCAATGGTGAAAAGAAATTGTCGATCCGCTCCCGCGGACTGGGTGCGATCGAATTCGAAATCGGCCGAGTGGCTACAACGCAGATCAATCATCTGGTCAGCCAAACCGAAGGACAATTTCAGCATCCGCATTTCCAGTTTCCCGATTACTTCAATCACGAAAATATCTCGCGAATAGCTACTGAACGGCAAGGCATCGCGCTCGAAAACAAACGGAAAGCAAATTACTCCGCCTTCGATTTCTCCGAGCCGCTGCGCAAGCCGACTGACGGCGGAAGCGAGCGTGGTCTGTTTTTCCTGACCGCGCGCGGCTGGGATTCAGTGAAGAAGAAACCGGTCAACGCGGTGAAAGATTCACGTTTTCTTCTCGTCACCGACATCGGGATCCTGACGAAGAAAAACGCGGACGGCAGTCACGACGTGTATCTGATGTCGATCAAAGACGGCAAGCCGCTCGCAAACGTGATTGTCGATCTTCTGGGTAAGAACAGCATTCCTCTCCAGACCGCGAAGAGCGACGCCAACGGTCACTGCAGTTTCACTTCGGTCGACAAATCGATTCGCGAGAAAACGCCGATCGCGTTTGTGGCGCGCAACGGCGACGACGTTTCGTTCATTCCTTATGCCCGTGAAGATCGACAACTGAACTTTTCGCGCTTCGACATCGACGGCGTGGACAATGTTCTTCCGGAGAATCTCGACGCGTTCGTTTTCACCGAGCGCGGCGTTTACCGGCCGGGCGACGAGATTCACATCGGCGTTGTCGTCAAACAACGAAACTGGCAGGGCCAGCTCAAAGGATTGCCGCTTGAAATCGAAGTGGTGGACGCGCGCGGGCACAGCGTGCAAACCAAAAAAATTAATCTGCCGGACACGGCCTTCACCGAGCTGACCTATCAAACCGCGAACGAATCGCCGACCGGCCTTTACACCTTCAACGTCTACCTCGTTAAAAACAGCAAACGCTCAACGCTGCTCGGTTCAACCATGGCAAACGTGAAGGAATTTTTGCCCGACCGGATGAAGATCGATACGCGGCTTTCGCAGAACCCGCGCCGCGGCTGGACCCATCCCAAAGAAATGCGCGCGTCGGTTTCGCTGGCGAATCTTTACGGCACGCCTGCAACCGATCGCCGCGTGGTCTCGCGAATCGAGCTGATGCCGACCGCGTTTTCATTTCCAGAATTTCGCGACTACATCTTTTTCGATCCCCTGTTCGACCCAAAACGGGAACGACAGGAACAGACGATCGAGCTCGGTGAAAATAAAACCGACGGCGCCGGTCAAACGCAGTTTGATTTGCAGCTCGAACGTTTTGCCGATGCGACTTACTCCATGCGTTTCATCGCCGAAGGATTCGAGGCTGAAGGCGGCCGGAGTGTCACCGGCACAACCAGCGCGCTCATCTCGGCCTTGCCCTATGTGATCGGCTGTAAGGCGGACGGCGACTTGCGTTACATCGACATGAACAAGCCGCGCGCGGTCGATCTCATGGCTGTGGATCCGCAACTTAATCGCATCGCGCTCGCCAACGTGACCGCGAACGTGATCGCCCAGGAATACGTTACGATCCTGACCAAACAGGAGAGCGGCAAATTTGCCTACGAATCGGTCCTGAAAGAGCGCACTACGAAATCGGAAAAGATTTCCGTTTCCGCAAATGGATTTCGCTACGCCCTCCCGACGGATGAGCCAGGCAATTACATTTTCGAACTGCGCGACGATCAGGATCGCCGCCTGACTAAGCTGCAATTTTGCGTCGTCGGTCGCGGCGCCGTTGCGCGATCGCTGGAGAAGAATGCCGAGCTCCAGGTGAAGCTCGACCGAGCGCAGTACAATAGCGGCGACGAGATCGCGATCAGCATCACCGCTCCTTACGCCGGCAACGGTTTGATCACGATCGAGCGCGACAAGATCTACGCCCAGCAATGGTTCCAGGCCAACAGCGCCAGCAGCGTCCAGCACATTCGCGTCCCGGAAAATTTCGAAGGCAGCGGATACATCAACGTCGCATTCGTCCGCGCGCTCGACTCAAAGGAAATTTTTGTCAGCCCGCTCAGCTACGGGGTCGTTCCGTTCACAGCCAACAAGGAGAAACGCCGGCTCAAGATCGACATCAACGCGGCGGCGAGCGCGAAACCGGGCGAACCGTTGCACATCAATTACAAAACGGATCGGGCGAGCAAGATCGTTATCTTCGCGGTCGACCAAGGAATTTTGCAAGTCACCGATTACAAAACGCCGGACCCGCTCGAGTTCTATTTCCGCAAATGCATGCTGCGGGTCGACACCGCCCAGATTGTCGATCTTATCATTCCCGAATTTTCGTTGTTGCGCTCGGTCTCGGCCTTCGGCGGCGGCGGCGATATTCAAAGGCTCAATCCCTTCAAGCGAATCACCGACAAGCCCGTCGTTTTCTGGTCGGGCATCATCGACGCCGACAACACGCAGCGCGAAGTCGTTTATGATCTGCCGGACTATTTTGACGGCACGTTGAAGATCATGGCGGTCGCAATTGCGAACGACACCGTCGGATCGGTTGAGCGCGACGCATTGATTCGCGGACCGTTTGTGATCACGCCAAGCGTGCCGGTTCTTGCCGCGCCCGGCGATGAATTCGAAACCGGCGTGACTGTTGCCAACAACGTCGAAGGTTCGGGACCAAATGCTGAGATCGAGCTGCGCGCTCAAACCAACGAGCAGTTGTCGATTTCGGGTGCGTCGTCGCAAACATTGGGCGTCGCGGAAGGCCACGAACAAACCGCGATCTTCAAATTCCGAGCGAACGACAAACTCGGCTCCGGCGAAATCACATTCGTCGCAAAATGTAACGGCCATGAAACGAAACGTCGCGCGACGCTCAGCGTGCGGCCGCCCGCGCCTTACATGACCGAAGTTCACAGCGGCAGTTTCAAAGACAAAATCGACATCGCGCTCACGCGAGACATGCATCCGGAGTTTCGCAAACTGGACGCGACCGTTTCGGCGTTGCCACTCGGCCTCGCGCGCGGTCTCGATGCTTACCTGAAAGATTTTCCGTACGGTTGCAGCGAACAAATCACCAGCGGCGCGTTTTGCCGATTGATGCTGGCCGATGAGTCCGACTTCGGATTGAGCCGCGCCGAAATCAACAAACAACTCGAACACACATTCGGCATTTTGGCCCGTCGACAGAACGATCAAGGCGGTTTCGGTTACTGGGTCCCGGAAACGGGAGATTCGATCAGCTTCGTTTCCGTTTATGTGATGGATTTTCTGAGCGAATCGAAAGCGGCTGGGTTCGCGCCGCCGACCGGAATGTTCCCGAACGGTCTGCGCAATTTACAAAAGATGGTCGGGCGCGAGCCGTCGAATTTCGCCGAAGCGCGTACGGTTGCTTACGCGATTTACATTCTGACCCGCGAAGGTGTCATCACCACAAACTACATTCTCAATCTGCGCGATTATCTGGACAAACATCAGCGCGACGAATGGAAAAACGATGTCGCTGCAGTTTATCTCGCCGGCGCGCTCCATCTTTTACACAAAGACAGCGACGCCGAGCGTTTGATCGACAATTACAAGATCGACAATCACAAGGCGATGGATCGCGACGATTTCTTTCAACCGCTCGGGACCGATTCGCAATACATCGCCGTTCTCGCGCGTGAATTTCCGGTGCGCCTCCGCAAAATCTCGGCCGAACAATTCGAAAACATTCTGAAACCTATCGGCGATGGCAACTTCAATACGCTCTCGTCCGCTTACGCCGTGCGCGCGTTGAAAGCCTATTCGCACGCGGTCTCGCAAAATCCGCCCGAACTGAGCATCGCGGAACTGCGCAAAGACAAAAGCGAAACGCGCCTGACGAGTGGAATGAAGGCACTCCTGCGCTCGGAATTTTCAGACAAGGCAACGGCGCTTCGTTTTAACGCATCACGTAGAATGAGCGGACCGGGAACATTCTTCCAAGTCGTTGAAGCCGGTTTCGATCGACAGGTTCCAAATCAAACGGTGATAAACGGCTTGGAAGTTCATCGGGAAGTTCTCGGCAAGAACAACGAAGCCGCGACGCGAACACATCTTGGTGAGCAGCTTCACGTGCGCGTGCACGTGCGCAGTTTACAGCGCCGGGCAATCACCAACGTGGCGATTGTCGATCTTTTGCCAGGCGGCTTCGAAGTCGTCGACTCGTCGATCCACACCGGAACCTGCGCGACGCCGGGCGTGGATTATGTCGATGTCCGCGAAGATCGCGCCGTGTTCTTCGTAACTGCGCCGACGAACGCGCTCGAGATCGATTACCAGATCAAATCCTGTAACCGCGGCGACTTCATCGTCCCACCGGTGTTCGCGCAGTCGATGTACGATCGCAACGTCAAAGGCCGCGGCGTAGGTGGAAAGATCACGGTGACGGAATGATTGCGCTTCGAAAAATATTACGGCCGGTCCTGCTGACATGTGCGTTGTTCAGCGCCGTCTGGCTCGCGTTGCCAAAACATCCGTTGCTCGAGGGCATTTCATTTTCACAATGCGTGCGCGACCGCAATGGGAAACTTCTGCGTGTCACGCTCAGTGCCGATCAAAAATTCAGGATTTGGACGCCGCTCCGAGAAATTTCACCAGACCTGATCAACGCGACGCTGCGCTATGAAGACAAATATTTCGCGAAACATCCCGGTGTGAACCCGATCGCGCTGGCGCGCTGCGCCTTTGATCTGGTCCGATTTCACCGTGCGACGGCCGGTGGATCGACCATCACGATGCAAGTGGCGCGGCTGCGATTTCATCTCCACACCCGCACTGTTTCAGGAAAGCTTGAACAAATACTTCGCGCGCTCGAATTGGAGCGGCATTACTCAAAGAACGAAATTCTGGAAGCGTATCTCAATCTCGCGCCTTATGGCCGAAACATCGAAGGGATCGGCGCAGCCAGTTTGACCTATTTCGATAAACGGGCGGCGCAATTGAGTGGACCGGAATCAGTCGCGCTCAGCATTATTCCGCAAAGCCCAAGCCGGCGCGCGCTCTTCAGCGAGCACGACAATCGTTCGGTCAATCTCGCGCAATCGAATTGGTATGACCGCGCCGGAGTCGATACCGACGCAGAATTTTCGCCGCGCGAGTTCCGCGCGCGCACGCACGGAGACCGAAGATTTCTCGCGCCCCATTTTGTCCAGCAAGTTCTGGAAACTTCACACGGGGGGGATCAAATCGTCACCACGCTCGATTTGGGAAAGCAGCAAGCGATTGAGCGAAGAGTTGCCGATTACGTCGCCGCCAGCCGCAATCGCGGAATCGAAAACGCCGCCGCGCTTCTGGTCGACGCACGGACGATGGACGTTCTCGCGCAAATCGGCTCCGCCGATTTCGATAAGATCGACATCAACGGTCAGGTGGACGGCACACGCAGTCCGCGATCTCCCGGTTCGACCTTAAAACCGTTCGTTTACGCGCTCGCCCTGGAGCAAGGCCTGATTCATCCGTTGTCGATCCTGGCGGACGCCCCGCGCAGTTTCGGCGAATACAATCCGGAAAATTTCGACCGCGAGTTTCTCGGACCGATTCGGGCAAGTGATGCGCTGGCGCGCAGTCGCAATGTTCCTGCGGTTGAGCTCACATCGCATCTTTCACATCCGACTCTTTACCAATTCCTGAAAAATGCCGCCGTACAGTTGTCGAAGCCGGAGTCATTTTACGGACTCGCGCTTTCATTGGGCGGCGCGGAAGTGTCGATGCAGGATCTGGTGCAGCTTTATGCCGCGCTCGCGAACAACGGCGAGTTGCGACCGCTTCGATACAGGACAAGCGATCCAATTGGGAAAAGCCGCCGAATCCTTTCCCCGGAGGCTTCGTTTCTTACTTTGGAAATGCTCGGCAGCGTCCCGCGGCCGGAAATGAACTGTGCCGATGGAAATCACAGCGCGCCGGTTTACTGGAAAACGGGAACGTCGCACGGTTTTCACGATGCCTGGTCGATCGCGGTCTTCGATCATTATGTTCTCGGCGTTTGGGTCGGAAATTTCGATGGACGCGCAAATCCAGCTCTTGTCGGGCGGACTGCGGCGGCGCCGTTGT
>Ga0209328_10000278_pt1 | contig 12144 bp, 14 predicted proteins | sample JacPinW_OM3H0_M1_FD_187954 | JGI IMG/M metagenome (GOLD analysis project Ga0209328, IMG submission 187954) | Forest soil microbial communities from Algoma, Ontario, Canada - Jack Pine, Ontario site 1_JW_OM3H0_M1 (SPAdes) (version 2) | ecosystem: Environmental > Terrestrial > Soil > Boreal... | reverse complement strand
CGATCTTTCCGTTCTTCACCGTGTAAACGCCAACTTCGGATAGTTGGAATCGCTTTTTGGAATTCTTGTCCGTCACGTCGGCGTCGTATTGCACCACGAACCGGTCGTGCGCGACAAATGGCCCGTTCGCTTTGAAGCTGTGGACTTCCATCGCATCAATCCACCAATCGATCTTGCCGCGAACGCCATCCATTCCGCGCGTCTCCGGCGAGCTGCCATCCGGCGTCCGTGCTTCCACGCTGACGATGTCCTTGTCATACAACGCGTCGAGCGCTTCGTGCCACGCTTGTTTCCGAACCAACTCCACCACTTTTTGTGCAACTTGTTCCGTATTCATTTTTTCCTCTCCTGTTTGGATCGACAATTACTTGTTAAAGAACTTTTCCAGTCGATCGAGAACGCTGTTCCAGCCCTCATTGTGGCGATCGCGTGATTCTTCGCTTGGCAATTTCTCGTGAACCAAACGCACCTCAGTTCCGCCGTCGCGATCGGACAGCTCCACCGTGACGACGCTGTTGTGCTCTTTCCAATTCTCGTCGTCATCCCATTTCCATGTGAAGACGATCTTTTTTCCCGGAACGAGCTCGCGGTATTCACCGAATACAGTCATCTCCTCGCCTTCCGGGTTGGTGAGATCCCATCGATACTTGCCGCCTACGCGGGCATCGGCGACAAGGTTGCGAGTGCGGACACTTTCGGGCCCCCACCATTCTTTTAATTGTGCCGGATCAGTCCACGCTTGGTAAACGCGGGCGCGCGGAGCGTTGATGAATCGTTTGATTTCCAGCGAGACTTTATCTGATGCTTTCGTGGTCATGATTTTCCTTTCTGCGTTTTTTCAATGAATTCCTTTAGCGACGAACCGATAAGAGTCGTCCAGCCTTCCACGAAATTCTTGCGCGCGAACGCCGCAGTCTTCGGGAAAGTCTCTAATCCTTCATGCGTCAGTTTCAGCCGCGTCTTGTCGCCAGCAGGGGACAATTTGAACGTGACCAATGAATCGCCTTCGTGACCTTTATACCGCCAGGTGTAGGCGAGTTTCTTTTGCGGAATCGCCTCGGTGATCGTGCAAAGATGATGATAGGTCATGCCTTGATGCTCGACGACGAATTGAAATTGATAGCCGACCTCGGGTCTGAATTCCTTTAGGTCGAAATACCACTGTCGCATTTCATCGACATCGGTAAGCGCTTTCCAAACCCGCGCAATCGGCGCAGCGAATGTGCGCTCGATGACGACTTTTTCCGCTAAATTGTTGTCCGTAGTCATATTTTGCCGCTCTCTAGTCTAGGCACCGTACTGGTCGTGGCGACGGACCCAATCCATCGTCGACTCCGGATTCTCGTCGCGGCCCTTCGGCACGAGGTCGAGGAAATTATACGCACCGACTAACGTGTCGAGCCCCCGCGCATAAGTGGAGTAGGTGTGAAAGACGTCGCCATTTTCGTCTGTATAAAACACGCTCAGACCGGGAAGTTCGTCGCTCAAAAATTCTCCCTCTTCGTAGTTGTAGTAGACCTTGTTCTTTTTCTCGTCTTCCTTCGTGAATGAGACGTGATAGTCGAAGTTGAAATCGCTGCCGTGTGACGACAGCCACTTGAACCGCCAGCCCATGCGCTTCTTGTATGATTCGAGCTTGGAAAGCGGCGCTCGCGATATAACTACGAACGTGACGCCGCGATGCGGCAAGTGCCAGTTGGCGCCATCGAAGTGGTCGGCCAGATACGAGCAACTCTTGCAACCTTCTTCCCAGTCCGGACCGAGCATGAAGTGGTACACGATCAATTGACTGCGTCCGTCGAAGAGATCGGCTAGCGTTTCCTTGCCATCCGGCCCGTCAAAAACGTAATTCTTGTGGATCTTCACCATTGGCAGCTGGCGACGCGCTGCACTGAGCGTTTCTCGTTGTCGCGTGAATTCCTTTTCGCGTGTCAGCAAATCCTTCCGTGCAATTAGCCATTCCGCTTCCGATACGACTTCTCGATTCAGTTCCATTTCTGCTAGTTTCATTTTGTTTTTCCTTCGTTTGATTTCCTGGCGTCGCGGACCTTTGAGGAGGCCCGGGCGGCGCGCAGTTGCACGAGGCCGGGTCGATCTTCATCCGTCGTGTTTGGCTCGTCGTGCCAGATCCACCACTCATACGTCGGGGTCTGGGGGTAACCCTCGGGCGAGTCCTCCCACTCCTCCTGGCGCCCAAGTGCTGTGATGTCGAGATAGTTCCAAGTGTTCCCCATCTGCTCGTCGCCGCGGTTGTTGATGAAGTAGGTGCGGAACACATTGTCGCGATCGCGAATGAACGCGTTCGTGCCGTGCCACTCATCTACGCCGAAGTCGGTGTCGAAGTCATCCGTTATGGTGTACCAAGGCATCTCCCAGCCCATCCGCGTCTTCACGCGCGCAATGTCCTCCTGCGACGCGCGGGAAGCGAACGCCAAAGTGGTGTCGCGGGCCTTCAGATGGGCCACGTGGGCGACTTGGTCGGCCACCATGGAACAGCCGACGCAGGCATGATCGGGCCACCCGGAGACGCCAGGTTCGAAGAATGCGCGGTAGAGGATCAACTGACGGCGGCCCTCGAACAGGTCGAGCAGACTCACTTTGCCATTGGATCCGTCGAACTCGTATTTATTCTTCACGGCCAGCCAGGGCATCCGCCGACGCTCGGCCGCCAACGCGTCACGGGCGCGGGTCAACGCCTTCTCCTTCGCGAGCAATTGCTGCCGCGCAGTCTCCCACTCCTTCGCTGACACGATCGGGGGTGTCTTCATTGTTTCGCTCTTTTTTGCTTTGGCCATATAAACTCTCCTCAAGTTGGTTTGTTGGTTTCAATTCTTTGCTTCTTCAACTACCGGCAAAATGTTTCCTGTCGGATCTTTGAACCACGCGATCGTCGGACCATTTCCGTGCATGATCTCTTTTTTGTCTGTTCCACCCATTCCGCTTCCGAGACCACTCCTCGATTGAATGCCATTTCTGCTAGTTTCATTTTGTTCCCTCTTGGTTTGGTTGGTTTGTTTCTTTCGGCAAAATTTATTCAGAACGAATGCCGCTAGTCCTCCGCCGGAAGTCGCACCTACGGCCGTCAGCGCCATGCTTGCTACGCATACCGGACACATAGCCTTAGGTTTTTCCTTTCCTCGGCTTGTTCGTTTTTTCTAGATAGGCGGCCAGGCGATCAAGCGAGCCTTCCCAAAATTTGCGATATTCCTCTACCCATTCCGCGGCCTGCTTCAGCGGCTTCGCTTCCAACTGCATCTCGTGCACTCGTCCGTAACGGTGCCGCCGGAGAAGGCCTGCTTTTTCCAGCACCCGTAAATGTTTCGAGACCGCTGGTAGGGACATGGCATGCGGGCGCGCCAGGTGGGTGACGCATTTATCGCCTCGAGCGAGATGGGCGAGGATTCGGCGGCGGGTTGGGTCGGCCAGCGCGGCGAAAGTGCGATTCAACATTTTCGGCGAATAGTTAACCATCTGGTTAAATAATAACGGAACACTTTGAGAGTGCAAACTTTTTTTAACTCCCCCCGGATTGCAGAAGCCCGGTGATGGCACCGGCCGCTGCCACGATCGGCCAGGCTGAAATCGCCAGGAGCGCGCCGAAGAGCAGCGCCTCGATCGCAAATGCCCAATGGTTCTCGGTCGCGAAAAAATTTCTGGTCAACTCGCGGAATGACCGACGACTTGTTGACTCCTTCGTCCCTCTCGCCTTGGAGATGATTCGCTTGATTGTAATCACGCTCATGATTGAACGTAATCGCCGTCCGTGCGCGGTCAGGTTACGAATTGTCAAAACGACGTGACGATTCAGTAACAACGTTCAATTCCCGCTCTGATTATTTGGAACGATGCTCGGCGCAAAACTGCCGAATCTGATGGTCGATCTTGTCCCGGACGCGGCGCGTCTCGCTCATTTTTTGTTCGAGAGTGCCGCTCAACTTTGACGGATCGGGAAACGACCAGTGCAGCCGAGTTGTCACGCCGGGGAAGATTGGGCAGCCTTTGGCTTCCGATTCATCGCAAACGGTGATGACGTAGGCGAACAATTCGCCCGATTTGAAAACATCGAACACGGCCTGCGTTTTGTTCTTTGAAATGTCGATATCCATTTCGCGAAGCACCTCAACCGCGAGAGGGTTAAGCATGCCGGGCTCGAGCCCGGCACTCTGCGCCTCGAAGAATTCGCCGCATCGCTTGTTCAGCAAAGCGGCCGCCATCTGACTGCGCGCGCTGTTATGCACGCAAATAAACAAGACTTTCTTTTTCATCTGAGAGTTTAATCGGCTCTTGCCAGCAAGCTCGGTTCTTCCGGTCGAATAAAATCAGTGATGCGTTTTGGCGTGACCGTGACATGCATGCCGATATGCGCGAGATCGTAAAGGGCAATCACGTCACGAGAGCGCATCCGAATACAGCCGAAGCTCGCGGGAGTTCCAATTCGGCGTTCCTCCGGCGTGCCGTGGATGTAAATGCAGCGATCGCGCGCGCCGCGGTTTTGCTGTTCCATTCCACGTAACCAAATTACTCGCGACACGATCGCGTCCCGGCCGAGCGCATCGACGTTGACGACTTCGCCGGTCGGCACGCGGTTTTTGATCACCGCACCGGCTGGCAACCGGTCACCGAACTTCGCCGAAACAAACAGTGTGCCGAGCGGCGTCCGATAAGTTCCGTTGCCGTCGCCGAGACCGAACTTCGATGTCGAGATCGCATATTTCGAAATCAACTTGCCATGATCGATCACTGCAAGCTGCTGGTCGGGAACGCTGATGACAATTTCAGTCGCCGGCGAGAGCGCGCGTAACGTTTGCGACAGTGAAACTACAATCCAGAGACTGACCGCCGCCGCTTTCATGCAAATGCGATCTCGTCTACCGATACTGGTGTTGTTACGGGCCGTTTCGGCGGAAAGGCCGGATAACTGACGAGCTCGATTCTGCCGTCACGCTGCTCGACCATCGCGGTGCAGCTCTCGACCCAGTCGCCGCAATTATAATAAGTGACGCCGGTAAATTGATGAACGGCGGCATTATGAATGTGACCGCACAGAACAGCATCCACCCGGAACTTCTCGGCGTAGCGGACTACAGCCTTCTCGAATTCGCCGATGAAGCTGACCGTGTCCTTCACTCGTTTCTTCGCGTAAGCACTGAGCGACCAGTAGCCGAGACCAAATCGCCGGCGGACGAAATTGATCGCCGGATTAAGCGAGAGCAAAAACTGGTAACCGGCATCGCCAAGATAAGCGAGCCACTTCGCATTCTGAACGACGGTGTCGAGTTCATGCCCGTGAATCACGAGAATGCGGCGACCATCAGCAGTGGTGTGAATGGCGTTTTCCTGGATCGAAATGTTTCCGTAAGCGCCGCCAAACGTGCTCACGAATTCGTCGTGATTTCCAGGGATGTAAACAACCGGCACGCCCTTGCGCGCTTTGCGCAGAATTTTCTGAATTACGTCGTTGTGCTGTTGCGGCCAATAGCGACCGCGTCGCAACTGCCAGACGTCGATCAAATCGCCGACGACGTAGAGTTTCTCGCAATCGTAATCGCGCAGGAATTGGAGCAGCGCCTCGGCATTGCTCGTTCTTGTTCCGAGATGAACGTCCGAGATCCAGGCCGCGCGGACGCGCCGCGCCGGCTCTCCTAGACTCGGCGGCCTCTCGAACGAGAACCGTGGTTGAGTTAAGATCGACATCTCTGCTTTGTTAATGGGAAAAAACCCGCCGGAGCGCTCTCCCGGCGGGCTTTCGCTGACCTAACCGGTGCTCGCTACTTGATCGGGACGAATCCAACTTGCTCGACAATTTTTTGGCCGGCATCGCTGATCGTGAAATCGATGAACTGCTTCACCAAACCGCTTGGCTCGCCGTTCGTGTAATAAAAAGTCGGACGCGCGTAGGGGTAAGCTTTGCCCAGCACGCTTTCCTTCGATGGCATGGCGCCATCAATCGCTACGACTTTAATGCCGCTCGCTTTCGTGTAAGCCAGTCCAACGTAACCGACGCCATTGGGATTCTTGCTAACTTCCGATGCAATTTGTTCGTTACCCGCCATTTTCTGTGAGTCCGGCGCGTAGTCGCGCTTCTTCATCGCCAGTTCCTTGAACTCGGAGTAAGTGCCGGAAGAAGTGTTGCGGGTGTAAGCGGAAATTTTTCCGCCCGAACCGCCGACCGCGCTCCAGTCCGTGACATCGCCAGTGAAAATTTGCTCCACCTGTTTTTTGGTCAGGCCTTTGATTGGATTCGCGGCGTTGACGATCACAGCGATCCCATCGTAGGCAACGATTGTTTCCTTAAAGTTCACGCCTTTGGCCTTTGCTGCAGCGACCTCTTCCGGTTTGGTAGGACGACTTGCCATTCCGATTTGGGCCGTGCCGTCGATGATCGCGGCGATGCCGGTGGTCGATCCTTCCGCAGCGATGTTGAAGGTGGTGCCGGGATGCTGCGCTTTAAACTCCTCCGCGAGTTGCGGGACGAGCTTGGCGCCGAGCGTGTCCGATCCTTTGATGACAAGCGTGTCTGCGCGAACGACTGAGGTCGCCGCGCTGAGAGCGACGAAACTGAGCAAAAGCGTTTTCATAAGGTTTGTTTGTCGATTGAAGTACTACTTGATCGGGACGAAGCCGACCTGTGCGACGATTTTTTGACCCGCGGAACCGATCGTGTAATCGAGAAATTGTTTGGCCAGACCGCTTGGCTCGCCGTTTGTGTAATAGAATGTTGGACGCCAATAAGGATAGGAGTGGTCCTGCACGGATTTCACTGACGGCGTTGCACCGTCGATTGAAACGACTTTGACGCCCGATGCTTTCGCGTAAGCCATTCCGACATAACCGACTCCGCTTGGATTTTTGCCGACTTCAGCCGCGATCTGTTCGTTTCCAGCCATCTTCAGAGAGCTCTTGGCGTAATCGCGTTTCTTCATCGCCAGCTCTTTGAACTCTGAGTAAGTGCCTGAGGAAGTGTTGCGGGTGTATATCGAGATTTTTCCGCCAGAACCCCCGACGGCGCTCCAATCTGCTACGTCTCCAGTGAAGATTTGTTCAACCTGCTTCTTGGTCAGCGTCTTAACCGGATTCGCAGAATTCACGATCACCGCGATGCCGTCATAAGCGACGATCGTCGGCTTCATGTTCTTGCCTTTGGCCATGGCGGCGCCGACTTCCGAAGATTTGGCGCGCCGGCTCGACATGCCGATCTCAGCTGTGCCATCGATGATCGCGGCGATCCCGGTGGTCGATCCCTCGGCGGCGATGTCGAAGGTCGTGCCGGGATTCTCGGCTTTGAAATGCTCTGCCAATTGCGGCACGAGCTTCGCGCCGAGCGTGTCGGAGCCTTTGATGACAAGGCGTTCGGCTTTGGCTTCGGCCAATCCGAATGCGACTGCGAGACTTAAAACAAAGGGAGTTAGCTTCATATTGGTTGGTAATTGTCGATGTTAGGAGTTGTCGATCTTGCGTTTCAGAATTTGATGTTGAGGTCGGCGACAAAGAACTGGTACTGGTCGAGCGGATTGATTCCGATCGCGATCGGTGTTCCGCCGGTGCCGAGATTATCATTGTAGCGCCAGCCGTAAGCCCAGGTGACGCTAAAGATGACTGCGTCGCTCAACGCGTATCCCGCCTTGGCCGCCACGCCGTGCATGTTCAGACGACCGTCGAAAATATCGTCGTCGATCAGATTCGGATCGAGCGAGTATTGCTCGGCGTGCTGATACCAGACGTCGACTTGCCAATCGTGTTTTGACTTTAACTGGCCAACGCCGACGCCGGCCTGATATGCGTAACGCTGATCGCCGAAGCCAGGATGTCCCGCCGCCTTGGCGCGGTGGTCGGCTTCAAGATTGGCGGCGAAATCGCCGAAAATGTGCATCGGCAACTCGCCGACTTTCCAACCGACTTCCATTGGCAGATCGAATACGAGCAGACTATTAATGCCGGTCTGATTCTGCGCCAGCGACGCGGTGTTTGTCAGAGCAGGATCGCCGCCCTGGTAGTGAATGTTAAATTTGTCGCTGTTGCCCGTGTAGTTGTAGATTGTCGGTGCGATCTGCAGGAAAATGTTTTTCGGAAACGTAAGTTTCGCGCCCGCCTGCCAGGCGAGCAGGAACGCGTCCGTGTTCGGGATTAACTGATTTCCCCGGACCCTGCCGACTTGTGACGTCGTCGTCGCACGCGGCCCCAGTGGATTTTCGGGATTCGAGTCCGCGTAAACGAACTGAGCGAAGTTAACGAAGAGATCGAGCTTTAGCTTGAACGGTTCACTCGCCGGTGGCGCGACCACACCTTTCCCGCCTTCTTTACCATAGCTCTCGGCCGCAATCGGTGCGCTCCCGCCGAACTCGAAATTATATGTGTGTTTCCATTGTTCGGCCAAACCTTCCGGATTGATGTCCGGGTCCCAAACCATCAACGTGCTCACGAGCGGGTTCGGCATTCGGCCGACGGTCAGCGTGACGTCTTTGAAACCTTTGTAGCCGAAATAAGCCTGGCCCACATTGACGGTGTCGCTATTTTTCGCGAACGGGCCACCGGTCGTTTCGTCGCCAAACGTGACATTGGTCGATCGGGAACTAGCATTGGTTTCGAATCTGAGACCGAAGAACCAGTCGTCGACCAGCGTTCCGCGCACTCCGAGACGCAAACGATAACGCTCGCGCTCGCGTTCCTGCCAATCGTCTCGGCCGGCGACGCCGTTGGCCGGACGGGCGAGCGGCGAATTATCACCGGTTTGGCCGCCATTGTATTGATAACGGAGACGAATATCTCCGTAGAGCTCGATTTCGGTGATCGGCGAGGAAAGTTTCCATTTACCGCCGGACGTTGTCGCGGTTTCTTTTGTCAGCTCAGCCCGGACCTCTTCCGCTTCCTGATCTGTGATTAGTTTTTTGCGCACCATCAGGTCGAGCAATGCGCCGGCATCTTGCGCAAACATCGACATCGGAGGGACGAGGAAACTTAAGATTACCGCGATTAAAACGAACTTTTTGGTCAACATTTTTTCTCCTTTTGTGGCGGCATTTGCCGCGGGGTTGGATCGCGAGTTGAGCGCCATTCGCCCCCGCTCTCCTCGCGACGGCGACAAACTAGAAAGCGATTGTTACTTCCAGATGACGGCGAAGTAACAATTGCGTAAACTCGCGAGCACGAAGCGTGATCGTGTGGGCCGCTTGCTTCAGCGAGCCGGGACAGAGCAGATTATTCTACCGCGGCAAATTTTGTCTTAGAACATCACCTGCAAGCGCAGAATGACTTCATCGAACTCGTCGTTGCCAAACTGAGGGTGCGCCGCGCGGAAATCCGACCAGGTGTGCACGTAGTTTGCCATCAGCTTGATCGCATCGCCATGGATGTAGTAGTTCAGGCCGCCGGTGATGGAGCGGATACCGTCGTTAGCAACTTGGTCGGGGCTCAGCTCTTCCCATTTAACTACCGCTTGCAGTTTTTTCGGGATGATGAAAAAGGCGCCCTGTATATACCATCCGCTCGGATCGAAGTTGACGAAGGTGGGCGCGACACCGGCGACGGTGCGACCATCGACATCCTCTGAGAAATATTCGGCAATCAGATCAAAGGGACCGATGTTCAACCAGGCGTCCAGACTCCAGACGGTGCGCTCGTCGGCCGATGGGAGGACAAACGGCGTCAATGAACCGTCGGCGTTTACCTTGAGGTTGAGCGCTTGCGAAATGTTCGTGCCGGCGTCGTCGCGACTGTTGAGAATATCGCCACCGAGTTTCAAGCTGGCATCCTGGTTGAGCAGTTTACCCTGCCACGGCAGAAGCTCCAGCCGCCCGACATACATGAAGTTGTTGTTATCGTTAGTGATGGTGTTACGGCCATTGCCGTTGAAGATGCCGGCATAATAAGTCAGCAGATCCTTTTCCTGCGGCCATAAGTTCGTGAGTGGTTTGCCCCAGACTTGCAGGCCGATTTGCCGTTCCGGCGTGAGTGCGCCAGTGGGAAGACTGCGCTCGATGGTGAAGAGTTTCGGGTCAGGCGTGATTTGCTCCAAACCAAACGGCGCTTTCCACTGGCCCACTTTGATGTTCGCTTCGGGAAATTGGTGCCAGTTTACGAAAATGTCGGTCGCAGAAAATCCGGTGCGTCCAGTTGAAAGACCGTCGCCCTGTTGAAAGTCGCCTTCGACTTTGAAGTCGAAGTTCTCGGCAAAGTCGCCGGTTAAATTGATACGCGCGCGGCGCAAACGAAATCGGTCCTTAACCTGATTAGGCCCATCGGGGAGGCGGCCCTCGAAGGCCGAAACAGCGCCATCCTCGAAATTCATCTGGATGTATCCGCCCAGCGTCAGCTTATACTCCGGCCCGCCCGGCATAACGTAGACCGGCTTTTTTTTTTCTTCGGCGGCGACCGTTTTTTCCACGTACGTTTTCCCGTCGGAAGTGACTTTCGGCTTTCTGTTCCCGTTGGCATCATACTCGGGCGCAAACGCCGTCTGTCTTTTTAAACTGCGAACTTCCTGTTCCAGCTCGGCGTTGCGTTTCTGTAATTGCTCTACCGCCCGTTCGAGTTTCTCAAGTCGTTCCGATTCGCTGGATGTCTGTGCTGCAAGCGGCTGAATCATTAGCAACACGAGGGAAACGGCGACAATGGGTGTGAATTTCCTTACGCACATAGGCTTCTCCTTATTGAGCTGGCCCGATTGTGTGAACAAACGATGGCAAAGGCAACGATGGCGTGAACTCGCGCGTGCGGAAGCCGCGCCAGCATCATTGTAGCCGGGATCGCTGATAGCGACGCGCGAAGGAAAAGTTACAGTTTCGTTTTCAGCGGGGCCGAGGAGACGCGGACGGCGCGATCGGCGGCGCTGTTGTTGCTGAAGCGCTCGGGGCCGCGCTGGCGGCCGGCAAAACGGGAGCGCCGGGAGCCGGAACTGCTGGCGCATTTGAATTAACCGGCGACACCGACGCCGAAGGTTGCGCTGCGGTTTGCTGTTTTAGCAATTCGCGGCGCAGTCCGGTGTCGCGACTCGTCTTGTGCGAGTACAAGACTGACAAAGTGAATGTGAGCGTGAAGAAGATCCCCGCCAGCCAGGCGGTGAACTTGACCAGGACGTTGGTCGTTTGCGCGCCGAAAATGTTTTCGGTCACGCCGCCGCCAAATGCCGCGCCCAGTCCTTCGCTCTTTGGCCGCTGCATCAAAATGACCAGCAACATCAGGAGCGCGACCAGGACGTAAATCGCGAGCAGGAAATTAATCAGGATTTGCATCGGGGACGGGGAATATGGCTGAAGCCGACCTGGAAGCAAACGCCGAACGCTCAACGTCAAACACCGAACATCGAATCCAGACTCTGAATTTCTCTCATTGGCCGCTAAGCGTTGGGCGTTTTCTTGATCGCATTCCAGATCGCATCCAGCTCCGCAAGACCTACATCGCCCAGTCGCTTGCCACGTCGGCGCACTTCGTCCTCCAGTAAATTAAATCTGCGGACGAATTTGTTCGCGGAGGATTGCAGCGCCGTCTCGGCGTCGAGCTTGCATTTGCGCGCCAGATTAACGACCGCAAAAAGCAAATCGCCAATCTCATCCTCAATTGATTTTTGATCCTTGTTCGTAATCGCGCCTTTTAGCTCGCCAAGTTCTTCCTCAACTTTCGCAATGACGTCGCGCAGGTCAGTCCAATCGAAATTGACGCGAGCGACTTTTCCTTGCGCTTTTTGCGCGCGCATCAGAGCGGGCAGTGCTACCGGGAGGCTGGCCAAATAATGTTGGTCGGTTTTCGTTTCTTCACGCTTGATCGCTTCCCACTGTTTCAAAACTGCGCCGGCGTCGCGCGCATCGCTCTCGCCGAAAACGTGTGGATGTCGCCGGATCAGTTTTTCGGTGATCTCCGCAATGACGTTGTCGATGTTAAATCGGTCGGCTTCGCGCGCGATCTCGGCGTGCATGACCACGAGAAGCAAAAGATCGCCGAGTTCTTCGCGGAAATGCGCTTTGTTCTTGGAGCGGGCAGCTTCTGCAACTTCGTAAGCTTCCTCGATCGTGGCCGGCAGGAGCGATTCGTGCGTTTGCTCCCGATCCCACGGACAGCCGCCAGGCGCACGCAACTTGGCGACGATGTCGCACAAACGGTTGAAGGATGAGGGTTGAGTGTTGAGGGATTCGGAGGATTCCGCCATCGCGG
>Ga0209328_10000277_pt1 | contig 12148 bp, 13 predicted proteins | sample JacPinW_OM3H0_M1_FD_187954 | JGI IMG/M metagenome (GOLD analysis project Ga0209328, IMG submission 187954) | Forest soil microbial communities from Algoma, Ontario, Canada - Jack Pine, Ontario site 1_JW_OM3H0_M1 (SPAdes) (version 2) | ecosystem: Environmental > Terrestrial > Soil > Boreal... | reverse complement strand
AGCGGTAGCGACCCTGCCCTATTCATTATTGTCATGGCCGCATTGCATCGCAAGCCTACCTGAACGCCCCCGGGGCGAAAAGCCAGCAGAAATTCGCGCGTCCGCGTGTAACGCCGAAGCAAGTCAATTATTCCCTGCCCGGCAAACGCGGAATTTTGATTTGAGCGGCACTAAGTCGCAGTCCAAGCATTTCTCCAGGGTTCACTCGATGGATTGAACCAAAAAAAGGGGATCGCGATGGCAAACCTCACAATCAATGGCAAAACTTTCGATATCGACGTCGAGCCGGATACGCCGCTACTTTGGGTGATCCGGGAGAATATCGGCCTGACCGGCACCAAATATGGCTGCGGCATCGCACAATGCGGCGCCTGTACCGTCCATGTCGATGGCGTCGCGATGCGCTCTTGCGGCATGGTGGTCAGCGAGGCTGCGGGCAAACAAATCACCACCATTGAAGGGCTGGGCCCCGACGGAGCGCTGCACAAGGTGCAGCAGGCCTGGATTGCCAACGACGTTCCGCAGTGTGGCTATTGCCAATCCGGAATGATCATGGCCGTGGCAGCGCTTCTCAAGGAGAAGCCGAAACCGACCGACCAGGACATTGACGACGCGATTACAAATATCTGCCGCTGCGGCACCTTCCAGCAGGTGCGCGAGGCGATCCACGCCGTCGCGAACGCTTGAGGAGGCAGCCATGAACCATATGCCCTCCATGAATCGCCGCGCCTTTGTCATCGGCTCCGCCGCGCTCGGCACCGGCCTTGCGCTCGGTCTCGATATTCCCTTCGGCGGTCCCGCCGTGGTGCGCGCCGCCGACGGGTCGCCGGAAGTCAATTGCTGGGTCGTGATCCGGCCCGACGACACCGTCGTCATCCGCATCGCCCGCTCCGAAATGGGCCAGGGTTCGCTGACCGGGCTTGCCCAGCTCGTCGCCGAAGAACTCGAATGCGACTGGTCGAAGGTCACCACCGAATTTCCGACACCGGGACAGAGCGTGGCCCGCAAGCGCGTCTGGGGCGATTTCTCGACCGGCGGCAGCCGCGGCATCAGGAGCTCGCAGGATTATGTGCGCAAGGGCGGTGCTGCCGCGCGCATGATGCTGATCCAGGCGGCGGCCAACGATTGGAAGGTACCGGTTGCGGAATGCAGCGCCGCCAACAGCGTCATCACGCATACGCCGTCGGGACGCAAGACGACCTATGGCAAGGTGGTCGAAGCCGCCGCCCAGCTGACGCCGCCGACCGATGTCAAACTGAAGGATCCGAAAGACTGGAAGATCGTCGGCAAGGGCGTCAAGCGCCTCGACACCACGGACAAGACCACCGGCAAGACGATCTATGGCATCGACGTCAAGCTGCCGGGAATGCTCAACGCCGCGATCAAGGATTGCCCGGTGACCGGGGGCAAGCTGAAGAGCTACGACGAAGCCAAGATCGCAAATCTGAAGGGCGTCAAGAAAGTGGTGCGGGTCGGCGATAGCGCCGTTGCCGTCGTCGCCGATACCTGGTGGCACGCCAAGACCGCGCTTGAAGCGCTGCCGATCGTCTGGGATGAGGGCGAAAACGCCAAGGTGTCGTCGGCATCGATCGCAAAATGGCTGGCGGAAGGCCTCGATTCCGGACCCGCCTTTGTCGGCAACAAGAACGGCGACGCGCCGGCCGTCATCGCCACTGCGGTCAAGAAGGTCGAAGCGGTTTACAATTATCCCTACCAGAACCACGCCACGATGGAGCCGATGAATGCCACGGCGCTCTATACCGCGGATAAATGCGAGGTCTGGTGCGGAACGCAAAACGGCGAAGCCGCTTTCGCCGCCGTGCTCGAAGAATCCGGTTTGCCGGCAAGCAAATGCGACGTTCACAAGCTGATGCTTGGCGGAGGCTTTGGCCGTCGCGGTCAGACCGACTATGTCCGTCAGGCGGTCGCGATCGCCAAGCAGATGCCGGGCACGCCGGTCAAGCTATTGTGGTCGCGCGAAGAGGACATGCAGCACGGCCGCTATCACCCGATCACGCAATGCAAGATGACCGGCGCGTTCGATGCCGACAATAATCTGACCGCGCTGCACATGCGGATCTCCGGACAGTCCATCCTGTTCAGTCTCCGGCCCGAGGCCATGGTCAACGGCATGGATCCCGCGACATTCGCGGGCCTCAACCCGAGTGGCGACGCCGCGTTTGGATACACCGTTCCCAATCTCCTGATCGAACATTCGATGCGCAATCCGCATATCATTCCGGGCTTCTGGCGCGGTGTGAATGTCAATCAAAATGCGCTCTATGTGGAATGTTTCATGGATGAACTGGCGCAGGCCGCGGGTCAGGACCCGCTCGAGTTCCGGCGCAAGCTGATGGCCAGGAATCCGAAACATCTCGCCGTGCTCAATGCGGTCGCCGAAAAGATCGGCTGGGACAAACCGGCGCCGCAGGGTGTTTATCGTGGTCTCGCGCAGCACATGGGCTATGGCAGCTATGTCGCGGCGGCGGCGGAAATCTCGGTCACCGATGGCGCCAAGATCAAGGTCCATCGTATCGTTGCCGCCACCGATCCCGGCTACGCGGTCAATCCGGCGCAGATCGAGCGGCAGATCGCGGGCTCCTTTGTCTACGGCCTGACCGGGCTGTTCTACGGCGGATGCACGGTCAAGGACGGCTATATCGAGCAGACCAATTTCGACACCTACAATTCGATGCGGATTGCCGAGATGCCGAAGGTGGAATCGATCGTGATGCCGAGCGGCGGTTTCTGGGGCGGCGTCGGTGAGCCGACCATCTGCGTCGCGGGACCGGCGGTGCTCAACGCCTACTTCGCGGCAACCGGAAAACGCATCCGCTCGGTGCCGCTGCGCGATCAGAACATTTCGTTCGCTTGAGATTTTGGGCGGCGGCCTTTGGCGGCCGCCGCCCGATCACGGATGGTGCTGATGGACCGGCTGCGCCTGATGAGGCGACGAGACGTCGTTGGCGGCGCCGCGGCGTCGGCGGCTTCGCTCGTCTTGACGGGTATCTTGCCGTCTCTCTTGCCGCGTCCTGCCCACGCGCAATCCGCCGCGCGCATCGTCGTGATCGGCGGCGGTTTTGGCGGCGCGAGCTGCGCGCGGGCCTTGAGGCGGATCGATCCAAAACTTCAGGTGACGCTGATCGAACCGAACCGGACTTTTACGGCCTGTCCATTCAGCAATGAGGTGATCGCGGGCTTGCGGGAACTGAATGCGCAGCAATTCGGCTACGACAGGGTCAGCGCGCAAGGCGTGACCGTGATTGCGCAAGCCGCGGCAAAAATCGATGCTCAAAAGCGCATGATTTATCTCGCCGACGGCCAGTCGCTTGGCTATGAGCGCCTGGTGCTCGCGCCGGGCATCGATATCAGGTTCGAGGCGCTGCCCGGTTATGACGAAGCTGCGGCGATCAAAATGCCTCATGCCTGGAAGGCGGGCGAACAGACCGAGTTGTTGCGCAAGCAGATCGAGGCCATGGACGACGGCGGCCTTGTCGTGCTCGCGGTACCCGCGGCCCCATTGCGCTGCCCGCCGGCGCCATACGAGCGCGCCAGTCTGATCGCGCATTATCTGAAGACAAGAAAGCCGCGCTCCAAGGTGCTCATCCTCGATGCCAAGGATACGTTCCCGCAACAGCACCTGTTCGAGAATGCCTGGAAGGAGCTCTATCCCGGCATGATCGAGCGGGTGTCGCTGTCGCAAGGCGGCCGCGTCACCTCGGTCGACCCCGCGAGCAACACGATGATCACCGATTTCGGCAACTACACGGCGCAAGTGGCCAACGTCATCCCGCCGCAGAAGGCGGGCCGTATCGCCGACATCGCCGGCGCGGTCGACCATACCGGCTGGTGCCCGATCGACCCGGTCAATTTTGCCTCAAAGCTCGTGCCCGACATCCACGTCATCGGCGACGCCTGCCTGGGCGGCGGCATCCCCAAATCCGCCTCCGCCGCGAACGCGCAAGGAAAGGCCTGCGCCGAAGCGGTCGCGACCCTGGTCGCGGGCAAGGCGCCGGCGATCCCGACGCTGGTCGGCGCCTGCTACAACACGGTCGCGCCCGGCTACGCGTTCTCGCTCTCCGGAGTCTATCAGCCGAAGGGCGACATCTTCGCCGAGATCGAGGGCGGCGGCAGCAGCCCTGTCGACGCATCGCCTGACGTTCGCCGGCGTGAAGCCGATGAGGCGCAATCCTGGTACAAGACAATCACGGTGGAAGCATTTGGCTAGGTCAGTTGTTCATATGGCCGGCGCGTGGCTCGCGGCAACGTTGTTCGCCCTGCCCTCTGCGGCAGACGCACAGGGGCTGCGGCCCTATGCTGTGGTCGGCGATGCCATTCCGGAATCGCTGACGGGCATGCCGGGTGATGTTACGCGAGGACGCGCGCTGGTGCTCGACCGCACCAGCACCTGCATCCTTTGCCACTCCGGGCCGTTTCCGGAAGCCAAATTTCAGGGCGATCTCGCGCCAAGTCTCGCGGGCGCGGGAAGCCGCTGGTCCGAAGGCCAGCTTCGGCTTCGGCTGGTTGACGCATCCCGCCTCAATCCCGCGACCATCATGCCGTCCTATTATCGCGTCGACGGACTGGTGCGCGTCGGCGCGGCGTGGCGGGGAAAGCCGATTCTGTCGGCGGAACAAATCGAGGATGTCGTGGCATATCTCGTAACGCTACGTGAGTAAGAAAGCAGAAGCGAAAATGCACAACCAAGACCATTCCACGCGCCGCCAGTTCCTCGGCCTCGCCGGTGGCGCCGCGGTATTGGGCACGGTCCCGATGGTGACGCTGCGGCCCGCCGAGGCGACGCCTGCGCTGCTGGCCGCCGCGATCAGGAACGTCGTGGGTGAGGCCGCGGTGCAGGCCGGCAAAGTGAAGCTCGAGATTCCGCCGCTGGTCGAGAACGGCAATACCGTGCCGATGACGGTGAGCGTTGCGAGCCCGATGACTCCTGATGATTACGTCCGGAGCATCCACGTCTTCAACGAGAAGAATCCGCAGCCGAATATCGGTAATTTCTATCTCGGCCCCCGCGCCGGCCGCGCGCAAGTGTCGACCCGCATTCGCCTCGCCGACAGCCAGAAGATCGTCGCGATCGCGCACCTCGCCGACGGCTCGTTTTGGTCGGTCAGCGCCGACGTCGTGGTGACGCTCGCCGCGTGCACCGAGGAGGTGATCTGATGGTATCGGCATTGATCAACGTTCCGAAAACGGCAAAGCACGGGGAGATCATCGAGATCAAGACGCTGATGTCGCACATCATGGAGACCGGCTATCGCCACACCGCCACGGGCGCGATCGTTCCGCGCGATATCATCACCGGCTTTATCTGCCGCTACAACGGCGCCGAGATTTTCCGCGCCGACCTGTTTCCGGCGATTGCAGCGAATCCCTTCATCACCTTCTTCACGGTCGCGACCGAGAGCGGCAAGTTCGATTTCGAATGGATCGGCGACAATGGTTTTTCGGAAACCGCTTCGGCTTCCATCACGGTCGAATGATATCTGCCCGCACGATAGTCGCGGCGACGCTGCTGATCGCGGCCGCCCTGCCCCTCTTCGCCAACGAAATCCCGCCGGAGCAACGCCGGTCCGGCTACAGTTTCATGGGGCCGGATAGCAAGGCGATGCAGGACGACGATACCGCCAATCCCGGCATGCTGTGGGCGCTCGATGGCGAAAATTTGTGGAAGAGCAAGACGGGTGCGGCAGGAAAGGCCTGCGCCGATTGCCATGACGATGCGCGCGCCAGCATGAAGGGCGTGGCGGCCCGCTATCCCGCGTTCGACAAAACGCTCAACCGCCCCGTCAATCTGGAACAGCGCATCAATCTCTGCCGCACAAGGAATCAGCAAGCGGCGCCGCTCGCTTACGAAAGCCGCGAGCTGCTCGCGCTCACCACCTTTGTCGCGGAGCAATCGCGCGGACTGCCGATCACCGCCGGCACCGACCCGCAGCTCGAACGCTTTGTTGCAAAGGGACGCGAGCTGTTCATGCGGCGGCAGGGCCAGCTCAATCTGGCTTGCGCGAATTGCCACGACGACAATTGGGACAAGCACCTTGCGGGCTCAGCGATCACGCAAGGACATCCGACCGGCTATCCGATCTATCGGCTGGAATGGCAATCGCTCGGCTCGCTGCAGCGCCGTCTACGCGGCTGCATCACCGGCATCCGCGCGCAAGTCTTTGATTTCGGCGCGCCGGAACTCGTCGAGCTCGAGCTATATCTGATGTCGCGCGCCAACCGCATGCCGATCGAGACGCCGGCGGTGCGGCCGTGAGCGCACGCGGTGGGATCACCGCCGCCCGTAGCAGTGGAAGCCGCCATAGATTCCCGACCGGTCGAGCTCAAAGCCGATCGCGCTTCGTTCCTCGTCGCGATGCCAGATTTGCCGTAGCGGCGCGAGTTCTTCCGTTTCCAGCGGAGATTGCGTGCCGGCGGTGCGGAAGATGACGCGGACGTTGTCGCTGCCGGTGCGATCGATGGCATTCCAAAGTGCGCGAATTTCCTCCGGCGCCATCCAGTCCTGTGAGTCCAAGAGAATGACGGCATCGACCTCGCGGGCCGGGAGACTTTCCAGGAACTGCCGAAGATTGGCGTGAACCGGAATGATCAATCCCGCGCCGTTGCGCATGCGCTCAAAATGGCGGGCCTGCAGATAAGGCGGCAAGCAGCGATCGCCGGGGCCGCGATAGGCGCGATGCAGCGCCTGCCACGCAAAATAATTTGTATCGTTGGGGTGGACGTTGATCAGGCGCGAAAGCCGCTCGTAAAGCACTTCATTGAGCGGCGCGCCGCCGCCGAGCAGGGCCCGCTGTTGCGGCGGAATGCCGAGGCTGAACAATAGCGCGGGGGTTCCAGTGATCAGGCGGGCCAGCGGCGAATGAAACAGCCGATGCAGGCGATCGAGCGCCTCAATTCGTGCGGGCGAATCCGCCTCGCCGTTCAATAGTGCTTCGAGATCGATCCGGGCGAACTTGGCCAACAGATGGGCAAGGCCGATGAAGCGGCCGAGCATGCCGTGGCGATAGAAGCCGTCGGTGAAATAAGCGTACCGCGGACGCCCGATGCTGTTGCGCTTGTCCCAATAGGCGCGCGCATCGGCGTCGAGCATCAGCCACAACCGCTCGCGATAAAGCTCGGAATTGGAGCGCGACGCGGCCTCGCCGAAGAACTGCCAGAATTCCGCATAGCTCGCGAAGGCACGCAGCCCCGCGAGCTTGAGCTTGAGCAGCGACAGATGAGCCTCATTGAGATCGACGGCGTAGACCTGCGCCGGTTGCGCGGTGAGATAGGACAGCGCGTTGCATCCGCCGGAGGAAATGGTGACGATGGTCGATCCGACCGGCAACCGCAGCGCTGCGAGGTCAGCTTCGGGATCCTCCCAGATCTGGGTGTACACCAGACGACGAAACCAGAATGCGAAAAGCTTGTCCCAAATGGTCGCCTCTGCCTCGCCTCTCGTGTTGCGGACCGCGTCCGCGATAAGCTGGGTATTCATTCATCCCTCGAATCAGCAATCCGACAAGGCTATCGCCCGCTCGCTGCAGTTTTGCGACAGCAGGCAAAAGCGAAAAACTTATAAACAACCGCGCTTCGTAGGTAGATTTACGGGGGCCATTCGCAAGGCCGCCCGCTGCTGTCACACCCCTGTCGCGCGAACATCCGAAGGAGTGAGCGCGAGACACGATTCAAGAGGTGCATGGATGTCCGCCTATTCAGAGGATATCGGCGCAGATATCGCGTGGCCGGCTGAGGCGACCGACCGCATGAACCGGATGTATCGCCGGCAACGCCATATCTACGACGGCACAAGGCGATATTACCTGCTCGGCCGGGACCAGCTGATATCGGGCCTTAAGCCGGCGCTTGGCGCAAGCGTGCTGGAAATCGGCTGCGGAACCGGCAGGAACCTGGTGTCGGCGGCGCGGCTCTATCCCGACGCCCGATTTTTCGGCATCGATGTTTCAACGGAAATGCTGACATCGGCGATGTCGGCCATTTCGCGGCGCGGCCTTTCGGATCGGATACGCCTCGCGCTTGGCGACGGAACCGCCTTCGACCCCGAACGCCAATTCGGCATCGCGTCGTTCGATCACATCTTCGTTTCCTATAGCCTGTCGATGATCCCGGACTGGCGTCGTGTCGTGCAGGCGGCTGTCAGCCGCCTCAAGCCGGGCGGGGTTTTGCACATTGTCGATTTCGGCGGCCAGGAGCGATTGCCCAACGCGGCCCGCTCGCTGCTGCGGCGATGGCTTAAGATGTTCGACGTCACGCCGCGTGACGATCTCGAAAGTGCGTTGTCTTCTATCGCCGGTCATTCCCGTTCCGGACTGAAATTCGAGCGCCCGTTCCGTGGTTATGCCCAATACGCGGTGCTGACGCTCGCTGCGGAGCGAGCGACGCCGTGACCGGTTGGCTTGCACTGCTGGCGGCAGGATTGTTCGAGATCGCCTGGGCGTTCGGCCTGAAATATTCCGATGGTCTGACGAGGTTCTGGCCGACCGCTGCGACCGGCCTCGCGATCGCGCTCTCTTTCGGATTGATGGCGATCGCGCTGAAGTCGCTGCCATTCGGCACGGCGTACGCTGTGTGGACCGGGATCGGAGCGGTGGGCAGCATCCTCGTCGGCATGCTGGTTTTCAGCGAGCCGGCCGATCCGGTCCGGGTGCTATGCCTCACCCTGATCGTTGCCGGCATGGTCGGGCTCAAGCTGAATTCGCCGGTGTGAACGACCGCAGGCGGTTCAGGGCTCGCGCTTCTTGCGCAAACTCCGCCAGCCTTCCACGCCGCCGAACAAAGCGAGCGCGATCACGAAGGGAAGCAGGTGATACAGGAAGCGGAACATCAGGAGCGCCGCGATCAGCGGTTCCTTGTCGTCGCCGCCAAGTCCCAGCAATATGGCCGCGTCGAACACGCCCAGCCCCGCCGGCGCATGACTGGCGAAACCCAACAACGTCGCGGCGATGAAAACGGCGGTCAGTCGAAAAATATCGATATTCATTGCAGAGGGAATAAGCACGTACATGGCCAGCGCCGCGGCGCTGAGATCGACAATGCCGATCACGATCTGCAGCAACACCATGGGTCCGGAAGGAAGCCGCACCGGCCAGCGGCGGGTCCCGATGCTTCGGGGAGAAAGCCAGCTCCAGACCACGAAGCCGGCGATCCCCAGCAGCAGCGCTGACGCCACCAGCCGGTTGAGCGTCTGCGGCAGATAGTGGAACAGGCTGATGGCACCGGGATCTATCAGCAGGCCGAGCCCGAGCGACGTCAGATTGCCCAGCCAGAAAGTGAGCCCGGTCAAGAAGCAGATATTCGCCACATCGACGGCGCCGAGCCCGCTACCCTGATAGACACGATAGCGGATCACCGGCGAGATCAGCGCGACCGCGCCGATACCGTGCGCGATGGGATAGCTGGTGAAACTCGCGAGCGCGGCGATCCGGTACGGAACCTCTGACCGACCGATGGTGCGAAGCGCCAGCAGATCGTAGAACGTCAAGCTACCGTAGGAGACCACCACCAACGCGAGAGCGAGGGCGATCAGGCCGGAATCTGTGCGGTGAACAACCGCAAGCACTTCGCCGAAATCGACCTTCTTGAGCGCATGCGTCAGCGCGTAGATGGCAATCGCAGCGATGCCGATGCTGACGACAATACCCAAACCCCGCAGTCGGGAGCCGCTCCCAGGCTTTTTTTGCGGCACAATGACTTCCAGGGTGTCTGTGACTTCCAGAGTGTCGGTCCGATCGGGCAAGGGCGTCAACGGTCGTTGCCGCCTGATTCGCGGCGGCCGATCCACCCCAATTGACACGTTGTTGTGACAGAAGCGTTACCGGGGAAACGAAACGCACAGCGATTCAAAGATGTTACTCGCCCATCGAAATCCCGACGCATTGTGGTCGCATCCCCTTCACGCTGCGTTTGTAAGACACGCGCAAACAAGCTTGATGTATACGAGGCAGCATGAACGCGGAAGACGATTACGATCTGACCCCCGATCAATGGGAAGCGCTCAAGTCCATCCGCGCACCCGCGGCAAGCGGTCGCGCCTTGAAAGGATCTGTCGTCGACAATCTGGTCGCGCTTCAACTTGCCGAAATCACCGACGGCCGCCCGGTTATCACGCGAAAGGGCCGCAGCGTGCTGCTGCGCGGTTCGCCGCGGCTGTTGGACCTCGCGGCCTAAGGATCGGATTTTTGGCGAGCCCGGCGTCGGTAAATCGACGCCGGGTCGCGTGTCTCAAACTTATTCAGCAGGCGCCGCGTGCATCGCCGCCGGATGCGAAACGGAGTCGGTCGTGGTGCCGAGCTTGCCGAGCGCGAAGAAGCCGGCCGCCACCACCGCGTAAGCCAGCGCCACCGTCGGGGTTACGCCCAGTCCGCCGCCGATGCCGACGGCCTCGCCGTGCATGAAGCCGAAATAGGTGAGCACCGCGCCGGACAACGCAAAGGCCGAAGCCTTGACGAAATCGCGTTCGATCACGAACACGCCGACCGCGCCGAGAACGAGGCCAGTGAGGATCGAGCCGCCGCCCATCACTTCCAGCCCGTGATAGAGCACGCCTTGTTGCGGTAGCGCGGCAATGGCCGCGGTCTTGACCGCGCCGACCTTGTCGGCGGCGAGGCCGCCGACGGTCTGGGCCGCATTGATGGTCGATCCGAGCATGGTGTCGATCTGCAGCTTGGCCCACGCCGCCAGATGCGGCGTCAGCGCCAGCACGATCGCCGGCGCATGCTTGACCGGCGTGGTCTGGAATGCCTGTGCGCCGATCAGCATGCCGATATAGAGCAGGATCGGCGAGATCGCGACCACCGGCACCAGCGCCAGCAAGACCGAGATGATGCCGAACCACGCCAGCACGACCACCATGATTCCGGTCGCGGCCGAGTAGCCGATCCGTCCGCCCATCGCCTTCCATCCGGGGTGGCCGATATAGACCGCGTTGATGAACGGATTGCCCATCAGGCAGCCGATCAGGCTGACGACGCCGTCGGCGGTCAGCACGCGCGTGGTCGGATATTCGTCGCCCGCGGCCTCGGCGCTTTCGACGTTGTCCATGGCCTCGACCAGGTCATAGATGCCGAACGGAATCGCGGTGACCAGGATGACGCCGAGATATTCGAACCCCGAGAACACCTGGTTGACGGCCGGAATCGGCACCGAGAAACCGAAACTCGCAAACGCGTCACCGACGCCCTTGACGCTCAAGCCGCCGAGCCCGAGACCGAACAGGTTGGAGCCCCATGCGATGATCATGCCGACGGCGATGGCGACGAGGCCTGCGGGAATCCCCTTGTAATATCTGATGCCACCGAACCAGCTTGCGAGGATGATGGCGAAGCACACCAGGCCGATCTGCGGCGTCATGTACATCTCTAACGCCGGCCGCATCGAGATGAAGGTCACCGAGACGCCCGCAAGCGTTCCGAGCAGCGCCGCGCGCGGGGTGATTTTTCGGATGATGGGCGCGATGAAGCCGCCGATCATCAGGATAAAACTCTGGAAGAACACCCAGACCAGGCCCGCCGACCAGCCCTTCATTGGGTCGCCGGTCTTGATCGTGATCGGCAACATGATCACGAAGGTGACGATGAACATATGCGGCACGCTGACGCCGGAAGGCAATGCGCAGACGTCGCTGCGGCCGGACTTTTGCGCGAGCCGATAGGCGAGCCACGCATAATAGAATGTCGAGAGGCACATCATCAGGCCGAGCGCCGGCAGGATGCGGCCGAACACCAGCGAGTCCGGCATTTTCAAAACGAAGCGCAACAGGCCCGTGAGCACCAGCATGTTGACGAGAATATTGGTGCCGAAACCAAAGAAAGCATTCCAGTCGCCCGGCGTCCACAACACCGGTTTAAACTCGCCTTTGCTCGCCGTCGCTGTCGTGCTCATAACTATGCCCCTACTGCCGATTTGCTTGAAGTCTCCGGTGTCATTGCCTTGAGAACTGCAGCGGAGTCTGCGACCCAGCCGAAAATGCCGCCCTGGGCCTTGATCATTTTCAGGCCCATCTCGTGGAATTCGGGAAAGTACGAGGCGCAACCGTCCGAAAGCACGACGCAGCGATAGCCGCGGTCGTTGGCCTCGCGCACCGTGGTGTTGACGCAGACCTCGGTGGTCACGCCGCACACCAATAGATTCT
>Ga0209328_10000275_pt1 | contig 12201 bp, 8 predicted proteins | sample JacPinW_OM3H0_M1_FD_187954 | JGI IMG/M metagenome (GOLD analysis project Ga0209328, IMG submission 187954) | Forest soil microbial communities from Algoma, Ontario, Canada - Jack Pine, Ontario site 1_JW_OM3H0_M1 (SPAdes) (version 2) | ecosystem: Environmental > Terrestrial > Soil > Boreal... | reverse complement strand
GGGGATGAAATTGCCGATGCACAGCCTTCAATCGCTGTTGATCGACATGGGTGTAAACCTGCGTCGTCGAAATGTCGGCGTGCCCGAGCATTTCCTGAATAATGCGCAGATCGGCGCCGTTGCTTAGCAAGTGCGTGGCGAAGCTGTGTCTGAGCAAATGCGGATAAATGTTTTTCTCCAAACCGGCCATTCTCGCCTTTTCCTTCACGATCTGCCAGATTCGGGCGGTTGTTAATTTCGTGCCGCGCTCGGACAGAAAAATTTCGCTGCCGCTATGGCGCTTCACCAGTTTCGGTCGTTCGGTCGACAAATAACACGCCAGCGCTTCACACGCTTTGCGGCCGACCGGCACGATCCGCGTTTTGTTTCCCTTGCCAATCACGCGAATCGTTTTTTCTTCCGGAGAAAAATTCTCCAGCCGCGAATTGCCCAGTTCGGAAATGCGCAGCCCACTCGCGTAGAGCAGCTCGATCATCGCCCGGTCGCGCAAGCCGAGTGACACCTTCGTGTCGATGCCATTCAGTAACTGTTCGACCTGCATCTCGTTCAACGTTTCGGGCAAATAACGCTCGATCCGCGGCAGACTGAGCGCTTCGGTCGGATCGCGTTCGATCTCGCCTTTGCCTGCGAGGAATCGAAAGAAAATCTTGAGCGCGACCACGATCAACTTGATCGATGCCGCCGAAAGGCCGGCCCGCTTCTTCTCCGCCAGATACTCGCTGATCATCGGCAGCGTCACCGCTCGCGCATTGTCGATCTTACGCTGGCGCGCGCACCAGCTCGCGAAATCGCTCAGCGATCGCTGAGTGGAAAGCTGGTAATTATCGGAGAGTCCGCGCTCGACCGCGAGATAGCGGATGAACGACTCGATCGCGCTTTCCACGCGCGGAACATCAAACATCAACCCTGAAACAGCAAACATTGGCTGTTGTGTTCCTCTGTTCTCCTCGGCTCGGCGAAGGCGGCTGTCCTTTTCGCCAACGGACGAAATCGCCGTGGCGACTATTTTCGGGCGTCCCGGGCGTCTGCGCGCGGCGATTGACAATTAAAGAGCAAATGTCCGATCATCTGTTGAGGGATGAGCCTGGATTTGAATAGCATTCTGAAGGATTGGCCGCACGAGAACCGCGCCATCAAAGTGCGCAAGATCCTCGGATTGGACGGCCGGCAAAAATTGCAACTGCGGATCGATCTCGGTGTTTTGCAAATGGAATTGGCCGGTCGCCCCGACGGAATGCGGCCGCACGGTTGCGAGTCGCTCCTGACCTATCATCAACTTCGCGCCGCGCGCGCCCAAGCGCGCAATGAGAACTACGAGCTCACTCCGGAGCAATGCGCCGAACTTCAGCAGGAAGGCATCCAATATTACCATCGCTATCTGAGTTTGTTTCAGATCAACGATTTCCACGGCGTCGTCCGCGACACCCAGCGTAATCTCGATCTCTTCGATTTTGTCGATGCGCACACCGAGCGCGACGAGCTTTCCTGGACGCTCCAACAATTTCGTCCCTACGTACTGATGATGAATACGCGCGCCAAGGCTTCCATTTTCCTCGGGCAGGGGAAATTTCCGGAAGCGATCGCCGAGATTCGCCGCGGGCGCGACGCGATTGCCGAATTCTTTCAGAAATCGAACTTCCCCGAGCTGGCCGCAAAAAGTTCCGAGATCCATTTCCTCGAGGAATGGCTCAATGAAGTGAGCGCCAAACGTCCGCGTTCCAAACTCGAGATCATGGAGAGCGAGATGGAAACCGCGGTCGCGAAAGAACTCTACGAGCGCGCGGCCGAACTTCGCGACGCGATTCAGCAGCTCAAGAAGGTTGAGCATTGAGAGACTGTAGCGGCGCCTATGACCGTCGGTTGTCAGTAGTCGCGTTGTCCGTGGTCACGTCGTAAGACTCAGTCCGACAATTTTCCTTGGCGAGGGCTGCAGTCGCGGTTGAAATGATGCCGTGAAAATTCTCTCGATTGGCGCCGTCGTTTTAATTACCGCAGCCGTTTCGTTTCCAATGGTGACGCAGGCGAAATCGAAAAAGAAGACGCCCGCCCCGGTGGTCGATACCAGCGATAAAATCACCGCGGTCCATCTGACATCGGTAACGATCAACATTTACGCCACGCACGCTGGCAAGGAATACAAAGTCACGCCGGCGACAAAGATCACAGTCAACGGACAACCCGCCCAATTAAACGGTCTTGCAACTGGAATGAATGTCGTCATTGCACTGGCTGCCGACGGAGTAACCGCCGCGACCATTGACGCGAAAACGCGGCGGTGAGCGCGCACTAACCGCGAGTTATCAGTTGGCGGTTATTGGGTTCCCAGTTTGCGGAACCATGGAACCCTAATCGCCATTCAGCGTAAGATCGACCGACTCCGAAACAGCGCAGGCTGTAGGAACGTTAGTCGAAAACTTCTTCGAGCTGTTGGTCGATCACTTCGCCAGTGAATCGATCGATCGCGACATGCAACCAGTACCGCTTCTCTCCTTCGACCACGAAATCCGCAAGAGTGCTCGCCGTCGGCGGATAACGTCCCGATTGCGCGACCACATCAACAAGAAGTCCCCAAGTTCTCGTCTGAGTTACTTCAGCGAGCACTCGCGCAACAGTTTCTTTTGCTTCTTCACTGCTTCCGATAGTCGTTGCAGCTGCTGCAGCCAAACGACTGACATCTTGTCGGCCGATCGCGGACTTGATAAGTGTACCTTCTGAACCGCTGGTTGTGCTAGCAATGACTCCAATGTTCGGGTTTGGCGTCGGGCTCGCCGCAGCATTGTTTGATGCTGCTAAACCAATGACGGCCGATGAGGACTCGCTCGTGATTCCTCCTTTTAAAAGTGCCGCTATAACAGCCGGGTTTTGCGTGTTGAGGTTTGTAATACCAGCGCGTACACCCGCTGTGTTGTAGGTAAAGAGATCTAGAATCGGCGCATCTGGGCTTGTCGACGTGAAGAAGTCGATTGTCTTGGGATTCGGGGAGGGTGTTGGCGTAGGTGCGGCCGAAGCGCGGAACGCGTAACCGAGTTCTCCAACGTTACGGAACGGTCGATTCAGCATCACATATGTGGAGATAGCAGGCGGTGGAGTGGGTGACATTCCTCCTGGTGCGGGGAATGGTGATGGAGTAGGAAGCGGAGAAGGGCTTGGCCTAGCAGGATCTGTATTTTCCAATCCAAAAGCCCAGCCGCCATTATATTCGATCATCGTTGTCGTTGTTCCAGTTGTTGGATCAGCGACAGTGCTATCGTCATATTGATCAATTATCGCAGCTCCGATCGAGAGAGTGGTAAAGATATGAGTTGTGTCATCGGCATTGGTACCATTGATCGCGTAATTGAGGAGCTGAAAGAATTCCGGCGTCGTTGTGAATGATGGGATGCGATCCTGCATTACGCTTCCGGTAGACCCTAAATATCGCCAATGGCCAGGTATCGCGGATGTTGGCGGAGGCCCTGCGCTGCCTGGTGTACCGGGTATCCATTTTAGACCAAAATACTTTTGTATATCGGAAGCTGATGCACCGTTTGGATTCGGTATAACCAGAGCCAATTTCCCAATCGCAAATCGCTGAGTTAGTGCTGCGGTGCCTGCCGTCCAAGTTGGCGCATTGTTTTCTCGCGAGAAGGTTCCTAGGAATTGCAGCATATTAACGCTGCCCGATATACTACTCCGAAAAAGGTCGATCAGTTCTCGGCGATTCGTAAAGCTTTGGTCTGTTCGATTGCTATAGATCGTCGTTGCCACTGACCGAAAATCGCGGGATGTGTCCAGGAAGTAGTTGAGAAAATTGGACGCGTTGGGAGCTGGCGAAAGCGCTGGAAAGGTGCCGGATGATTGCAGAGTTGCATAGTTCCGCCACGCTACAATTCTGCTGATCGTCGTCGGGTTTGGAGTGGAGCCGCCAGTTGTGATCTTCATGCCTGTAAGGTCCGCTAGAGCTGCGCTACCTTTTCTGCCAATTTCCGTTACCGACGGACTAGGAGAGGGAAGGCCAACTACGTTGGAATCAAGCAGTCCGCCTTCATCAAAAACGGCATAAGCAAAACGTCCTATAGCATACGTACTATTTGCACCGCTCGCATCAGATAAAGCAGCGTTCCAACTGTTAAAGGCAGCCGGTCCGTTTCTTGTTACAACTACCCAGTCAGGTGCCCAATAGGTTGGTGCCGAGAAGCCAGAGGTTATAGGGTCGGAACTTGTGTCACTCGTATTCGCTTTCGGTATTAAGTAATGAGTATTCCATCGCGTTACGGAAATCGACCGACCATTCAGTGACGCGTCAGCGGTTGAGTTTACGGCCGACGCGCGACTGGACACAGCTGGCGCAGGGATGCTATCGGAGCGAACACTCCGGCGAATTAAATTGGGGATAGCTGGCGTCGAACCGGGAGCTGGTTTGGGGCTACGTTGCGGACCAATATTCGCGTTAGTCGGAGCGGTTCCTGCGCTCGCGACTTCCTGTTTAAAGTCTGCGACGATTATATCGAGCGCGCTGCGCGCGAGCTGATCTGATTTTGCATCGTTGAAGCTGCCGAGAGCAACCTGCCGATCTGTGGCAGTCCGCGAAATGTAAGCAACCGTGATCCCGGTCAGGAGAACGAGAAACGCGAGCACAATCAGAAGCGCGACAGCATTCTCCCGTATCCGTGCAGAAGGTCGCAAAAACAAATAGATCATGATTTCGGCAACAGATAAAAATAGCGCTCGTAAATTCGAACCGTTTGAATCGCGGGCCTCGGTATATCCGTTGTACTGTCGAGCGCTGCTTGCCATTGACTAAGTAAGTCGCCGGGCTTCATCGAAGGGGAGAAGTCAGGCAAGCGTCCGGCCAATGTGGTCAGTTGAGAATCTGAGATTAGCGCTCTACTCTTGGGATCAATCGTCGCGACAGCAACTGAGACTGCTGCGACATCTTGCATTCCGGTCACGCTGCTATGTCCAGCAGACGTGTCCCACGGCGTCTCGGAAAGATTGCCGTTCTTAAGGAGGTAATAATATTCGAACCGAAAAACGTACGGCCCGATCAACTCATAGTCAGAATCCGAACTGCTATTCGTTGCTGCCGGCCAGGTACCGTTGATGGTAAGTGGCAGAAAAACAATTGGAGTGTCTGTCGTGGAAACACCATTCCAAACCAATCCTTTCGACATCCGCTCTAGCTTATTGAAGCTTATCGTTCCGGACGTTGAGTTGATTCGATAACCGACAACGGATATTGGGCTCTGCGAACCGCTCGACGGATAATAGCCGGCGACAGCGCTATAGAACGCCAGCTGGTCGTTGCCCGGTTGCGCAGTGGTCGACGATTTCAGGTAATAATCGACATCAAATCGCTTGATCATCTGTGAAAAGTCGACGGCTATTCGGTCAAACAGCGGTCTGAGTTGAGCGTCGGCATCCATTCGTTTGTTTCCGGATGTCGTAATAGTCGCGGCGCTAGTAAAAAGACGACTCACAAGTAGGACGAGAACGACAAGAACGGCGACGGAAACGAGCAACTCAACGATGGTGAAAGCACAGTCACGTTTTCGCATGTGATTAATTGCGATCGAATGCGGCGAACATTTCTGCTGATCCCTGGGCATTGGCAATCGCAGCGCCGGCAGGCCACGTCACTTTTACGTCAGCGAACGTTGCGGTCTTTGCGCCGCCGCCACTCGAAAGAAATGTCACGGTAATGCGATAACGTGAATCCGATTGCTGAGAAGCAATGGATTGGCCTGCGCTGTTAAAAAAGAGCGTCGTCGTTCCAGTGCTGCCAGCGTCCGGAATGCTGATACTAAATTGAGTTGAAGTCGTAGCTCCGCCTCGTGGACTTGTCACGGGCGTCGCGCGCAAGTCTGCTGCTACTGCGGAGAGAATATCAGCTGATGCAGTTTGCTCGATCGAGCGCTGATTCGTCTGCAGGCCAACTGGCAGGAAGCTAAAGATAACAAGCAAAGAAATTGCTGCGACACCCAGCGCAAGCGTCACTTCGACGAGAGAAAACGCGTGTCGAGCTCGCGTCTTCACCGGCGATAAATTTTGAAATTGCCGCCAACACCACCGAATTGAATCGCAATTAGATTACGGCTGGTACTGTCGATTGCAGTTCCGTGCGTCGGTTTGAGGCCGAGCTCGGCGGCGCTTTTCAATGAGTACGTGCTATTGAGATTTGCTTCTCCGCGCGAATTGAAGCGCACAGTCTTGGAGAACGTGTAATTCTGAGCGGTGAAGGGAAACCGTGTGGTATCTGCACTGTCGCTGCTAATGCGATTGAAATGATCTGCGGCGATGCCAGCAGCATACGTGTAGGGCCAGTCTGGTCGACCATCGAGAGTTTCCGGTGAAGGTGCTGGCGATGGAGTCGGCGACGGTGAAGCGCCAATATCCGTGATATGAACGCCCTCGATCCTAACTAGTTTTCCAAACTGCTTAATTCGAGTTGGAGGAAGCGGAGCAATTGGATCGCTGTCGTCATAAATTTTCGTTCCGTCCGTCGAGAAAACTGTGGCGATGAGAACGCGTCCTTTGCCTGAATACGGTGGCGTCGCAGTCGTTGGTACGGTAGCGGTCATGTCTTCTTCGTAAAAACCGACCCAGACGTAAGTATTGTTTGCTATCGCGTAATTACGTCCTTGTTCGAGGGCGCCCGTGATTGTGTACGCTGCACTCGTGATGTCGTTGCCGGTTTTGATCTTTGTAAATGCCGGCGCGACGAGGACCATCAAGGTCGCGACGATGGCGATAACGACGAGCAATTCGAGAAGGGTGAAACCTTCTCGAAACGCGAAGCGCGAAATGCGAAATGCGAAACGATTGTGGCGCTGTTTCACGAAAGAAAATAATATCAAATCGGAGACCTGTGAGAAGTGACAAGTGACGAGAAAACTGGAAGACAGAACTCAGAGGATAGAGAGCAGAAGACATCGAGAGAATTCTTGAAGCTGAAAAGACAGCCGACGCATTTCGAGAAGACTACAAAACTGCCGACCACGGACTAAGAATTGGGCCAAGAACGGAAGTCAAAGGCGCTAGTCGGTGGTTAGTGGTCGCTGCCGGGGCTGGAAAATTTGTTAGATTCGCGTAATGCGCGGCTTTCAATGACCACAAGGTCAGCCATTTAGCAGGATTGAGAAATTCGCAGATTTAAGAGGGAAAATGCCCGTTCCCGAGGCGTAGGGGCATGCTTCTAGCTTTTAGAGTCTGACGTGCTGGAACACGCGCTTTCTGCCGAGGAGCATAGCCAAATCCTCCAAACGATTGAGATGTTTGAGGCGATCACTCAAACACAGCCGGAGGATTATCAATCGCTCGAAATTCTGAGGGAGGCCTACACCAAAATCGGGCGTCACGATGACGCGCTCCGCACCTCGCGGAAATTGGCGGAAGCATATTTCAACGCCGGATCCTACACGCCCGCGCTCCAGCAGTGCGAAATGATCCTGACTCGCGAGCCGAACGCGCCGGAAATTCTGGCGATGCTGGGCGAAATCGAGTCGCGTTTGCAGGCGTCGGGCCAGGCGATTGTCGATAAAGATAAATCGAAACAAACGAGCGGCCTGGTCAGCAGTCCGTTCACGCGCAGCGACGGTTCGCTCATTTCGCCGACCGCGGAAGGCGCGTTGATCGATGTCGATGCGGGCCGGAAAGGTCTGGGGCGGATCACAAATTTGCACGAACGGGGCGACGATCATCTCGCCAAATTTTTGATCGTGCAGCAGCTCTTCGGTGAAGAGCAGGTGAACGCCGCGCTAGAGTCAGCGAAGGTGGCAAATAAGGATTTAAATGGGCAGGCATTGGCGGTTTCGATGCTGGAGGAGCTTTGTGGGGACAAGCCTGCGCAGCTGGATGCCGTCCTCTCAGCGTTAATCGACCGGACGAAATTCGCCTATGTGCCACTCGAATATTACGACACCGACCGCCAGATCGCGCCGATGTTGCCCGAGTATTTAACGCTCGGCCGCTTGTTCGTGCCGTTCGATCTGGTCAGCCGCACGATGATGGTGGCGTGCTGCAATCCGTTCGATTCCGCCGGACGCGACGCGGTACAGCAATCAGTTGATTACACGGTTTCGTGGTACCTGGCGCGGCCTTCTGCGATTGTAAAAACTTTGCAGTCCATCTACCGCCTGGAGAGCAGGGCCTAAGCGTTCATGAGAAGTAAGTCTTTCGGCGAACGCATAGCTGACGTGTTGATCGAGGAGGGGCTGCTCCTCCCGAATCAGCTCGAGGAAGCAATCGGGATTCAAAGATCCGAAGGTGGGCGCCTGCTAAAAATTCTGACCGACCGGCAGTTCGTCACCGAACAGGACATGGTCTTCAGCATGGGGCGTTGCCTAAACACGCCACCGGTGAATCTTTCGCGATTGCGCGTGCCGGAGGAAGTGATGTCGCTGGTGCCACGCGAAATGGCGAAAACGAACAAGCTGGTGCCAATCGCGCGTTTGGATGGAAAACTTTTCGTGGCCATGGCCGACCCGACAAACGTGCTCGCGGTCGATGATCTAAAACGGCGCGTTCAACTCGAGATCGTTCCGATGATTGCGACCGAGCGCTCGGTGCAGGAGGCGCTCGGCGGCGCGCACGGCGCCGGGAACATGAGCCAGGTGATGAAGAAGGTCGCGGAAGAAGCCGCGCAGACCGCCGAGGCAGTAGAAGTGCACGCGAATAAGCGCGAAGAGATCGATCTCGACCGTCTGGCACACGACAGCGAAGACGCGCCCGTGATCAAGATCGTCAATTTGATTCTGGCTCAGGCGGTAAAAGAAAAAGCGTCGGACATTCACATCGAGCCGTTTCACAACACGCTCAAACTGCGCTACCGCATCGACGGCGAATTGATTCCAGCCGAGTCGCCGCCGAAAGCGTTGCAGCTCGCGATCACGTCGCGCATCAAGATTCTGGCCGGGCTGAACATTGCCGAGCGACGCGTTCCGCAGGACGGCCGGTTCCGGATTCGTGTGCTCGGAAAAGAAATTGATCTCCGTATCTCGATCCTGCCCACGGCGCACGGCGAAAAAATCGTCATTCGTATTCTCGATAAAGCTTCGCTCAGCGGCAGCATTGACCAGATGGGGATGGACGCCGACACGCTCTCGAAATTCAAGAAAGCGATCGACGCGCCGCACGGAATGATTCTCGTGACCGGTCCAACCGGTTCCGGTAAGACGACCACGCTTTACTCGGTGCTGCAGGAATTAAACAGCCCGGAATACAACATCGTGACGGTCGAAGACCCGATCGAGTACGAGCTGGCCGGAATCAATCAGGTCGCGGTGCGCAGTGACATCGGACTCGATTTTGCTTCCGCGTTGCGCTCGATCCTGCGCCAGGACCCCGACATCGTGATGGTCGGCGAAATTCGCGACAACGAAACCGCCGATATCGCGGTGAAGGCGGCGCTGACCGGTCACCAGGTGTTGAGCACGCTCCACACGAACGATGCCGCCGGCGCCGTAACCCGTCTGGATGATATGGGTATCGAGCCGTTTTTAATTTCTAGCTCAATCCTGATGGCATGCGCGCAACGACTCGTTCGGCGCATCTGCACAAATTGTAAGGAAGAGTTCGTTCCCGAGCCGGAGTTGATCGAGAAGCTCGGGCTGGGGGATAGCAAAAACACAGTTTTTTACCACGGAACCGGATGCGACCGTTGCAAGGGGCGCGGCTATCTCGGTCGTGCGGCATTAATTGAAGCGCTGCCGGTGAGCGAGGCGGTCCGGCGTTTGATCATCAAACGCGCGTCTGCTGCGGTGATCAAAAATCAGGCCGTCACCGAAGGAATGAAAACTCTGCGCATGGTCGGGATCGAAAAAGCGCTCGAAGGCGTGACCACGCTCGAAGAGGTGTGGCGAGTAACGGCGGAGGACCATTAAGACGATGACGATTCCGTTTCTCGATCTTTTCAAAAAAATCACCGGGCGCTTTACATCTGTGACCCCGGAACCGCCCGCGCCTGCTACACCGGCGCGAGTGATGAAGAAACCCGCAAGCGAACGACTGAGCAAAACCGTGTTGCCACACGCGACGCGCTCATTTTCGCCGCCGGATCCATTTCGGAGCGCGGCCGGCGCAACTTCGGCGCGGACCAGCGCACCTCCGCTTGAACTTGGCGCCCGCAAAATAACAGCTTCACCAAAAAGACCGCAGTCGAGTCACCTTCCGCCAGCTCTCGCGCGAGCCCTCGAGCCGAAACTGGAGCGCGCCATCTCGTTACGGATCGCAGATTTCATCGATCGCGTCCCGGCAGGTTACATTAAGCCGGTCGAGATCCTGGACGCGAGCGCGCGGGTTTCATTGAAGGCATCCGAAATCGAAAAAGGAATGCCGGAGCAGAACCCGACGATTTCGCTCCCCAGCCTTTATCAGCAGGTACCCGAAATATTTCTGCGTAATGTCCGACCGGACGACGAAACGCGTGTCGCGCTGCCGTATGAAAAAGTGCTCGAGCAGTTCAAGAGCGCGCACGTCCGCAGCGATCAACTGCGCGATCCAGAGGTGCCGCAACTCGATACGCCGATTCTAAAGGCGACGATCCAGGACTCGGAGCGTTTCGGAACCAAAATCGCGCCGATCGAGACCTCGGCGCTTCCGTCGATACCGATCAAGACGGCAACGGCAGAATCAATCGCAGCCGCCGAACCGGACGCGACTGTGCAGGAAACGGCAAAATCGACGTCGTCGGGTCATTCGGTAGTTTCACTTTATTCGCCGGAGCTCAAACCGAAGAGCGAGCCGCCGAGTCCCAGGAAAATCCCTTTTGATATTTCGCCGAATGGAACGGGTGCGTCCGCATCCGAGAGAGTTCCAGCCTCTAGCGGGCCGCCCGTTCCAACTCCTTTACCATTCAAGCCTGACCTGCCGAAGATTCCGTTTCACGCGCCGACCGAAAAACCAAAGCCACCGCTGACAAAAACGCCCGCGGAATCGTCAGCGTCGAAACCCGGGACAACTTCCGCGTCGAGGAAAGATGAGACACCGATTGCGCTGTCGCTGAAAGTCGTGCTCCAAAATCTGCCTGCCTTTCAATTGGAGGGAGATGTCAGCACCGTTTCGGACGACGATCGGCTGACGTTGCCGCTCGCGCTGATTGAAACCCAATTGGCCAGCGGACGGATATCGATTGCGCCGGAGATTTTCCAGACGGCATTGCCGGAAAAACATCGCGGCCTGTTTCAGGTCGATGAAGCCAAAACGCCGGTCGCGTTGCCGCTCGAGGAAGTGCTGAAGAATCTGCCGGCGACGATATTGAAACTTCGCGACGACCAGGAAGACTTCACGCTCGACACCGAATACGAGACGCCGTTCTCGATCAAAGCAAAAGAGGACGCGCAACGTCTCGCTGCCGATAAGGCGCCGGCAGAGAAAACGTCCGACAACACGACGGAGCAATCAGTCGTCAAAGCAAAGATCGACCTCAAACCTACTGCCGAGGAAAAGGTCGACCCGAAAGAAATCGTTGCTAAAGCGTCCGGATTGCCGGGCGTGAAAGTGTGTGCGATCACATTTTCGGATGGTCTGAGTTTGGCCGGAAAATTGCCGGAGCAAATTGCGGCCGAGGGGTTGTGCGCGATGGCGCCCGGGCTGTTGGAGCGAGTCACTCAACACGTCCGCGAGACGAAGCTTGGCTCGCTTACGGCGGTAACGCTGTACACCAGCGTCTCGGCGGTTAGCTTTTTCGCGCGAGGAAACATTTGCCTGACGGCGCTGCATGCCGAGGGATCGCTGCCCCCGGGAACTCGAACGCAAATTGCCGAACTAGTAGAGAAACTTTCGCGTACTTACGCGCAGACGGAGAAGCCGCATGTCGATCATTAATTACGCGAGCCGCGAGATTCAGTTCAAAATTGTTTACTACGGCCCGGCGTTGTGCGGCAAAACGACCAACCTCAATTATATTCATCAGCGGATTAATCCGCTGAACCGCGGCGACCTGGTATCGCTCGCGACTGCGAGCGAGCGCACGCTCTTTTTCGATTTTCTCCCACTGAATGCGGTCGTGATCAAGGGATTCGTGACCAAGTTTCAACTCTACACCGTTCCCGGCCAGGTCATTTACAACGCGACCCGGCAGCTGGTGTTGCGGAGTGTGGATGGAATTGTTTTTGTGGCCGATTCGCAGTGGGAAAAAATGGAGGAAAACGTCGAGAGTTACAAAAATCTCAGCGACAACCTCGCGCTCCAAAACATGGCGATCGAGGAGATCCCGTGTGTGCT
>Ga0209328_10000273_pt1 | contig 12219 bp, 11 predicted proteins | sample JacPinW_OM3H0_M1_FD_187954 | JGI IMG/M metagenome (GOLD analysis project Ga0209328, IMG submission 187954) | Forest soil microbial communities from Algoma, Ontario, Canada - Jack Pine, Ontario site 1_JW_OM3H0_M1 (SPAdes) (version 2) | ecosystem: Environmental > Terrestrial > Soil > Boreal... | reverse complement strand
GCTTTGCTTGAGTTTCCCGATGTCCTCAACGGCGTGCTGGAGATTGTGCGCCTGGACAAAAGCGAGATAGGCTTCGCCGTTCTCGGTGGGCTTGCGTTCCATTCGCGATTTTTCCATCGGCGAAAGTTTCGCCTGGAGCGCTTCCGAGATTTTCTGCGCGAGATCTGTTTGAATTGCAAAGACGTCAGTCAAATCGCGATCATAATCGCTGGCCCAAAGATGTTCGTCCGTCGTGGCGTCGATCAATTGCACGTTGACGCGAACCCGGTTGCCGGCGCGCCGGACGCTTCCTTCCAAAATAGTCGAAACGCCGAGCGTTTTTCCGATTTCGCGAACATTAGACGTGTGCCCGCGATAAGGCATTACCGACGTGCGCGAAATTACCTTCATGTCGCCGATCTTCGAAAGGTTGGTGAGAATGTCATCCTGGATACCGTCCGCAAAATAAGCGTTTTCCTTTTCGTCGCTCAAATTTTCAAAGGGAAGAACCGCGATCGATTTGTCGATTTTGCGTGCCGCCGCGCGCGGTAAAACGAAAAATCCAGCGGCTATCGAAATGATAACTCCGGCGGCTGCAAGCATTAGGACGTTGCGCTGTCGATGCCCTCCGGATGCGACGGACGGCGTCGCTTTAATTCCTTGCGGCGTCACGTCAAATACCCATGCGAGAACGAGTGCGACCGGAAAACCGATCAGCAGCAGCGCGATAACGACCCGAATCGCAGAGTTCGAAATCTCGAAAACCGGAAGGACCTGAGCCAGTCCTTGTGCGAGCGCCCAGCCGGCAACGATGTAGGCGATCGCAACGCGATAAACCTTGCGTCGCTTCAATTCCTCGAAGAAGCCGCTCATAAGAACAAGACTCGGTTGATTATCGCTCAACGGCAATCATTAGACAGGCAAATTCAACGCCCCGTTCACTTAACGCCGGTGGCGAATACCGTCTGAAATTGCGGGTTCTGTTTTTCTCGCGAAACCACACTCACTTCGATCTCGCGGAAGCCGCCCTTTTCCAGAAGCTCATGCAATCGCACCTCGCTGAAACCCAGCCAGTGGTCGGCATAAAGTTCGCGCGCTTTTTCGAAGCGATGACTCAACAAGTCGAGCACCACGACCCGGCCGTTCCTTTTTAAAATGCGGTGGGCGGCCTGGATTGCTCGCTCCGGCTTGAGCGCGTGATGCAACGCCTGACTTAACACGACGAGATCGACACTGTTTTTTGCAACCGGCGGATCTTCCAGATCGCCCAGCCGGTACTCGAGATTTTTGAAACCGTGTTTTTTCGCCAGCTTCGAACCGAATTCGACCATCTTCGGCGAGTTGTCGATCGCGATCACTTTGCGCGCGCTTTTCGCCAGCAATTGGGAAAGTGTTCCTTCGCCCGCGCCGAGATCGACAATCGTCAGGCGTGGAACGAGTGAGATTAACGCGTGCGAAAGCGCTCTCCACGAACGTCCGGGAACGTAACTGCGGCCGAACTTTCCGGCCAATTCGTCAAAATATTCGCGCGCTTTGTCCTGGCGTTTCCGCAACGCGAGCTTCAACGCGATCCGGTCGCGCCCGGTTTCGGGAATTTCCCGCGCGAGTGTGTCGATAATTTGCTGCACGCGACCACGAGTGCCATTGCGGCCCACGCTTCTAGTCGCGCCGTAATAAACATTTTTTCCCGCGCGCCGATCCGCCACGACACCGGCGCGTTTCAATTGGGCAAGATGACCGGAGATGCGCGATTGGCCCATGTTCAGGATCTGCTGTAACTCCGCCACCGAAAGCTCTTCCTCATCCAGCAAGAGCAACAATCGGAGGCGGGTCGGATCGGCCAGCAACCGCAGCAAATTTATGGTTGACGTCATCGGCGTACCAAGACGATATATCTACATATCATGATCGGTCAATATGTTGCCGACAGCTTGATTTCTGTTCTCATTACTCGTCACTAGTCACTCCCACTTTTTCTCATGTCACGTCGTTACGTTTTTTCTTCCGAATCCGTCGGTGAAGGTCACCCCGACAAAGTTTGCGACACTATTTCCGACGCGGTCCTCGATGCCTGCATCACGCAAGATCGACACAGTCGAGTCGCCTGCGAAACCTACGCCAAAAGCAACATCGTTATCGTGGGCGGTGAGATCACGATTCCCAATTTGGCCGCAGACAAACCGCTCAGCACCGTTCTGCCGATCAACAAAATTGTGCGCGAGACCGTGCGGGAGATCGGTTACGTCAACGACGACGATGTTTTCCACGCCGACAAGATCGACATCCAGAACATCATCACCAAACAATCCCCCGATATCGCGCAAGGCGTCGATGCGCGCGCGGCCGATGGCAAAGGTACCGCCGAACAAGGCGCCGGCGATCAGGGGTTGATGTTCGGTTACGCCTGTGACGAAACGCCGGAGCTAATGCCGGCGCCGGTCATGTTTGCCCATCGGCTCGGACGGGAGCTCACTCGCATTCGCAAAAGCGGAAAAGTCGGCTGGCTCCGGCCAGACGCGAAGTCGCAGGTCTCGGTGATTTACGAAAATGGTCGACCGATTGGGATTTCTTGCGTTGTCGTTTCAACGCAGCACTCGCGCGATGTGAAGCACTCGGAGATTCGCAGCTTCATCGTCGAAGAGGTGATCAAAAAAGTTTTGCCGAAAGAAATGTTGACCGCCGAAACACAATTTCTCGTCAATCCGACCGGCAACTTCGTTGTCGGCGGCCCGCAAGGCGACACTGGCCTGACCGGTCGAAAAATTATTGTCGATAGCTACGGCGGAATGGGACGACATGGTGGTGGCGCATTTTCCGGAAAGGATCCGAGCAAAGTCGATCGGAGCGCAGCTTACATGGGACGTTGGGTCGCGAAGAATGTGGTTGCAGCCGGACTCGCATCGAAGTGCGAGGTCCAATTTGCTTACGCAATCGGTCACCCGAAACCGCTCAGCGTTCACGTCGATACATTTTCTACCAGCAGCGTCGATGAAGAAGCGATCGAGCGCGCGGTGCTCAGAACATTTAGTTTCAAGCCGGCCGATATCATCGAGCAGCTCGATCTGCTTCGCCCGATTTACTCAAAGACCACGAACTACGGTCACTTCGGTAAAGTCGACGACTCCGAGATCACGTGGGAAAAAACCGACAAGGCCGCAGAACTGAAAAAGACGGCCAAATAAATTTATGATCAGTACGAAGACAAACACGAAACAGGATTTCAAAGTTAAAGACATCGGCCTGGCCGATTTTGGCCGGAAAGAGATTTCGATCGCGGAAAAGGAAATGCCAGGGCTGATGGCGATTCGGGAAAAGTACGCAGCCGAAAAACCGCTCGCGGCTGTTCGCATCACCGGTTCGCTGCACATGACCATCCAAACGGCGGTTCTGATCGAGACACTTCTCGACCTTGGCGCGAGTGTGCGCTGGGCTTCGTGCAATATTTTTTCAACGCAAGATCACGCCGCAGCGGCAATCGCGAAGGCCGGCGTGTCGGTGTTCGCCTGGAAAGGTGAATCGCTCGAAGAATATTGGTGGAGCACTTATCAGGCGATCTCGCACCCGGACGGAAAAGGTCCGCAGTTGATCGTAGATGACGGCGGCGACGCGACGTTGCTGATCCACAAAGGTTACGAGCTCGAAGAAGGCAGCGACTGGGGGAAAACAAAATCGGCGAATAAGGAAGAGCAGGTCATCAAAGATCTGCTCCTCGAAATTCAGCGCGAGAATCCTTATCGCTGGCACGAGATCGCGAAAGATTGGCGCGGCGTTTCCGAAGAAACGACCACCGGCGTGCATCGCCTTTACAAGATGCATCAAGAAAACCGGCTGCTCGTTCCCGCAATCAACGTCAACGATTCCGTCACCAAATCGAAGTTCGACAATCTCTACGGCTGCCGGCATTCGCTCATCGATGGATTGAATCGCGCACTAGATGTCATGGTCGCCGGCAAAGTGGCGGTCATCTGCGGTTACGGCGATGTCGGCAAAGGCTGCGCCCAATCGCTCCGCGGTCAGGGCGCGCGCGTCGTCATCACCGAGATCGATCCGATCAACGCGCTTCAGGCCGCGATGGAAGGTTACGAAGTCACGACGATCGAAGATACGCTCGGACGCGGCGACATTTACATCAGCGCAACCGGTAATACCGATGTGATCAGGTTCGAACACATGCAGCGAATGAAAGATCAAGCGGTCGTCGCCAACATCGGCCACTTCGACAACGAAATTCAGGTCGACGCTTTAAACGAGGGCAAAGGCGTGAAGCGGACCAACATCAAACCGCAGGTAGATAAGTATACGTTCCCGGATGGCCACGAAATCTTCCTGCTGTCCGAGGGCCGGCTCGTGAACCTCGGCAACGCGACTGGTCATCCGAGTTTCGTCATGTCGAATTCATTTTCGAATCAGGTGCTCGCGCAATTGGATCTCTGGAAGAACCGCGACACCTACAAGGTCGGCGTTTACGTTTTGTCGAAGAAGCTCGACGAAGAAGTCGCCCGCCTCCATTTGGAAAAAATCGGCGTCAAACTGACAAAGCTCAGCAAAGCACAAGCCGATTATCTCGGCATTCCGGTCGAAGGTCCGTTCAAGTCCGAACATTATCGGTATTGAATGGTCCGCTGATCTACAGCGATTCAATTACCAGAACGATTTCTGCGCTTCGACTTGCGTCGCCTCGACGTAATAGCACCCCGGCGCCTTGCCGCGCCGCCACCTGCCGAAGACACGAACGCTGCGGTGATCATGGGCGGCATCGGTAAGAATTTTCGTTTCCCGCATCGGCGCGGCGAGTGAGATCGATGTCGATCTTCCGGAGTGAAAAACGAACATGACCTGCGATGCGCAGGATTCACCCGGATACAAACTCACTTTCCCGACCTGATCGAATGACGATCCAGCGCGTGCCGCGCTCGGGCTGATCGCAAGAGCTCTCGGTTTTTCGGGTTCACCGCAACCAGCGAGGGCAAACGCAATCGCAAATGAAAACGCGGAATAGCGAATCAAGTTCATGCTGTTAATTGGATGCAGCGTCACGCTGCTCGACAAACTTTTCGCCGGTCCAGGTAAACTTGGAGAGAACTTTCCCGCTCTTTTGATTACGGACGAGAACGGTTTGGCCGCGGCGTGGTAACTCGAAACGCCAATTTCCTTCGTCGTTGCCAGCATCTTTGATGGGGAGGATCGAACGATGCGCCTTGTGCATCTTGCCGTCGGACCGCATCTCGAAAAAATCGAGAAATAACGATTTCTCTCCTTCCAACTCGCCCTGACAGAGCGCGAGGAGTCCCGCGCGTGCGGGATCGCGGTAGCGAAAAAGCGCAACTTCGAATGGCGGCTGCGCCCCGTCGCCGACGCAACTCATGTAACCGTTGGCAAGATCGACAACTCCGCATTTCGGTTGTTTGAGAAAACGCAGCCAGTCCGCCGCCGATCCTTCGAAAGTCTTATCTGGCAACCGGAGATAATAATCCACCACCGTCATTTTCTTTTCCTCCGCAGCGCGGAGGGACGGCGAAAGAAAAACAAGAGCAGCGAGCGCCGGAAACAGAATTCGCGATTTCATGATCTGATTTTGGGCGACCGTTCAATCGGGACGGGATCGACAATTCATCGCTGGCCGCTTACGCGGATGTAAATATTCGATTGTACCACTTTTCCTTTGCCGTAGAAAAACTTGATCAGAGCCGGATATTTTCCGGGTGGCGGGATCTCTTTGGTCGCCATCCAACAGGTTAAGAACCATTCCGATGAATACTGACCGGGAATCTCAGAGGGCTCATTGTATTTGGGATCGATGGTCGCCTCGTATTTGAAATTCCGCTCATCGATGCTTTTAAGGTTCAGCTTAATCGGGTCCACCGTGTAAAGAGCGACCGTGAGCGGACCGGTTGCGCCGTTACCCGAATTTTTGATTGAGAAATCGAGCGTTATCTTTGTTCCGCTCGCCTCCGGCCAAAATTTTGCTTCCAATTCCTGTCCGCTAAGGGACTGACCATCGAGTCCAAGCAAGACGAGTTCCGGGTTGGCAATGCTCTTGCCCAGATCTTCCCGCAAATCCTTCTGAAAATCGCGCAGCGAAGCTTTGTCGCTGTTGTAATTGAAACCGAGGACCAAGGTCAGCACCGCAAACCAGATCGACAACAGTGTAGCGCCCCCGGCGAGATAACCCTTTAAATCATCAATCCGCTTATCGCTCGCGCTGATTCGTCGATCAATTTCGTCAAAACGCTGCTTGGAAGCGTCGTCATTCATCGGGGGCAGCCTGGATCTATTTGACGGCAACACTCACGGCATCGCTTGATAGGCCGATTTCTTTTCCGTTCATCACCGCGCACGCGGTATAACGGAATTCGCCTTTGCCCGGCGCGGTGTCGATCGCCGGTGTGCGGAAAAAGAAACCGACCTTTTGCGGAGACTTGTCGCCTTTGCCCTGACGATAAAGATTGATCCCGGAAACGCCGCCACCGGCTTTACGGAACGGGATCGTGACAAAATTTCCGGTCTGGCGCGCGCGACCGAGCTCGGCCTTGTAATTCGCGGCGTCAAATTTTCCGCTGTCGATTTTGAGTTTTTTGCCAACGTCGGCGGTGAATTTTCCCTGGCCTTTGATTCGCTCCACGCGCGCTTGCCGGCGGGTATCGATTCCAGGCCGCACTGGCGTTGGGGCACCGCCGCCAGCAGGAAGATCGACATAGTCGCCGGAAGATTGTCCGCTCAGCACGGCGTTGGCAGCGTGGCCCGGATCGGAATCGATTTCCGGTCCCAGGACAGTCAAAATATGGACGGCGTATCTCGAATCGTTCACCGCATTGGTAATCTCGGCGTCGGAAAACCCGAGATCCTTTCCAACTTTCGGAAATTCCTTGGCGAAATTGTTATACCAGTCGATGCGACCGGCCCGGTCCGCGGGAAAATAGGATTTGCTCATTCGTTTGTAACGCTCCTGCGGATCGTCATAGCCGATTTCCAGCGGCCAGGTCAATTCTGTTCCCGCTGCGCGAGAATCAATTTTGCCAGATAGGCCGAGAAATAGCCGGCGTATTTCTTTTGCAATTCCGGGCGTTGCCAGTCTTTTCCGGTTAACGTCTTGCGACAATTGCGTGCGCCGCAATTGCATTCGACTGAGTAATCATCGTCGTCGGTCATCGCCCAATCGTGGGTCAGCTCTTCGCCGGCGGAAATGTCGCGCATCGCGACAAACGTGATCTCGCCCCGCAGACCGATGTTCGGCTCGCAGGAATGATTCGTATACAACATCGACAATTCGCGTTCTTCGTCATTCACCGGCGCAATGAACAAATTGTCACCGATCTGAATTTCCACCGGCCCAAGCCGCGGAGTGATTTCGCGACGCAACGTTTCGCGGTCGACAATGTGTCCTCCTTTGACCGCTACAACTTCGCCTTTGGAAATGTCCGACTTGGCAAATAATCCGCGCCCATGGATTTTGCTCTGACGCACTTCGGTTTTCGGAGAGCGATAAGAAAGCGGTGTCATCATAATTGCGGCCGACACGGCCACCTCTACAGTTGTCGATCTAATGAAAAACCGCCAGGCCGCCGTCATTTTCATTCTCGTCACGGTGACCCTCGACGTTCTTGCCATGGGTTTGATTATTCCGGTTTTGCCGAAACTGATTCTCGATTTTCTCGGCGGCAAAATGACGGACGCGGCGAATTGGAACGGCTGGTTCGCTCTCGTGTTCGCGTTGATGCAGTTCGTCTTTTCACCGTTTCTCGGGGTGTTGTCGGATAAATTCGGGCGACGTCCCGTGATCTTGTTGTCGAACCTCGGGCTCGGCTTGGACTACATCGTGATGGCACTCGCGCCGACGATCGGCTGGTTGTTTCTGGGCCGCATTATTTCCGGAATCACGACTTCAAGCATCCCGACCGCGATGGCCTACATCGCCGATGTTACGCCGAAAGAAAAACGTGCGAGCGCCTTCGGAATGATCGGAATGGCGTTTGGTGTCGGGTTTGCTTTCGGTCCGGCGATTGGCGGTCTGCTAGGCAGCGTGACTCCTCGTCTGGCATTCTGGGTGTCTGCCGGATTGAGTCTAACGAATTGGCTCTATGGTTACTTGTTCGTCCCCGAATCGCTTCCAACCGAGCGCCGCAAGAATTTTTCGTTAGGCCGGGCCAATCCCGTTGGTTCGCTCGTCCTGCTGCGCTCGCACCCTGAGCTGTGGCGACTCGCGGTTATTCAATTTCTCGCTTACACCGCGCACAACGTTTTTAGCGTTTGGGTCCTCTACGCAATTTATCGTTTTGCCTGGACCGAATTCACAACCGGGCTCTCCCTCATGGTCGTCGGGGTCTGCACCGGAGTTATCTCGGCCGTTCTGACCGGACGAATGGTCAAACGCTTCGGCGAAAAGATCACGCTCTATGTCGGTCAATTTTGCGGTGCCACCGGCATGTTTATCGCCGGCATCGCGCGCAACAGTGTGGAATTTTTCGCTTCGATTCCGATTATCTCGCTCTGGAATATTTCCATGCCGGCCGCGCAAAGTATGATGACCCATCGCGTGAGCGAGCGGGAACAAGGTGAACTGCAAGGCGCACTCCAGAGCATGCGGTCGATCACATTCATTATTGGTCCGTTGCTGTTTCTGCGCGTGTTCAGCTGGTTTATAGATCCGAAACACGGCCTGCATTTGCCGGGCGCGCCTTATTATCTGGCGGCGGCATTGCTCTTCGCTGCCATGTTGATGTCGACGCGGATCAAGCAAGATGCGCCAGCCGCACCAAGATCGACATCTAGTGCTCCCCCTCCCGATGTCGTGCCACCAGAAAGCATTCCTGCCGGGCCGATCGCGCCCATTATGGATCAAAAAGAAAACATTTGAGCAATCGCGCGGAGTCGGCGATTGAAGCGATGTGAAAGCAGCCGCGCGTGGCCTGATCGTCGCGCTGACGATTTGTTCCTGGATCGCGATTTCCAATCACTGCGCGATTCGCGCGATCACAACCACGACCGATACGACTCAAAGCGGTTGCCCATTCCATTCCAAGCCGGCAAAGCCTCAACCCCAGCCCGCCGGAACCGAGTGTTGTAAAATTCTTCGGGCCGTCTCGACAACGCCGGCAAAGATCTTTGCGCCGGCAATTACCTATCTTGTTCATGTCGATCTTGCGCTCGATGCGGTTGCAGTCTTCGCGCCGCCAAAAATTTCTTTCCTGCCGGCGACACTCGACACAGGGCCGCCGGGCACAACGTCATTCGTTGAATTGATTGGGAGCATGCGCGCGCACGCTCCGCCTTTTCGCGCCTAACGACCGCCAGTCGCGATCGTTTACCACCAAATTGTAGGGCAACCGCCTCGGTTGCCTTTCCCGCAGGCGTAACAAATCAATTTCAACATCGACATGAAAGAACAGTTTTTAATTTTAATCGCCGCTGCCATGACGTGCGCGGCAACAGCAGCTTTTGCAGAACCAACTCCCACACCGACTGCTTCGCCGCCGGCGGACCATCCACAGCGATACACTTGTCCGATGCATCCGGAGATCGTGCGGGCCGAGCCGGGCCAATGTCCCAAATGCGGAATGACATTGGTGCCGGTAAAAGAGACGAAGCCGCAATCCGAACATCCACTGCCGAAGTCAGAACATGCCGCGCATCAAATGCACGGCGAACACGCCACTCACGACGCAAACGGAATGGCGATGCCGCACCACGAGCATGCGCCTTCGCCAGACTCCGGCACCGCAGGCGACCACAAAATGCAGATGTCGATGCAATCCTCGGTGAACATTGCCGATCCGATGAACCGCGAAAGCTCGGGCACAGCCTGGGTCCCCGACTCTACCCCCATGTACGGACACATGATGATGTTCGGCGACGACATGCTCATGTTGCACGGCGGGATTTTTCCGCGGTACACCAACGTGAGTTCGCGCCGCGGGGACGATCGCATCGACGCGCCCAACTGGATCATGGGCATGTATTCGCATCCCTTTAACGAAAACTCGCAGCTTGGTCTGCGCCTCATGATGAGTACCGATCTTCTAACGGAAGGCGGTCGCGGTTATCCGCTTCTCTTTCAAACGGGCGAGTCGTGGCACGGCCAACCGCTGCACGATCGTCAGCATCCGCACGATCTCTTCAGCGAACTCTCGATCAGCTATTCACAAAAGTTCACCCAGGATGTTTCCAGCTATTTGTATTTCGGATATCCCGGCGAACCGGCGCTCGGTCCGCCCGCGTTCATGCATCGGCTCAGCACGATGGATAATCCCGATGCGCCCATCGGCCATCACTGGCAGGATTCTACTCACATCACGTTCGGCGTCGCCACCGCCGGCTTGCAATGGCGCAACGTGAAAGTGGAAGGCAGCATTTTTACGGGACGCGAACCGGACGAAGATCGTTACGATTTCGATCGGCCGCGCTTCGATTCCTACAGCGGCCGCATTTCCTGGAATCCGACCCAAAACCTGGCCCTGCAAGTTTCGCACGGATATATTAAGAGCCCGGAAGGACTCGATCCCAATTCGAAAGTGCATCGCACAACCGCCTCCGCGATCTACAATCAGCCGCTCGGTCATGATTCCAATTGGTCGACCTCATTTGTCTGGGGCCAAAACAACGTCACCCATGAAGGCAAAACACAATCGGTCCTGATCGAATCAGATTATCAGCGCGAACGAGACACGGTTTATGCGCGCTGGGAGCGCGTCGAGAAATCCGGGCATGAGCTCGTGCTCGCGCCCAGCGATTTGGATGAGATTTTCCCGGTCAATGCCGTCACGATCGGTTATGTGCGCGATCTTTCCCACGGCAACATGATCGACATCGGGCTCGGCGGACAATTCACTGTCAACGTTTGGCCTGACGGACTCGATCGTTACTACGGCGACGGATTGGGATACGCGTTCGAAGTTTTCCTGCGCATCCGCCCGTCGCGCCACGATCTCAGCGGAATGCAGATGGGCGAACCTTCGCACTCAATGCCTAAATAAGGTAATCGTTGTCTTGGCGCGCGACCTGCGTGAAAATGATCGCCCGTCATGCATCGGTTGCCGAAAATAAATTATTACGACATCGAACGCATCATTGAGTTCGATTTCGTGCGCGCAACGGAAGCCGCCGCGCTCAATTCGTTGCGCTGGCTCGGCCGCGGAGACAAAGAAGCAGCCGACGCCGCGGCGTGCGACGCCATGCGCGGCATGTTCGATCTGATGAACATCTGCGGCGAAGTCGTGATCGGCGAAGGAATCAAGGACGACGCGCCTGGAATTTTTAAAGGCGAGCAACTCGGCACCTGGGTTCCCGGCGCGCCCCAGTTCGACATCGCGATCGATCCGATCGACGGAACGACAAACATTTCCAAAGGCGCGCCGAACTCGATCAGTTGTATCGCGGCCGCGAGTCCTCAAGAAGGCGTCAAAGTCGCGCTCCGCGATGTGCCGTCGTTTTACATGTCGAAGCTCGCATACGGACCGCGCGTGATTCAATACACCCAAAAGCGTGGCGACTCGCTTAACATCGACGCGCCAATTGCCGAGACCCTCGCGATTGTCGCCCGCGCGGTCGACAAACGCGTCCAGGACGTGGTCGTGATGATGCTCGATCGACCGCGTCACAAGGAAATCGTCGAACAGATTCGCGCGTGCGGTGCGTCGTTACGGATGATCGGGGATGGCGACATTGCCGCGGCCATGGCACCGTCGTTGCCGGAATCGGATGTCGATCTTTACATGGGCATCGGCGGTTCACCCGAAGCAGTTCTCGCCTCGGCCGGGATCAAATGTCTTGGCGGCGAGATGCAATGCAAAATGTGGCCGCGCGATGATAAGGAGCGCAAAAAACTCGTCGCCGACGGAAATGAAAAGGATCTTGAGCGCGTTTTCACGGCCGACGATCTCGCCCAAGGCGAGAACATCGTTTTCTGCGCAACCGGAATCAGCGACAGCGCGCTTTTGCGCGGTGTGAAATCAAAGGGCACGACCGCGATCACGCATTCGATCTTGATGCGGGCGAAGAGCAAAACCGTCCGTTTCATCCGCGCGATGCATAATTTGCAGAACAAGACGATCCGGCTGCGCTCCGACAACCGCGAACATTTGATCTGATTTTAACCGCTGATTACGCGGATATCGCTGATGGGAGCGAACTGAAACCCTGTCTGTTAGCCGTCTAAATCCGCGCAATCCGCGGTTCAATCTTTCTCGACAGGGTGGCAACCCTTGTTCAAGATCGACATCGAACCTCCGCCGCTTATGAGACAAA
>Ga0209328_10000272_pt1 | contig 12228 bp, 12 predicted proteins | sample JacPinW_OM3H0_M1_FD_187954 | JGI IMG/M metagenome (GOLD analysis project Ga0209328, IMG submission 187954) | Forest soil microbial communities from Algoma, Ontario, Canada - Jack Pine, Ontario site 1_JW_OM3H0_M1 (SPAdes) (version 2) | ecosystem: Environmental > Terrestrial > Soil > Boreal... | reverse complement strand
CATCCACGTCTTGACGGTATCGCAACAAGAAAGACGTGGATGGCCGGGGCAAGCCCGGCCATGACGTGGAAATGGGAAGTGCCGATGCGTTGTTTAAATGCCGCACTGATGTTTGCGGTGCTCGTCTTGCCCGTCAAAGCCGAAACCATCGAAGAGCGCGCCGTGACCTGCTTTGCCTGTCATGGCGAACACGGACAATCCGAGACCGAAACTACACCCTCGCTCGGCGGCCAGCAGGCGCCCTATGCGCTGATCCAGCTCTTTATGTTTCGCGAGAAGCTGCGGGTCTTCGACCCCATGAACGAAATGGCAAAGCCGCTCTCCGACGATGATCTTCGCGCGTTTTCCGATTTCATCGCCAAATTGCCAAAACCGCAGCCGCCAACCGACGCCGGCGATCCGGCGCGGCTACAACGGGCGCAGGCGCTGGTGCAGCAGCATCGCTGCAATTCCTGCCACAACACCGATTTCTCCGGCAAAGACAATGTCCCGCGCATCGCGGATCAGCGCGAGGATTATCTCACCAAGACCATGCGGGAATACAAGGACAATAGCCGCCATGGCTATGACGGCACCATGGCCGAGGTGCTGGCGCCGGTGACAACGGAGCAGATCGCCGATCTCGCTTATTACCTCGCCCGTTTGCGCTGACCCCCATGACTTTCGTGCGCTGGCGCCTCCGATCAGGCGGCGCTACAAGCAGGCGTTGAAACGGAGTTGGTCATGGAAGATCTCTGGCGCCTGTCGGCCACCGATATTGCTGCCCTGATACGGTCAAAAAAGGTTTCGGCAAAGGAGGCGGCTTCGGCGGCGCTGGCGCGCCTCGATGCGGTCAACCCCAGGATCAACGCGGTCATCGACCATCGCCCGCAAGACGTGCTGGCGCAGGCCGGCGCCATCGATGCGGCGATCGCGCGAAACGAAGATTTGGGGCCGCTGGCGGGCGTACCGGTTACCGTCAAGGTCAATATCGATCAGGAGGGGTTTGCCACCACCAACGGCCTCAAACTGCAGCGCGACGTGATTGCTGCGTCCAACAATCCGGTGGTGGACAATCTGCGCAAGGCTGGTGCCGTCATTCTGGGGCGCACCAACTGCCCGGCGTTTTCCTACCGCTGGTTCACCACCAACCTGATCCATGGCGACACCAAGAATCCGCGCGATGCCAGCATCACGCCGGGCGGTTCGTCCGGAGGGGCAGGCGCGGCGGCCGCGGCGGGCATCGGGCATATCGCGCACGGCACTGACATCGCGGGATCGATCCGCTATCCCGCCTATGCCTGCGGCGTTCATGGGTTGCGGCCGACACTTGGCCGCGTCGCGGCCTTCAATGTTTCGCTGCCGGAGCGCCCGATCGGGCCGCAGATTTCCGCCGTATCGGGCCCGCTGGCACGCAGTATCGGCGACATTCGGATTGCACTCGAGGTCATGTCCGGCAGAGATGCGCGCGATCCCTGGTGGGTGCCGGCGCCCTTGGAAGGGCCCGCGATGCCGAAACGCGCCGCGCTGTGCCTGGAGCCGGATGGCCTCGAGACGGTCGCCGAAGTGAAGGCCGCGGTCGCGGACGCGGGCAAGCGCCTGGAGCGGGCCGGATGGGTAGTCGAAGAGGTCGAGGCGCCGCCGATGCGTGAAGCCGCCGAACTGCAGACCAAGCTGTGGCTCGGCGATGGCTATGAGGCGCAGCTCGAAGCCGCCGAGCGTGAAGGCGATCCCGGCGCGCTTGCGTGCCTGCGCGGCAACAAGACAAAAGTGTTTCCGTTCGACGCGGCTTCGCTCTCGAAGATATTGACGCGGCGGGCCACATTGACGCGCGAATGGCTGCTATTTTTCGAGAAATACGCCGTCCTTTTGACGCCGGTATCCGCCGAACTGCCGTTCCCCGATAACCTCGATCTGCGCGACGATGCCTCGTTTGGTCGGGTATGGCGGGCGCAAAAGCCACAAATTGCTATTCCCTTCATGGGCCTGCCTGCGCTAACGGTCGCAACCGGAATGGTCGGGCGCGTTCCGGTCGGCGTTCAAGTCGTTTCCAGCCGCTATCGCGAGGATCTGTGCATGCTCGCAGGCGAGGCGATCGAAGCGGGCGGAACGCCGCCGATGCCGATCGATCCCGAGAGCTAGAGCATGATCCGGAAAAGTGGGAACCGGTTTTCCGAAAAGATCATGCTCAAACAAGAAGATGAGATCATGATCCGATTAAATCTAATCGGATCATGGGCGCGCTTCCCTGATCCGGATAGAGAGAACAGATGTCGGGCGTTTACGATTTCACGGCAAAGTCGCTTGCCGGTGAGGACGTGCCATTGAAGCGGTTCGAGGGTCAGGTGCTCCTGATCGTCAACACCGCGAGCGCCTGCGGGTTCACCCCGCAATACAAGGGGCTCGAGGCACTGCATCAGGAACTTGGGCCGCGCGGCTTTTCGGTGCTCGGATTTCCCTGCAATCAGTTCGGCAACCAGGAGCCGGGCGATGCCAAAGCGATCGAGCAGTTCTGCGAAAGCAACTATGCGATCAGCTTTCCGATGTTCGCCAAGATCGATGTCAATGGCTCGGCTGCCCATCCGTTGTATCAATATTTGAAGAGCGAAAAATCCGGGCTATTGGGTTCGTCGATCAAATGGAATTTTACCAAGTTCCTGGTCGATCGCGCAGGTCACGTGGTGGCGCGGCATGCGCCGACCGCAAAACCCGAAGGACTGACAAAAGAAATCGAGGCACTATTGTGAACGAGAACGAGCACGCCATCAGCGACGAATTGCCGGATCGCCTGTCGACCGATCCGAAAAGCCCTTACTACAACGCCGACATCCTCGCGCGCGACGTCGGCATTCGCTTCAAGGGCGTCGAAAAGACCAATGTCGAGGAATATTGCGTCAGCGAGGGCTGGGTCCGCGTCACCGCCGGCAACGCGAAAGACCGCTACGGCAACCCGCTTACGATAAAAGTTCACGGCCCGGTCGAGCCGTATTTTCGCGACAAGGAACAGTCCTGACTTTAAGTGCGGCCACTAAGAAAGTCGTCATGGCCGGGCATAGCCGTCCGAAGGACGGCGTCGCTTCCGCTAGCCTATGACCCGGCCATCCACGTCTTTCTCGCCGCGACACTGTAAGACGTGGATGCCCGGCAGCGCAGACAAGTCTACGCAGTCTGCGTAAAAGCAGACATGCTATGGCCGGGCATGACGAAGAAAGAAAGCCAAACGCCATGTCCGTCCGTATCGTCGATGTCCGCGAGGTGACAAAACCGATCTCCTCGCCCATCCGCAACGCCTATATCGACTTCACAAAAATGACGACGAGTCTCGTCGCCGTCGTCACCGATGTGGTGCGTGACGGCAAACGCGTCGTCGGTTACGGTTTCAATTCCAATGGCCGTTACGGGCAGGGCGGCCTGATCCGCGAGCGTTTTGCGCCGCGCCTGATGGAAGCCGATCCGAAAGCCTTGCTCAATGAGGCCGGCGACAATCTCGATCCGGACAAGATCTGGGCGACGCTGATGGGAAACGAAAAGCCCGGCGGTCATGGCGAGCGCTCGGTCGCGGTCGGCACCATCGACATGGCGGTGTGGGACGCGGTCGCCAAGATCGCGGGAAAACCGCTGTTTCGCCTGCTCGCCGAACGTCATGGCCGCACGGCAAACCCCCGCGTCTTTGTGTATGCCGCCGGCGGTTATTATTATCCCGGCAAGGATCTGTCGGCGTTGCGCGGCGAAATGCGCGGTTATCTCGATCGCGGCTATAACGTCGTCAAGATGAAGATCGGCGGCGCGCCGATCGAGGAAGACCGTCAGCGCATCGAAGCGGTGCTCAACGAGATCGGCAACAAGGCGCGACTCGCCGTCGACGCCAACGGCCGATTCGATCTGGAAACCGCGATCGCCTATGCAAAGATGCTGCGCGACTATCCGCTGTTCTGGTACGAGGAAGCCGGCGATCCCCTTGATTTTCAATTACAGGCCGTGCTTGCGGAGTTCTATCCCGCGCCGATGGCGACCGGAGAAAATCTGTTCAGCCATCAAGACGCCCGCAATCTCCTTCGCTATGGCGGCATGCGGCCGGACCGCGACTGGCTGCAGTTCGACTGCGCGCTGTCCTACGGGCTGTGCGAATATCAGCGCACGCTTGAAGTGCTGAAGACCCTCGGCTGGTCGCCAAGCCGGTGTATCCCGCATGGCGGCCATCAGATGTCGTTGAATATCGCGGCCGGACTCGGGCTCGGCGGCAATGAGAGCTATCCGGATTTGTTCCAGCCCTATGGCGGATTTCCGGATGACGTGCGCGTCGAGAACGGCCACATCACGATGCCGGATTTGCCGGGCATCGGCTTTGAGGGCAAGTCGGATTTGTATGCGGAGATGAAGGCGCTGGCTTCATAGCCGCCCGTCATTCCGGGGCCTGCGAAGCAGGAACTACGATGTGCAATTGCACATCTGAGGTTCGCGTTTTCAACGCGCCCCGGAATGACGGCGTGTGGTGGAAGACGCTCTTACGACAGCCGCATATCCAGTAACCGCCGGCCTTCGTTCTTCAGCAATTTCTTCACCGCACTGGACGCTGCGATCTCGCCCTGGTTGGCATAGGCCTCGTGGTTCTTTTCGATATCCTCGAGACGATAGAGATAATTGACCATCACGCCGGCGGACTCGCGAAGACCCTTTGGCGAGAGGTCACCAAGCCAGTCGATCCGCTCCAGCCGCGCGCCGTTGCCGAGATGGAAACGTGCCACCGAATCGATCAGCCGGCCTTTTGGTGTCCGCGCCTTCAAGAAATAATAGGCCGCAAGCGGCTCGAGCACCGAACGCAGTTGCGCTGCGAGTTCCGCCTTCTCGAACCAGTCGGGCTTGTCGAGATTTTCCAGGAGCGCCCGGTCCTCCTCGGTCACCGGCACATCCTCGGCCTGCTTCAGCCATTGCACAAAACCCGGCACCGGCGACAGCGTCACGAAATTGTCCAGCTTTGGCAATTCGCGGCGCAACTCCTCGACCACCTGCTTGATCAGGAAGCTGCCGAAGGAAATTCCGCCCAAGCCGCGCTGGGTGTTGGAGATCGAGTAAAACACCGCGGTGCGGGCGCGCTCGATCGGCACCGGCCGACGGTCTTCGGCTAGCAGCGGGGCGATCGCGGCCGGGATCGTCTCGGTCAGCGCCACCTCGACGAAAATCAAGGGCTCGTCGACCAGAGCGGGATGAAAAAACGCATAGCAGCGCCGGTCGACGGGATCGATGCGGCGGCGCAGATCGTCCCAGTCGCGGATCTCGTGCACCGCCTCGTAGCGGATGATCTGTTCCAGGATGTTGGCGGGCGTCGACCAGTCTATCCTGCGCAGCACGAGAAATCCCCTGTTGAACCATGAAGAAAGCAGGTGCACGACGTCGCGATCGAGCGCGGCGAGGTCCTTGTGGCCGTTCATGGCGCGAAGCAAATCGGCGCGCATCGCCACCAGTTCGCTGGTGCCGCCCGGGGCGCGGTTCAGCCGGCGGATCAGTTCCTGCCGGCGCGGTTCGGAAGCAAAATGCAACTCGCCGGCGTCGGAATCATTGGGCTGCGTGCGCCAGCTCTCGATCGCCTGCGCAAGCCTTTCCCGGTCTGGACCGAAATGGCGCGCCAGCGTTTCGAAGAACTCAAGCCGGCCGGCTTCGTCGAGGTGACGGTAATGGTCGAGCACCTCGCGCGCCATCGCGGTGCCGGAGGCTTCGCCGCGGCCCGACAGCAGCGCCTCGCATAGTTCGATCAGCCCGGAGGAATCCTGTTTTCCGTTCGATGACGCCCCCCGGCGCAGCAGCGTGCGTCCGCGCTCGGAGATCGAGGCCAGCAAGTCCGAGAAAAAGGCGTTGTTCATGGCGGGCAAGGTCTGGTCCAATCCGGGCGGAAATATTACATCGATTTAAGGTGGCCCGGATGACAATCAAGCGGGCGTCAAGGAGTGGGGCAAAAAATCGCCATGCACCGCGAAAACCAGACCGTCATGGCCGGGCATAGCCGTCCAAAGGACGGCGTCGCTTCCGCTCGCCTATGACCCGGCCATCCATCCGTTTCGAAAATGCACTTTTGTGAAGGATTGACGGACCCCTGGGTCAAGCCCCGGGGGCGACGGTCGGAATTCGTTATGGCCTGATCGGTCTCATTTCATTTCGGAAAACTCGGTTGGCGACTTGCCGGTGACCTGCCGGAACGCATGCGAAAATGCGGGTACGCTCGCATAGCCCAGCTGAGAGGCGAGTTGCTTGACCGAGACATCGGCCTCCATCGACAGCCGTTCGATCGCGGCTGCGATGCGCGCGCGCTGGCACCAGCTCTTGAAGCTTAGTTGCGTCTCCGCGGAAAACAGCCGCGACAGCGTCCGCGCCGAGGTGCCGACCTCGCGCGCCAGCGTCTCTATCTCGTGCGAAGCGGTGGGGTCGGCGAGCACGATGTCGGCGGCGCGGCGGCAACGCAGCTCCTGCGGCAGCGGAATGAAGGTCGAGGAATCCTCGGCCTGATGCAGCTCGAGCATGGCCAACTTAACCAGAAGCCTCGTGCGCTCGGCATCCTTGCGGCCGTCAAACAGCGCCAGGATGGTTTCGTGCAACAGCCGCGACACCAGCACCACGAATTCCGCATCGAGATTCGCGCCGCGCGGCTCCCGCTTGAGCCAGCTGACATCGAAATACAGGGTCCGCATTTCGATATCCGCCAGCACGTCGATTGAATGTTCAAGCCGCGCCGGTACCCACACCGCGCGGTCGGGTGGCACCAGCCAGCGCCCCTTCGGGGTGGTGACCTGCATGGTCCCGCGTGCTGCGTACACCAGTTGCGCCTCGCGGTGCATATGGGTGTCGAGTCGGACGCCCTTCTTGTAGCTGCGGGCGACCAGATGCACGCCATCGCCGATAGCGCGTTGGCCGTTCAGGATGTCGGCGAGTGGCGTTTCGGCGATAGTCATTGGCGACATCCCGTCAGGACAAGGACATATAACCTAATTCAAAAGGTGAGAGGATTCGACCCATGAACAGTCCCGTCCGGGTGATCGGTTTTGTCAATGCCGCGCGCGGTCAAAGCGAAGGGAGCAGACCTTGAGTGTTATTCGCGATCCGGACCTGGAAAGCTTGCTGACTGGTCTGCATGCCAGAAGCGACGAGCAGGTTGCGGCGATGAAAAGCTACTACGCTGAGCGGGCCAAGCAAGCTTATCCGCCCGCGGAGGAGGAGGTTAAAGCCTTTCGCAGCGATAAGCTTGTCGCGCTTGATCGTAACAAGGCGGAATTCTGCTATCAGCTTTGCCGCGCGAATAATGCGCGCCGGATCGTCGAGGCCGGCACGTCCTACGGGGTTTCGACGCTCTATCTCGCCGCGGCCGTGCGTGACAACGTCCGCGCTGCCGGGGGCAACGGCGTGGTGATCGGCACCGAATACGAGCCAAACAAGGCTAGCGCGGCCAGGGCGCATTTCGAGCAGGCGGGCCTGGGCCGGTTCATCGATTTACGTGAAGGCGACTTGCGCGAAACACTCAAGCAGATCGAAGGGCCCGTGGATTTCATGCTGGTGGATATCTGGATCGCCATGGCGCGACCGGCACTCGAGTTGGTCACCCCATATCTGAAGCCGGGCGCCATTGTGGTCTGCGACAATACTGAACAACATCGAAGCGAATACGCCGACTATTTTGCATTTCTCGAAGCGAACGGATTCCGAACGATGACGCTGCCATTCGACGGCGGCCTGGAATTGTCCGTACGCTGCCAGCCTTGATCAGGGTAGCTTGCATGGTGTCGAATGTCTCCTCATGGCACTTCCGCTGCGGATGCGAACTGAGTGCGGCGACTTTTCCGCGTCTGCTCGCGCATCCACTCGTGCCGGTAGGCTTGTTCCAACTCGGGAATATGATAGCGTGCTGGCGCTTGGGTAAGGTCAAGTCTTCGGGGCAATAATTTTGCGCTTCTAGAACCGGCGTTTGCGGTTCGTGGAGACCCCATCCATGGCTGAGATTCGCAACTTCAAATCGGGCAAAAACCGTGGGCCGCCGGACGATGCGACGCCGCGTCGTCTTGCCGCGATCGTCGCTGGCGACATCTCGGGCTACAGCCGGTTGATGCAACTGGACGAAGAAGGCACGCACAATCGCGTCAAGCGGATTGAGCGAGACCTGATTGAGCCCACCATAACAGAACACCACGGAAGACTCGTCAAAACCACCGGCGACGGTTTTATTGCGATTTTCGACAGCCCCGTCGAAGCGGTGCGGTGCAGCATCGTCATCCAACAAAACCTGGTTGGCCGCAACGCGTCGCTTCCAAGGGATTATTGGGTTGAGTATCGGATCGGTGTCAATCTCGGCGACGTCATCATCGAGACTGACGACATTTACGGCGACGGCGTCAACATTGCCTCGCGTCTGGAGAGCATCGCCGATCCCGGTCAGGTTTACATCTCCGGCGGCATCTACGAGCAGATAAAACACAAACTGGTTTGCGGATACGAGTCGCTCGGGGATCGTAAGGTCAAGAATATCACCGATCCGGTGAGGGTCTATCGCGTGCTGCCGGACCCGGCCGCGTTTCAAAGGACCCGGAAGCGGCGCGAGCACATTCTACTTTTTTTGCTAAGCCTTGCGTTGCTGGTTATCGCCGGTGGCGCTCTCTGGTACTTGCTTCTGCAACAGCGTGGCAAAGTAGGTAACCAGGCGTCAGCCCCGATCTCGTCCCCGGCGGCGACGCCCGGTTCGCCCTCGCCGCCGGCTCCCGCCGCGGGACCGGCAGCACCGCAACCTCAGTCCGCTCCCTCCGTAGCACCAATTCCGCAACAAGCGGCGCCACGGCCTTCGCCCACTCCTTCGGCGGCGCCAGCCACCCAACAAGCGGTGCAGCAACCTCAACCCCGCGCCACGCCGTCAACGCCGCAGGCCTCGGTACCCCGAGAGCCCGAGATGAAGACTGTTCGCGCCGGCATCTTCACCATGGGCAGCAATGACGATGTGACCGAAAAGCCAGTTCACCAGGTGACGATCAAGCCGTTTGCCATGAGTCTCTACCCGGTATCCGTTCGCGACTGGAATGAATGCGCCGCTGCGAAGGCATGTTCGTTCGTGGCACCCGGCAAAGATGATGCGCCCGTCACGAACGTAAGCTGGAGCGATGCGAAGCAGTTTGTCGCCTGGCTCGCGGACGCGACGCGAAAGGCCTATCGGCTGCCAAGCGAAGCCGAATGGGAGTATGCAGCGCGCGGAGGTACGCAAACAAAGTACTGGTGGGGCGATCAGTTTCAATCCGGCATGGCCAATTGCAGGAATTGCAACGACATCGCGGGCGCCGAGCAACCGATCAAGGTCGGCAGCTTCAAGCCAAATCCGTTTGGACTGTACGATATGGGTGGCAGCGTCGATCAGTGGGTCGAAGACTGCTGGCACAAGAATTACCAGGGCGCTCCGGCCGACGGTTCAGCATGGGTCGAGGGCGAGTGTGGCTCGCACGTCATTCGATCCGGTTCCTGGAAGAATGACGCCCGTTATGTCCGGCCATCAAACCGCGACAGCTACGACACCAACGTGCGATATCCGACCCATGGATTCCGCGTGGCACTGTCCCCTTAAGTCAAGAAGAGGACGTATCATGAAGATTGCGAAACTGATTGCGCTATCCGTAATTCTGACTTTCCTGCCGTTTGCCGCGAGCGCCCAAGGAAAGCCCGCGCCAAAGGATGCCCTTCTCTATTTCGTCTGGCCGCAGGACGGCGCCGCGATCAAAGGCGGATTCTGGTGTCGGTTCGGTTTGCGCAACATGGGCGTAACCCACGCAGGCGACAATTTCCAAAACAGCGGCCATCACCATTTGCTGATCGACGTGAATGAACCACTCGAACCCAACGAACCGATCCCACAAGACAAGTCACATCTTCATTTTGGCGCAGGCCAGACCGAGGCGCGCATCGAACTGCCACCCGGCAAGCATACCCTGCAACTGGTATTGGGTGACGCCAGTCACTATCCGTTCAGTCCTCCGGTGGTCTCGGAAAAAATCACTATCAGGATCAAGTAGAATTGGTTTTTGGGTTTCGATGGGGCCGGTATCCTTTTCGATCTTCTCGTTCCTCAACCGGATCGCGAGCCGGGCGCCGGACTTCTTCAAAATTCCGCACGACGCCATCATCGAGGTCGGATTTCGCGCGGAGGTCTAGAGTGCGATGACTTTTCTTCGAATCGTCATCCCGCTCTATCTTTTTGATTGAGCATGATCTCCGCGCAAACGCCCTTGGCGTTTGTCGCGAGGGAAAACCGGTGTCCACTTTTCCGGATCATGCTCGAATTGGCGCTCACTTGTCGATCCAGGCCATTCTGGATCATCGCCAGCATCAGGCCGGGCGGCTCGGGCTGGATCACCGCGTTGACGACGCCTCCCATCTTCGGTTGCTGCGCGAGCGCAAAGCTTGCGCCGCAAGTCAAGACGAGGGCGAGCACGATCTTCTTCAGCATGAGTTATTATCCTTGGATAGTTTTCATGAAGAGGCTCCTCCACGCCGCAAGATGAAACTGTCGACAAACCGGGACCAAAATTTGGACAGGCGACGGTGACTTCCCCGGACACGCTGATATGCTGGCATTATCGTCGGGAAGGGGTGCGCATGCGTTTTCGAAATAATATATTGCTGTCATTGTTCGTGATTACGGCGCTGGCGTCGTTCAGGCCGACCGCGGCACTCGCGCAATTGGAGCAAGAGCGGAATTGGTGCGCCGGCAAAGGCGCCGCTACGCCGGAACTCCGGATCGATAGCTGCACGGCCGTCATTCAAAATGGACGAGGGTCGTCGAAACAACTGGCGATGACCTACAAGACGCGCGGTAACGTGTTTTTCCATCAACACGATTATGACCGGGCGATCCAGGATTTTAACCAGGCGATCCAGCTCGATTCCCGGAATAGCGAGGCGTTTGACGGTCGATGCTGGGCCTATGCGACCGTCAACAAATTGGAAGAGGCTCTGAAGGACTGCAAGGAGGCGGTGCGGCTGCGGCCGAACATCGCACCGACATTGGGCTCGCTCGGTCTCGTCTATTTCAAGCTCGGTCGGTTTGACGATGCCATTTCAACCTACAGCGCTTCCCTGCAGGTAAATCCAAAGTCCGCCTATTCCCTTTATGGGAGGGGAACGGCAAAACTGAAAAAAGGCGAAACCGCTGCCGGCCAGGCCGACATTGCGGCGTCAAAAACAATCAAGGACGTAGCCGAGGAAATGACCGGTTACGGGGTGAAGTGAGCCGAAAAATTCGAAAGGCTGCTGCGCACCACACACAATGTAAATTCTGCTTGTTTCGATGTTCAGGGCGAACAAATTCCGTTGTTCGACCGGGAATCGGGGTTTCAACGCTTCCCTCGATCAACCACAATGATCGATGAGGGCTCGACAATAACGAGCCGACAGGTGGAGAATTCCGGATGTTCAATCAGTCCTTGCCGCGCATCGCGGGTTTCGTTCTGGGTATCTCGATCATGATGGCCCCTCCCGCAAAGGCCGACGGTCTGAAAGACGAAATCGCGCCGACCGGCAGACTGCGGGTGGCGATCGGCATCTCGCCGGCCGGCGGCGCGTTCTGGTGCACCAAAACTGAAGCCGGAGCTTATGCCGGGGTGCCGGTCGATCTCGGCAAGGCGATGGCGGTACAGTTCGGGTTACCCGTTGAATATGTCGCTTATCAAAACTCCGGACAGATCACGGATGCTGCCTCGAGCGGGGCTTGGGACGTGACCTTCCTGCCGAAAGACCCGGAGCGCGAGACCAAAATGTCGTTCGGGCCGACTTACGAGGTTGCGGACGCGACCTACATCGTCAAAGCGGGCTCGTCCGCGACCGATTTCAACACGCTTGATCAGCCCGGCATCAAGGTCGCCGCCGTCAATAACACCACCACGATGCGCGGCGCGATCGCGCATCTGAAAAACGCAAAAGTTGTGGGCTATCAGACCTATGACGAGATCTTCGCCCTCTTGAAGAACGGCGAGGTCGATGCCTTCGCGCTGTCACGCGACCAGCTCAATGCCATGGCGAAGAAGCTCCCGGGAACGCGGGTCTTGGACGAAACTTTCAAACAGACCGTCACCGCGGTGGCGGTGCCATCAAATCATCCGCTGGCGCTGGCGTTCGTCACCAAATTCATGACGGAGGCCATATCAAACGGCATGTTGCGGAAGGCCTACGACAATAACGGCCTGAAGGACACGCCGATCCGGGTGAAGTAGCGCGCGCTTTTCATTCCGCTAGTTC
>Ga0209328_10000270_pt1 | contig 12259 bp, 6 predicted proteins | sample JacPinW_OM3H0_M1_FD_187954 | JGI IMG/M metagenome (GOLD analysis project Ga0209328, IMG submission 187954) | Forest soil microbial communities from Algoma, Ontario, Canada - Jack Pine, Ontario site 1_JW_OM3H0_M1 (SPAdes) (version 2) | ecosystem: Environmental > Terrestrial > Soil > Boreal... | reverse complement strand
GACTTGCTCGCACGGATGACACTGGAAGAAAAACTGACGCAAATAGAAAGTGCCTGGGAAAATCGCACAGCTCAAAGAGAGACGCAGCCATTCATCGTGGACGAGAAGGGAATGTTCCTTCCGGACGCCGCAAAAATCACATTGAAGAACGGAATCGGGCAGGTTTCGCGACCGAGTGAGAATCCCGGCGGAAATGCCGGCCCGCGAGAAATGGCGGAGCTCACGAATGCGATTCAAAAGTGGGTGAAGGAAAACACGCGGCTGGCAATTCCGGTGATGTTTCACGAAGAGTGTTTGCACGGGCACGCCGCGCCGAAGGGGACAGCATTTCCCGCTGCGATTGGGCTGGCATCCACATGGGATGAAGCCTTGATTCATGATGTGTTTAGTTCTGTTGCGTCCGAAGTGCGGGCGCGCGGCGTTCAACAGTGCCTGGCGCCTGTGCTGGATTTGGCGCGCGATCCGCGGTGGGGCCGAACGGAAGAAACCTACGGCGAAGATCCTTACCTCGTGATGCACGTTGGTCTGGCGGCTATTCACGGATTTCAGGGTGATGGGCCGTGGATTGACAAGGCCCACGTGATGGCTACGGCAAAACATTTTGCAGTGCACGGGCAGCCAGAGGGCGGAACGAACGTGGGGCCAGGAAATTATTCGGAGCGCGAGGTTCGTGAATACTTCTTGAAACCGTTTGAAGCAGCGGTAAAAGAAGGACACGTTCAGGCCGTGATGGCGTCGTACAACGAAGTTGACGGCATCCCCTCGCACAGCAACAAACACTTGCTGGATGACATTCTCCGCCATGAGTGGGGTTTCGATGGCATGGTAGTGTCGGATTATTTTGGGATTAGGGAACTGCGGACAGTGCACCATATTATTGCGGCGAACGATGTGGCAGCGAAGCTGGCGCTTGAGTCCGGCGTGGATATTGAGCTGCCGTATGCGGAAGCGTATCCGAGTTTGATGGAGCAAGTGCAGCAAGGGAAAGTTTCGCAGGCAGTGATTGACCGCGCTGCGGCAAGGGTGTTGCGCGCGAAATTCGTGGCTGGGCTGTTTGAAGACTCCCTGGTTGATCCGGCCTACGCTGAGAAGATCACGAATTCGACTGAGCATCAGCAGCTAGCGCTGAAGGCGGCGCGTGAAGCCGTGGTGCTGCTCAAGAATCAAAACAACCTGCTCCCACTGGACAAGGCGAAGTACAAGCGTGTGGCGGTGATCGGCCCCAACGCGGCGGAACTGCACTTGGGCGGTTACAGCAACAAGCCCGGGCGCGGCGTGAGCGTTCTGCAAGCGATCAAAGACAAGTTGGGCTCCGGGAATGAAGTGCTTTACGCAGAGGGCTGCAAAATCACGGAGTCACAGCCGGACTGGAACGCGGACAAGGTAGTGTTGGCTGATCCCGCGCTGAACGCCCATCGGATTGCGGAGGCGGCGCGTGTTGCCAGGAAGGCCGACGTGGTGATTTTGGTGCTTGGCGAAAACGAGCAAACCTCGCGCGAAGCATGGGCGGAAAGCCACCTGGGGGACCGCCAGAGTCTGGATTTGTTGGGAAACCAGGATGAATTGACGAAGCAGATCGTCGCGACCGGAAAACCGACGGTTGTGCTTTTGCTCCACGGCAGGCCGAATTCGATCAATTACATTTCGGAAAAGGTGCCCGCGATTCTGGATGGCTGGTATCTGGGGCAAGAGGGCGGCCAAGCGGCGGCAGATATTCTTTTCGGAGATTACAATCCCGGCGGCAAGCTGCCGATTACTGTGCCGCGCTCCGTGGGCCAACTTCCGGATTATTACTACCAGAAACCTTCAGCGAAGCGGGGATTTGTGGACGGCTCCGTGCTGCCGCTCTTTCCATTTGGCTGGGGGCTGAGCTACACGACGTTCAAGTACTCGAATCTGCGGCTTGCGCAGGACACGATTGGTCCCGAAGGACAAACGAAAGTCAGTGTGGACGTGACCAACACCGGCGCGCTTCGCGGTGATGAAGTGGCGCAGCTTTACATTCACCAGACCGTGAGTTCGGTGACGCGGGCAGTAAAAGAACTGCGCGGATTTCAGCGCATCTCCTTGAATCCTGGCGAGACGAAGACGGTGGAATTCACGCTGGGGCCGAACGAGCTTTCCTATCTGAATCGTGACATGAAACGCATGGTAGAACCGGGGGCGTTCGAAGTGATGGCTGGCGGAAATTCCGTTGACCTCATTACCGCAACTTTAAACGTGGTTAATCGTTAGAGATGTTTTTGCACCTTTCGACACAATGCCGCGACAACTTGAAATTTGGCATCCTGTTTCAAACGAGACCGAAGTCGTTTTGTGCACCGCGGAAGTGGCAGGGAAGTCGCGAACGTGGAGCGAGGTGAATAGAACGCAATGACACTCTTCGCGGCTTTTCAAGCGCAGCATCTGGTCCGGCTTTCGACGATCGATACGATCATCGTCGTTTTCTATTTCGCGCTCGTGCTGGCCATCGGATTTTATCTTCGAAACCGCGCGAAAACCGGCGAGGATTTTTTCATGGCTGGGCGCGACATGACCGCTTGGGTGGCCGGACTTAGTTTTCTATCCGCCAATCTTGGCGCGCTGGAGTTGATGGGCTGGGCTGGCTCAGCTTACCAGTACGGGATCCTCGCGACGCACTGGTATTGGATTGGCGCAATACCCGCGATGTTATTCCTCGCCTTGGTCATGATGCCCTTTTATTACATTTCGAAGACGCACTCAGTGCCAGGTTATTTGAAATTGCGGTTTGGAGAACCGGCCCGCGCGCTTTCCGCTGTTTCGTTTGGATTCATGACCGTGCTGATGAGTGGCGTGAACATGTTTGCCATGGCCAAGGTCCTGCAAATTGTTTTGGGATGGGACATCAACGTCAGCATTTGGCTGTCCGCGGGCACGGTGGCGGTTTACGTCGCCCTCGGAGGCCTGAGATCGGCAATTTTCAATGAGGTGCTGCAGTTCTTTTTGATCTGGGCCGGCGTATTGCTGATTCCCATACTTGGCCTTCACGAAGCGGGCGGCTGGAGCAATTTGAAAATACAGATTGCTCATAGAGCTTCCGAACAGTACGTGCACTTATGGTCCGGCTTGGGTTCCTTCACGGGCAACCCGATGGGAATTCACTGGACAGGTATTGTGTTCGGATTGGGTGCGATTATTTCGATGGGTTACTGGACGACGGATTTTCTAGTCGTGCAACGCATCCTTGCGGCGAAAGATATCCGTAGCGCGGAGATGGCACCCATTATCGGGGCGGGCTTCAAGATGCTTGTGCCGCTCATCGTCATTTTGCCGGGGCTCCTGGGTTTGGCTGTTCTCCCTATGCAACTTGTGCCCGAATCGGTGGCCACAGTCACCGGAGCACACAGCTATAACGACGTTCTTCCTTTAATGCTTGCGCGCTACTGCGGCCCCGGGTTGCTTGGCCTGGGAATTACGGCACTGATCGCAGGCTTTATGTCCGGCATGGCGGGGAATGTGACTGCGTTCACCACCGTCTGGACTTATGACATTTATCGTCCGCTGATTAACAGCAAGGGCACCGACCATCATTACGTCAAAATGGGCCGCTGGACGACCGTGATCGGCGTGTTGATCAGTGTCGGCACGGCGTACCTGGTGATGCAGTTCGCGAGCATCATGGACTATGTGCAGGCGCTCTTCAGTTTCTTCATTGCCCCGCTTTTCGGCACGGTTGTTTTGGGAATGCTTTGGAAGCGAGCGACTGGGCCGGGTGGTTTCTGGGGACTTCTGCTCGGTACAGCATCATCGATCAGCATGTGGGCCTGGGTGAAGATGGATCCTTCGGCGCTGCGTTACGTGGCGATGTCACCGCACGCGAAGACGCTTGCTCAGGATATGTATCAGGCGCTGTGGTCGTTTTTGGTTTGCGTGACAGTGACGGTGGTCGTAAGTCTGGCGACGAAACCAAAGACGGACAGCGAACTGCATGGTTTGGTATACGGTCTAACGGAAGTGCCGTCTGTCGGCAATGTGCCCATTTATCAAAAGCCTCACTTTTGGGCTGGCGTGGTGGTCGTTATATTTTTCGTCCTGAATATCTACTTTTGGTAACCGGAGGTCCCGAGGATGGTTTCCATTTGGTTTTTCATTGGGATTGCGCTGCTGGTGGATGGCGTGCTGATTTTCGGCGCCGGTATGTATGAGCTGTGGCATCCGCCAGCGCACCCCGTCGTGCTTTTCTCTCTGCATGCACCGATCTGGTGGGGCGGATTGCTGGCTGTGATCGGAGCGATTTATTGCTTGAAGTTCAAACCGAAGCATTCTTAGAAAATTGCGCGGATTTGCTACACGGAATCGCTGGTGTTGATGCTGCGAAGCGCTGGGTAGATACGGCGGTAAATCGAGTAATTGTGCTGCATGAGTTTCGAGGACTCCGGGCGCGGGGCGACTCGCGCGGCCACGCGAACGACGGCATCGCAGGCTTCGTCCACGGAATTCCAATGGCGCGCGCCAACTGCGGCAAGAATTGCCGCGCCGTAAGCGGCTCCTTCTTCCGCTTCGACTAATTCGACTTCGTGTGCAAATACGTCCGCCTGAATCTGGCGCCAGACATTTGAACGTGCGCCTCCGCCGCCGAGGCGGATTTTCGTCACGGAAATTTTCATTTCATCAAAAATGGAGAAAGTGTCTTTCAAGCTAAAGGCGACGCCTTCTTGAATTGCGCGAATGACGTGCGCTCGCGTATGCAATGAAGAAAGACCGACGAGCGCGCCGCGAACATTAGGATCAAGATGCGGCGTGCGTTCGCCCATCAGGTATGGCGCCCAGAAAAGTCCTGCGGAACCGGCAGGGACGGAGGATGCCTCGTCGGAGAGGCAATCGTACGGATCGCGACTGTCATCCTTGCCTGCGCCGAATTGATCGCGAAACCAGCGGAGAGAAAGGCCGGCGGCTTGTGTTACGCCCATCACGTGCCAGCGGCCGGGAATCGCGTGACAGAAGGTGTGCAGCCGGCCTCGCGGATCGAGGGCGGGACGATCCGTTGCAGCGAAAACGACACCGGACGTGCCGATCGTTGCGCTAACGACGCCGGCACGCACAATTCCCATTCCGACTGCGCCTGCAGCTTGGTCGCCCGCGCCGGCTACAACTGGCGTGCCGACGTTTAGGCCGGTGGCCTCCGTCCCTTCCTTGGAGAGCTTTCCGCATACGTCCGAAGATTCGTACAGAGACGGAAGCCATGCCTGCGGGATTTTCGCGCCCGTGAGGATTTCAAGGGACCAGCGACGGTTGCTCACATCGAGCATCAGCGTTCCGGACGCGTCGGCCATGTCTATCGCGCGGTCGCCCGTGAGGCGATAGCGAATGTAATCCTTCGGGAGCATCACGTGACGGACGCGCGCCCAGTTTTGCGGTTCGTTTTCGCGGACCCACAGAAGTTTGGTGAGCGTGAAATTGGTGAGCGGCGGATTGCAGGTGAGTTGAATGATGCCGGAGAGACCGAAAATTTTCTGAAGTTCCCGCGATTGTTTTTCGGTGCGTTGATCACACCAAATGATGGCCGGGCGAATGACGTCACCGGCAGTGTCCAGCAGAACCGCGCCGTGCATTTGACCGGAGAAGCCGACACACGCCACGTCATTGGACGTTGCGTGTGCTTGTTGCATCGCTCTTTTTACTGCTGCGCCACAGGCGCGCCACCAATCGAGCGGGTCTTGTTCAGCCCAGCCATCTTGCGGCGATGCAAAGGGCTGATGCTCACGCGTGCCAGATGCGACGGCTCGGCCTCTTTCGTCAATCAGAAGCGCACGCGTACCGGTGGTTCCCACGTCAATGCCCAGAAAGAGCTTGATGACCGCCTCCGGTGATTCGATTTCGAGCGCGAACTATATTTGCCGCATTGGCCTCCATGTCAAGTAGCATCATTTTCAGTTCTGGCGAGGCCGTTTAATGGCAATCAGAGACATCTGCTCCAGATCCGGGAAGCGGCCTTGCGCATCGGGCGAGCGGCTAGTTGAAGGAAGTTGTTGCACCATGGTTTGAGCCGGCAGCGGAGCTTTAAAGTATTCCAAATAGACCTTGTTGAAATCTTCGCTTTCAGAAATGTTGTCGAGATAGATCGTGGTGGAGACGACCTCGTTGAAGTCCATGGATGCCTCTTCCAGGTTATCGAGTTGATTCCGCATGGTCTGACGAAGTTGTACCGCTGTTGAGTTGCCATAGACGCCGCCGTGCGGCCCGGGAATAAATCCACTTTTCGCGGAACAGTACAAAGTGTCGCCGGCAAATACGCAGGGGCTGGCCGTAGGACTTGGCGGCATGTTTTTGGGACGGATAGAATGGCGAAGCTCCAAATCGCGCACCGCGACACCGGTGTATTCAATTTGTGCGTTGCCCGGCAGCGCAGCTACTTCGATGGTGGCGCGCGCGGGCGTGTTCCCGAATTCAAATCGTCGAGCGTACTGCTCGTTCATCCGCTCCATGGGTATTTTTTGGGTCAGATAGGGATTCACGAAGACCATGTGACTTAGTTTCAAGCCGGCAGCCTCCACCACCGCTTTGAGCCCGTCGAGCGCAAGATTTGTCTGAGCAGCGGGGTCATCGGGCACTTCGCCAGAACGCGGGTCGCGCCCCTGCATGGCCGAAACAAACAAACGGTCGTGCGTGAGGATTCCGGGCGAGAAAGGCTCCGCAGTTTTGTAATCGGTGGGAATCACGGCCTTGCGTTCGGTCAAATCTCGAACCGCCACAGCGGTGATCTCAATGGGTGATTGAGGCACACGCGCAACACCTAAGACCGCACGCGCCGGGGGAGTACGCGGAAAATACTTCGCGAAAATTTTGTTCAGGCGTTCATAGTTGCTTACGTCTTCAAGATAGACCTGCACGTAAACCACGTGCTCCATGCTTAATCCAGCCGCCACAACGATGGCTTTGATATTTTCGAGCGCTTGCGCTGCCTGAGCATCGAAGTCGCTGGGCACACTGCCATCCAGCCGTTGAGGGCCCTGGCAGGAGATATATAGGTAGTCACCGGCGTCGATTCCCGACGAGCGCACGGTATCGAGCGGCTTCTTATCTGGAATTTCGATCTGACGCTGTTGGCTAAATGCCCCGTTGACCAGTAAAAACAACATAGCAAGCAAACTTATCGGTGAGGAAAATTTGCGAATGCAAAATACTTTTTCGCTGGTGATCTGGGGATGTTTCATGATGACTAAACCCCGGGGGCAGCTTTACGAGCCGCGCTCAGAAGCTCACGGATGCGCTGGCCCACGATGAGAACTTCCTTGGGCTGAATGGTTGAAGAAACCAATTCCAATTTGCGGCGTTCCGGTTCTTCCTCAGAACTCCGTTTTGGATTTCCTTCGTGGACGGCCGGAACGATGCTGGGATTGTCCGCTCCGGCAACTTCAATAACCGGGTCGCCAGCACGCAGTTGTTGCACGCAGTCCTTCACGGTGTAACCCCACTTTTTTTCATCCCAGGAAATGTGCAGAGTCGGGTAGCGATTGCCATCGGAAGGTATGGAGATATCAGTTTCAATGCCCGGCACGGTCTGTACGAGTTTTTCGATGCGTTGAACGCGAGCGTTCCATTCGCGGTTAAGAACATCGAGGTCGGTTTTCAACCAGGTTTCGACCGCTGTCAGTAAGCCAACGATCTCTTCCTTTCCAACCTTCATGGCACGGCAGACGGATCCTTCCCACGGGCTGGTGTTCTTCATGGCGGCTTCAATCAAATCTTTTCTGCCAAGCAAGAGGCCGCTGCATTGCGGTCCACGAAGCCCTTTTCCACCGGAAAACGTATAAAGGTCCAGACCCATTTTTGCGTACAGCTTAATGTTATCGATGGGCGGAATGCCTGCAGCATCGTCCAGCAAAATCGGGATGTTGAATTTCTTCGCTACCGCATTTTCAGCGCTGAGTGCGTCTCCCAGGTGCGTGGTGTAGATCATGGCGGTGCTGTTAGTGATGGCGTTAGCCAGTTCGTCCGGTGTTTCAGCGAGGATCAGCTTGGCGCCCGTCAGGCGGATGGCATTGTCGAAGGCGCTCCTGCCGCCCATCATGATGACTTTGTTCTTCAACCCGGTAGTGTCGGGAAGCTGCCAGACATTTTTGGGATCGCTGCCGGCCATGCATGCAGCGGTCGCGGAAGCCATCGCGCCTGCGGCTCCGGAGGTGATCATGCCAGCTTCCGCACCAGTCAATTCAGCGAGGCGGCGGCTTGCGGCATGCTGCAACTCAAACATATTTACGAAATATTCTGAAGCTTGTCGCTGCGCCGCAGTTACTTCCGGAAATTCGAGAGAACCACTCAGGTACGTCCAGGTACCCCGACAGTTGATTACGGTCTTTACGCCGAGACGGGTGTAAACGTTCTGGCGGAGATCCTTGCCCAGCGCGTTTGCAGCGGTGGCAAAGGCGTTTTTAGCGGCGATCTGACCAAGCAGCGGCGCCGCGGCGGCCAAGCGAATAAAACCGCGGCGGCTAAAATCGGGCAGCAAGGACATTCCAGAGCCTCCTGAAGAATTAAAAAGGCTTCGCGTGAACGCAGGGCGTTCTGGCTGGGCCTCGAGATCACGCACGGCGTTTTTCGAAGATTTTAATTTCCGTGTCTGGCATCTTTATCACAACTTCCTTGACTCATAGCTTTTAATTTTGTTTGATTACCAATCGTTTCGCATCAGTTGCGGGCATATTGGCCAAGAGCAAACTGTATTCTTGTGTGCCAAATGCGGAGATGAAATTGTTAATTTTGGAAAGACAGCGAGGGCGGCGACTTCCAAATGAAAAAAAACATGTTGTTGTGGAGCTGGGCTGCGGTACTTGGACTGCATCTGACGGCAACCGGTGAGTTTGCGGTGTACGCGGAGCAAGAGAGTTTGCCATCGGGACCCGCTAGCTGTCGTGTGGAACAAATTGGCTATCAGGGCTGGCAAGCGCAGCAGGTTTCCAACTCCTGGGTTAAGTTGATTTTTGTGCCGCAAAATGGCGGCCGACTGATGCAGGTGATCTTCGATGGGCACCCGTTTTTGTTTGTAAACCAACGCCTCGCCGGCAAATACCTCCCGCCATCAAAAACCGAGTGGTTCAATTATGGCGGCGACAAGTTGTGGGTTTTGCCCGAAGGCACCGAGGATGAACACCATTGGGCGGGTAATTCCGACTTGCTGGACGACGGCCCTTACGATTTTAAAGTTGTTTCGCAGGGGCAACGCTGCGAAATTTCCTTGACCGGACCATCCGACCCACAGACCGGTCTGCAATTCATGCGCATGGTAAGTCTTGGATCGGACTCTCCGCTCATCACCTTTCACGCAGCGATGAAGAATACCAGCGGCCATCCGATCGAATGGTCGATGCAGTCCGTTTCGCAATACGACACTGCTGATGCAAAAGATCCCGCGCACCACAACAAAAATTTCTGGGCTTTCACCCCAACAAATTCATCGAGCAGCTATCTGAATCAATATCACGTCAAATTTGGCCCGGCAGAAAATTCCGCCGCACAGGTCCGCGCGAATGGACTCTTCGCCGTTCATTACATGCCGCTCGCGGCAGAACTTTGGGTGGATTCCAAAGAGGGTTGGCTGGCGGTGGTCGATGGCGACACTGGCTATGCGATGGTGGAACGATTTCACTATGACGAGACCAAGCCCTATCCGCGCAAAGCTTCGGTGATCTTTTGGACCAACGGCGCGCAACTGCATCAACATCCTGATGGCAACACTACTTTCGGCGCTTCCGAAGACGGACCGCCAGCAATTTACATGGAAGCCGAACTAAATTCGCCGATGGTGCGGCTCGATCCAGGGCAGTCCTATCATTTCGACACGCAATGGTTGCCCACCAGAGGAAGCGCCAGCTTTCAAGGTGTGAGCGATGCAGGTGTGGTGCTCAAACCATTGCACGCAGTACAAACCGAAGCGGGGAAGCAGATCGCACTAACTGGCGCATTTGGAGTTTTTTTCTCTGGAAAACTTGTCGCTCATCTTTACGACGGCCGCGGGGTATCGATCGGAACGCGCGAGCTCCAGCAGGTGGACCCGAAAAATCCAGTTAGATTGCAGGCCGCGGTAAACGATGCGGCCCAGACAATCAGAATTTCGTTGCACCTGGTGGACGCCAACGGCTTCGATCGCGGAGCGCTGGGCGAAGTGGCCGTGGATTCCGCGACAGAAAAGGAATGAAAAGGGAAAGGTAATCCAGGCTAGAAATATTTTCGCCTTGCTTATTTTAATTTGTTTGTGCCATGGTACGCGGAACGTGACCCTCGGGGGACCCAATGTTAAATCGCTTTAAACGCGTTTCCATGGTTTTTCTGGCGGTCGTAGCATTTTTCAGCGCGACCATACTGCGGGCGGACGTGACCGGTTCCGTGTTGGGGGTGGTCCGAGACAGTACGCAAGCTGTGGTTGGTGGCGCGCGAATTGTACTTACCAACGTGGGCACAAACTTCAGCAAGGAAACCACGTCAGCCCCCGACGGCTCCTACCGGATTCTAGCGTTGCCTGCGGGAACTTATACGCTCACGGCCACGGCTGCAGGATTCCGGCCATTCACGGCGACGAACGTGGATGTCAAGGTAAACGACGAATTTCGCGTTGATATCGTGCTGGCGATTGGCAGCGTTGAAACGGAAGTCAACGTCGCCGCCAACGCTGTACAGGTGGAAACCTCAAACACGCAGTTAGGCGACGTGATCGAGTCGAAAAAAATGCTGGCTCTGCCGTTGAATGGCCGCAGCTACTTAGACCTTCTTGGCCTGCAGGCGGGCGTCGTGTCCGTCACTTCCGGGTCGATCCAGCAAGACCGGCCGGTTTCGGGTGGATACTCCACTTCCGTGGGCAACCTCTCGGTAAATGGCCAGCGCGAGACTGCCAACGCGTTTCTAGTGAATGGCGGAGATGTGAGTGAAGGACGCAATATGGGCGCCGGATTGGTTCCTAATCTGGACTCCATCCAGGAATTTCGGCTCATCACCAATAGCTTTGACGCCGAATACGGGAAATTCAGCGGCGCAGTCATGAACGCGATAACCAAGTCCGGCACCAACGGCGTTCACGGCGATGCCTTCGAGTTCCTGCGCAACGACAAATTTGATGCCCGCAACTTCTTCGACACGACCAAGGCGGAACTCCGGCGCAACCAGTTTGGCTACGCCGTCGGAGGACCGTTCTGGAAGAACAAGCTTTTCTGGTTCACCGATTACCAAGGCACGCGCCAGATCCAGGGTGCCAGCACAGGTATTTTGCCGTTGCCGACGGCCGCCCAGCGAGGCGGCGCATTCGATCCGACTTCGTTCGTCGACGGTAGTGGCAATCCAACCACCGTTAAAGGAGCGTATTGGGCGCAGACTCTTTCGACTCGGCTGGGCTACGCGGTCACCAATGGTGAACCGTATTCCTCTCCAAGCTGCACCAGCATTGCTCAGTGCGTCTTTCCCGGCGGGGTGATTCCGACGAGTGCCTTTTCCAAACCGGCAGTCGGAATACTGCCGTTTATCCCGCTGGGCGATCCGATTACCGGTCTGTACTCAAACAACAGTCAAAAGGACAACATTCGCGATGACAAAGCAGCACAGCGCGTCGACTTCAACAATCAGAAAACAGGAAATTGGTCTTTCTATTATCACTACGACGATTCAACTGCACTGACTGCACTCACCTCAGGTGTGACGAACCCCGTGCCCGGCTTCGCCAGCGTCACCCCTACACGAGCGCAGCAGTTCGTTGTCAGCAATAACAAGACACTAGGTTCGACGGCGGTTAACGAGTTCCGCGTGAGCTTCTTCCGGACGGCTACGGTAACCAACAAGCCGACGTCGGGCTTGGCAAGCCTTTCCAATCTCGGCTTCGTGACCGGTGCCGGAACGCTGGGTATTGTCAAATCGGGACCAGCGGGATTTCCCGAAACTGTTCCGCCACTATATTTCACCGACTTTTACTTGGGACCAAACACGCTCACGACGTTCCAACCGAATAACACGTGGCACGGTTCAGACACCTTTTCGAAGGTGTGGGGCGTTCATACCCTAAAATTTGGTGGCGAATTCCGCTACCTGCAAATCAATGAACGCAACACCTGCGCGCCAAACGGGGACTTCAGCTTCAACGCTGGCGCTGGAGGCGAAACAGGCTTAGATTTCGCTGACTTTCTGCTTGGGGCACCCGTCAGTTATAACCAATGCAGCCAGCAGTTCCTTGATTCCCGCACCCGGTATGGCGGCGCCTTCGTGCAGGATACATACAAGGTAAATCGAAGTCTTACCCTCAACCTCGGCCTCCGCTGGG
>Ga0209328_10000269_pt1 | contig 12261 bp, 12 predicted proteins | sample JacPinW_OM3H0_M1_FD_187954 | JGI IMG/M metagenome (GOLD analysis project Ga0209328, IMG submission 187954) | Forest soil microbial communities from Algoma, Ontario, Canada - Jack Pine, Ontario site 1_JW_OM3H0_M1 (SPAdes) (version 2) | ecosystem: Environmental > Terrestrial > Soil > Boreal... | reverse complement strand
GAACCTTCACCGTCCTCATTAACAGTGAGGTGTCCTACCAGTTGGACCACGCCCCATTTCGTTTTTTATATTAGCATGTGCACAAGGACTTACTGCACGTGCGTGGCGTAGGAGGAGTAATTGTTTTTGCGGACGCCAAATCCGACGACTGGCTTGTCTGCACCTCTTGGTTCTGTGAATAATTTTATTGTTGAAGTTTCTTAATTTCAGCCTTCAGCTGTCCCACTTCGACTTCCAATGACACAACCGCCAGGCACAGTTCCGAGAGGCCGGTAAGTAAGTCCCACTGTGCCGCGTTTTCGTGCTGGCTTATCTGTTGTTTAGCGTCATCGAAAATCCGCTTCGCAACATCGCTGTGGGACGGCATCGTCGCACCTCTTGCTAACCAAACGTATACTCCATTTCGGCTAGAAATTAAGCCATAAAAATTACTCTCAGCCTTTTCGGGCGCCTTCCACCACCTTGTCCCGTTTCGGTTATGCTTATGTGCTTCAGCACCGGCTCCTGCTAACAAGAGCCGCCATTTAATGAGCAATTCCGTAGCCGTCGAGAAGCCCATGCGGATCGGAAGCAAATGAAGCGCTGGATAACCGCGGTTTGGTTTTTTGCTTTACTATTTTGGGTTAGCGGCTGCAGTGCATCGCCTGATCGTGGCTTGCCAGAGATACCACGCGGCGAAATGCCCGGCGCTGCAAAAAGCACTCCGAACGGCTCGCGCGGGGACGTTGCGCGATACGATCTGGAGCGCGACGAAGCCCGTGGCGGACACACTCTCGCCAAACATGTAGGCCGTTCGGACGAGGAACTTCGGGAGCGATTGAACACGGAACGAAACATTTCCGCGGCTTCCACGTGGACCAATCGCGAAGTAGCCGAAGAAACGGTGGCCGAGGCTTTGCGCGCACAGCACAACAAAATCGCCCGCTGGGAAGAGCGCGGTTACCCTCGGCCGAACCTCGCACTCCATTTTGACGCCGGCCGCGTGATCGGACGAATCATGAAGCGCGGAGATGAGGCTTCCTCTCCAGCCACGCAAGCGGTAATTGTCCTGAAAGCCGACGGCCCGGATAGTTTTTATGTCTTAACCAGCTACCCCGAGGATCGGCTATGACACGACAGAAAAAGAAAACGGCTGTCAGATTTGATGCCAACGAATTTCCAGCGCTTAAGGAACTTTTTTCCGGTTACCTGCATGAGGATTTCAGCGATGAATACGGGTCCGCCGCGAGCGCAGCCAGAGCCTTTCGCGGAGACGCCAGTCCTGAAGAGGCAGTCCAGGCGGGTCACGAGTGGGCCAGGTTGCGCAAAATTTTGACTGGCCGCTCGATATCAGAAGTACAAACGTCGCTGCAAAAATTGGGTGGTGCGTGGCGGCCGCAGGATTTGGACGAATTCCACAGCCTGGATGCCATATTCACCGGAAAGCCACACGAACCGTCCAGCTAAAAGCCGTCGCAGCGCCGAACCGGAGTTTTTGAAGCCCTTTACAACATACCAGCGGACACCTCGGCTGGCAGGTGCTCCCAGAATTTTTAATACGTCACGAAAATTTCTTAGAACTAATCCTTCATTTTTGAATCAGACATATTATCGTGGCGTATTTCTCAAAATTCGAACTTATCGTTGCGTTCAACTCATATTTTGCTGGGAAACTGCCGCATACTTTGTTGCATTCCAGAATGTTTTGGTGGAGACTATCGCGTTAACGGAGCCGGGCATGCACTTCCCGGATAGAGTTGCGGACGCCCAGGTAGCCGTTTCCCATTCGGTGCGATCCCACTCTCACGTACAAAATTGACATGGCCCAGATTTTTCACCGCAGCGCAAATTCCATCGCTCGATTCAGTCTTCTATTTGCTGTTTTGGCGGTGACTCTGGGACTTACCGGCATCTTGATGTTTGCGCGCGCTCCTTATTACACCCGCCAAAACATCACCCGCGATCAACCCATCCAGTTCAGCCACAAACATCATGCCGGTGACGATGGCATCGACTGTCGCTATTGTCACAGTGGCGTGGAAACTTCCGCAGTCGCCGGTATTCCCCCCACCAAAACCTGTATGAACTGCCACTCGGTGTTGTTCAAAGACGCCGCTTACCTGGAACCGGTGCGCGAAAGCTATCGCAGCGATAAATCGATTGTGTGGGTAAAGGTCCACAGGCTGCCGGATTTCGTATATTTCAATCACAGCATTCACGTGAATAAGGGTATTGGCTGCTCCTCCTGTCACGGACAGGTCGATGAGATGCCCCTGATGTTTCAGGCCAAACCATTGACCATGAGCTGGTGTCTGGATTGCCATCGCAATCCAGAGAAGAATTTGCGGCCACACGATCAGATCACCAATACGAATTGGCAACCGCCCGCGAACCAGGCTGAAATCGGCAAACAGTTAGCGGCGCAAAATCATCTTCGCAGCACATATGACTTGACCAGCTGTTCAACGTGTCATCGTTAATCGACGGTATGCGAGACAACGACAACATCGAGGCGAAATTGAACCGCCTGAGCGACGAACTTCATCATGAACATGATGATGCGCATGATCACGACCATGAGCATGCCGCTGTGAATGACGCGGATGGCGTCAATGACAACGTGACGCAGGTGCATCCGCTCGATCTTGCGGCTGTGCGCGCCAAGCTCAAATCTAAAACCGGCAAGCAATACTGGCGCACTTTGGAAGAGCTTGCTGATGATCCGCAATTCCAACAGTTGCTGCACCGCGAATTTCCGCGCCACGCTTCAGAGTGGGACGATTCCGTCGACCGGCGCGATTTCCTGAAGCTGATGGCCGCTTCGCTCGCCTTTGCTGGCTTGTCCGGTTGCGGCAAAGCTCCCGAAGAACACATCATCCCCTACGTGAACCAGCCCGAGGGGCTGGTTCTCGGTAAGCCGCAGTACTACGCCACCGCCATGCCTTTCGGAGCTGATGCGATCGGCGTGCTCGTCGAAAGCCATGAAGGCCGCCCTACGAATATCCAGGGCAATCCGGATCACCCCTCCAGCCGCGGCGGGCTCGATTCTTTTGTGCAGGCTTCTATTCTGGATTTGTACGATCCAGACCGTGCTCAGGTTCCGACTAACCTGGGAGCCATCAGCTCGCTGTCAGCGTTTCGAGAAGCCGCGCAAGCCACCGCAGTCGCCATGAAAACATTGAATGGCGAAGGGTTGCGCATCCTTACCGGAACAGTGACCTCGCCTCTTGTCAGCGGCCAGATTCAAGCGCTCATCAAGTTGTACCCCAAAACCAAATGGCACCAATGGGAGCCAGCCGGGAATGATGGCACGCGTGAAGGTTCGCGAATGGCCTTTGGACGCTACGTCAATACCGTTTACCGCCCCGAAAAGGCCGAGGTCATCCTGTCACTGGATGCGGATTTCATGGCCGAGGGACCGGGCCACATCCGCTACATGAAGGAATTTTATCGCCGCCGCAAGCTGGAAAATGAATCTTCGGAAATGAACCGGCTCTATGTGGTTGAGCCGACGCCCTCAATCACAGGCGCTAGCGCGGATCATCATTTGCCGCTGCGTTCCAGCGATGTCGGATTGTTCACTCGAGCCCTGGCCGCGAAAATTGGATTAGGCGGTACCGCGGTAATGCCTCCTGCGGCGCAACACTGGCTGGAGACAGTTCGCGGAGAGCTGCAAGCGCATCGCGCTGCTTCGCTGGTTATTCCTGGAGAGCACCAGCCCGCGGAGATTCACGCACTGGCTCACGCTATTAACGCCGCCTTGGGAAATGTGGGCCACACTGTTTACTACACCGACCCGGTGGAGGCTACGCCCGTCAATCAATTGGAATCGCTGCGCGCCCTCTGCGATGACATGGCTGCGGGGACCGTCGATACCTTGCTGATACTGGGTGGGAATCCTGTTTACGATGCCCCGCACGATTTCGATTTCGCGACCAAGCTGAAGAAAGTCCGCAACGTAATTCATCTCAGCTCACACTTTGATGAGACCGCTGAGTATTGCCACTGGCACATACCCGAGTCGCACTATCTGGAAGCCTGGGGCGATGCGCGCGCCTTCGATGGCACGTTAAGTATCATCCAGCCGCTGATCGCGCCGCTGTACAACACCATTTCGGCGTATGAGCTTCTCGCCGCGTTCAACGATAAGCCGGGCGTGACCGCCTATGACGCTCTGCGCGAACGTTTGAAGACCTTGCATGGCCCCGACTTCGAAAGATACTGGCGAAAATCGCTGCACGACGGAGTGGTTGCCAACACCACGTTAACCCCCATTACCGTTGCATCTGCGGCTACCTTGCCGGCCACCAATCCCACCTCTACCGATGTGCTCGAATTTATTTTCCGCCCCGATCCCTGCGTTTATGACGGACGTTTTGCCAACAACGGCTGGCTGCAGGAGCTACCCAAACCACTCACCAAATTAACGTGGGACAACGCCGCGATGGTCAGTCCCAAAACCGCGGAATCGCTTGGCTTGACGCAGAAAGTAGGTGCCCGCGGCGGCGAGCACGGCAAGATCCTTACTGATGTCATCGACATTTCTCTTTCCGGCAGCAAAGTAACTGCGGCCGCATGGATCCTGCCCGGGCAAGCCGATGGCGTGGTGGTCCTTCCCTTGGGCTACGGCCGGAAGAGGGCTGGCTACACCGGTTCAAATAAGGGATTCAACGCCTACGCGGTGCGAAGTTCCTACGCCATGTGGGCTGCCACTGGCGGCAGCATCAGGAAAACCGGCGCCGATTATCCAATGGCGTGCACGCAATACCACTTCAACATGGAAGGCCGGAAAATTCTGTCCTCCGGTACTTTGGACGAGTACAAACAAAACCCCGCCTTCGCGCATAAGGACGACGAGCAGCCACCCAAAGAACTCACTTTGTATAAAGAATTCGCCTATCCGGGCTATGCCTGGGCCATGGCCATCGATCTGAACAGTTGCAATGGATGCAACGCCTGCGTGGTCGCTTGCCAGTCGGAAAATAATATTCCCGTCGTTGGCAAAGATCAGGTGATGCGCGGCCGCGAAATGCATTGGATTCGCATCGATCGTTACTATCTGGCCGAAACACCCACAAACGACCCGAGCACCAACACCGATGACGCGCTCGCCAATCCCGAGACCTTTTTCCAGCCGGTCCCGTGCATGCAGTGCGAAAACGCGCCGTGCGAACAGGTTTGCCCCGTAGGCGCCACGGTACACAGCGCCGAAGGTCTGAATGATATGACCTACAACCGCTGTATCGGCACGCGCTACTGTTCGAACAACTGTCCCTACAAGGTACGCCGCTTTAATTTTCTGCGCTTCCAGGATTGGGAAACGCCCCAATTGAAGCTGTTGCGCAATCCCGAAGTTACCGTGCGTAGCCGCGGAGTCATGGAAAAGTGCACTTACTGCGTGCAGCGCATCAACAATGTGCGCATTGACGCTGAGAAAGAAAATCGCCCCATCCGCGATGGAGAAATCGTCACCGCCTGCCAGGACGCGTGCCCCAGTGAAGCCATCATTTTCGGCAATGCCAACGATTCTTCGACGCGCGTTGCCAAGCTGAAGGCCCAGCAACGCAATTATTCAATCCTGGGCGAGCTCAATGCGCGCCCGCGTACAACCTATCTCGCTGCGGTGCGTAATCCGAATCCCGATTTGTCGTCTTCCACGGAGAAAGTATGAGCGTCGCGCAACCGCCCATCGATTCTCCGGAGATTCCAGTCCTCGGACCCGGTCATACCTATGAGTCCGTAACCGAGCAGATCAGCTCCGCGGTTTTGACCCGTCCCACAACTCTGGGTTGGTTCGCAGGCTTCACAGTCGCATTTTCCGTGTTGGGCATGCTGACCATCGCCGTCGGCTGGCTGATCATTAAAGGCGTCGGAATCTGGGCCATCAACATTCCCATCGGTTGGGGCTTCGCCATCGTCAATTTCGTGTGGTGGATCGGTATCGGCCACGCCGGCACGCTGATTTCCGCCATTCTTTATTTGCTAAATCAGCAGTGGCGCACTTCGATCAATCGTTTCGCGGAAGCCATGACGCTCTTTGCCGTAGCTTGCGCCGGTTTGTTTCCGCTGATCCATACTGGCCGTCCGTGGATGGCGTACTACATGTTCCCGTATCCCAGCACCATGGGAGTGTGGCCGCAATTCCGCAGCCCGCTGATCTGGGACGTGTTCGCCGTTTCCACGTACGGAACGGTTTCACTGCTGTTCTGGTTCGTCGGCCTCATTCCCGATTTGGCGACCCTTCGTGATCGCGCTGCCGTAGGTTGGAAGCAAAAAACCTTTGGATTGCTAGCCATGGGCTGGCGAGGTTCGGCGCGGCACTGGCACCGCTATCAGTCGGCATACTTGCTGCTTGCGGGCCTGGCCACACCCCTGGTTTTGTCCGTGCACACCGTGGTGAGCTTTGATTTCTCGATTGCCATCGTTCCGGGTTGGCACACCACTATTTTCCCGCCGTACTTCGTGGCCGGCGCGATTTATTCCGGGTTCGCTATGGTGCTGACCATCGCCATTCCGCTACGCAAGTTTTATCACTTCGAGGATTTCATCACCATGCGCCATCTCGAAAATATGGCCAAGGTGATGCTGGCCACCGGCTTGATTGTGGCTTACGGATATTTCTTTGAATTTTTCATGTCGATGTATAGCGGCCAGAAATTCGATGTGTTTCTCGTGCAACAGCGGCTGCACGGGCCGTATTCGCACTACTACTACGCTTTGATCCTTTGCAACATTTTGACGCCGCAGCTTTTGTGGTTAAAACGCGTTCGCACCAACCCCACAATACTTTTCCTCATGTCCATTGTCGTGAATATCGGCATGTGGCTGGAGCGCTTCGTGATCGTGGTGATTAGTCTAACGCGCGACTTCATGCCTTCCGCGTGGGGCCGCTACTTTCCGACCTTTTGGGATTGGGCCACTTTTATCGGCACCCTCGGACTCTTCACCACGTTGATTTACTTGTTCGTGCGCGTGCTTCCGGCCATTTCCATCGCCGAAATGCGTGAGCTGATTGCCCATGAAGAGGAGCACGAGTAATGGAACGGCGCTCCCACCTTTACGGCGTGATGGGCGAGTTCGAAACCGCCAAACAACTTGTTCACGCGGCCGCTAAAGTTCGTGATGCCGGATACCGGAACATGGACGCCTACGCGCCATTTCCTGTGGAAGGTTTATCCGAGGCCCTGGGTCTGCGCCGTTCTTTGGTTCCCCTGATAACTCTCCTGGGCGGCCTCGGCGGCGGCTTAACCGGCTTCGGATTTCAGTACTGGGTCAACGTATTCGCGTACCCCATGAATGTCGGCGGGCGCCCTCTCAATAGCTGGCCTGCCTTCATACCTGTCACATTCGAATTGACGGTTCTTGGTGCCGCGACTTTTGCCGTGTTCGGAATGCTGGCGATGAACAAGCTGCCGCATCCGTACCATCCGGTTTTCAATGTGGCGCGATTTGCACGCGCCTCCACTGATCGATTCTTCATCTGTATCGAAGCTACCGATCCAAAATTTAGCGTGACTGAAAGCGCGCTTTTTTTACAAAGCCTGCAAGCAGTACACGTGACCGAGGTAATCGAAGAAGACGGCCCGCTGGAGAGTGGCCATGCGTAGCGCTGCGTCATTGCGGCTGTCCAAGCGGGCACTCCGGCTCACCAGCGTTGCCGCGACTCTTTTTATGATTGCCGGTTGCGAGCATCTTCACCAGGACATGGGTAATCAGCCCAAGAACAAACCTCTCTCGCCTTCTGATTTTTTCGCGGATGGCCGTTCGGTACGCACACCGGTGGAGAATACCGTGCCTCGTAGCTCCCTGGACAACGATCAATTAATAGTCACTAAGGAATCCACGATGTTTCCCGTGCCCATCAACGAGGCCCTGCTGGAGCGCGGACAGGAGCGCTACAGAATTTTCTGCTCGCCCTGTCACGGCATTCAGGGCGACGGCAATGGCATGATCGTTATGCGTGGCATGAAGCGTCCGCCTACCTATCACCAGGATCGCTTGCGGCAAGCCCCCAATGGCTACTTCTACGACGTCATCACCAATGGCTTTGGTCAAATGTATAACTACGCCGCGCAAGTCCCGCCGAGGGACCGCTGGGCCATTGTGGCCTATGTGCGAGCGCTGCAACTTTCTCGTAACGCGCGTGTCGCGGATTTGCCGGCCGAAGTACGCGAAAAATTAAATTCAGGAGGCACCACGAAATGACGGCGCAGGAATACAAGGCGCCGGATAGCGTGGGCCGCCTGCAACGCAGTGCAATGGTGGCGGGCGGAATCGCTCTGCTCCTGTGCATCATCGGCGCTATAAAATCGCCGCAAGTTTTCTTTCCGTCTTACCTGATGGCCTATTTGCTGGTGCTCGGGCTCGCTCTGGGCTCTCTGGGATTGTTGATGCTGCAGCATCTGACCGGCGGCCACTGGGGCATCGTGATTCGCCGTCCCCTCGAATCAGCTACCCGCACTCTACCACTGCTTGCCGTCCTGTTCATTCCCGTCATTTTTGGCATGAAGTATCTGTACGGCGCGTGGCTTGATCCTGAGAGAGTTCGAGAAGAGCCGCTATCCTCCTTGCAGCAGGGTTACCTAACCCCGCATTGGTTCTACATCCGCGCGTTTCTTTATTTCGCCATCTGGCTGACATTGATGTTTGTTTTTAATCGTTGGTCGCGCGAACAGGACGTCAACCCTTCCGACCGCGCATTGCGCAGCCGTTTCAAGATACTGGCCGGCCCAGGAATTATTCTTTACGTTTTCGTGATGACCTTCGCCGCTATCGACTGGGTGATGTCCATTTCTCCGCACTGGGCATCCACGATTTACGGCTTCCTGTTTGTCGCGGGCCAACTTATTTCGGCCATGTCCCTGATGATCGCTGTAATAGTTCTGCTTTCGCGCACCGCGCCGCTAGCCGGTGTCATTCAAAAGCGCCATATCCACGATCTAGGCAAGTTGCTTTTAACTTTTGTGATGTTGTTTGCCTATTTCGATTTTTCGCAGCTCCTGATTATCTGGTCCGGCAACCAGCCGGAGGAGATTACTTTTTATCGTTCACGCCTGTACGGCCAATGGGGAGCCGTCGCCGTTATCGTGCTGCTCTTTCACTTTTTCGTGCCGTTCTTTTTGCTGCTTTCGCGCGACCTCAAGCGCAATAACCGCTTGCTGCCAAAAGTAGCCATCTGGATGATCGTCATGCGCCTGGTCGACCTTTTCTGGATGACCCGGCCGGAGTTTACGGGCCGCGCCATTCCCAGCTGGATTGATTTCGTTGTGCCCATCGCTCTAATTGGATTGTGGCTCGCATTTTTCGCCTTTAATCTACAAAAGTTGCCATTGCTGCCCCTCGGCGACCCCCACCTAGCGGAGGCCATTGCTCCTCATGAGCACTGATCCACATCTCGAACCTACTCGCCCGGATCGTAGTGTTCGCGGCGCTCATGCCGCCAACAGCGCGTTGCCGCACCACGATACCGTTGCGTACGAAGAGCGCGACATCAAAGTGCACAGCATCTATTGGTATCTGATAGCGCTGACCATTTCCGTGGCCGCCTCATTTTTCATCTGCATATACGTGCTTCGTTATACCGAACGTTTTGTGGCGCGCCACGAGCCTCCCATGCTGCCCGCGCGCGCCGCCATGGGCCCCGATTATCGGGTGTTGCCGCCGGAGCCTCGGCTGCAAGGCGTGCCAGGCCATGATGTCGACCCTCAACAGGATCACCGCGATAAAGTTCGCGCCGACAATGAGGCCAACGAAAAATACGGCTGGGTGGACCAGAATGCAGGCATCGCGCAAATTCCGGTGAAAGAAGCGATGAAAATTATCGCGCAGAAAGGTTTGCCGGCCATGCCACCAGCAGCGCAGGAGAAAAAGTAACGCATGAATAGATCACGCGCTATCGCGACGATTGCCGTACTGCTGATCAGCGGCGGTATTGCGCGCAGCCAGGCGGTCCCCAGCAATATTGGTGTCACCTCCACAACCATGCCTGCTCAGCTGAAAAATGTCGGATTTGATCCCCAGCTTAACGCGCAAATTCCTCTCGATTTGCCGTTCGTCGACGAAAACGGCAGCAACATACAGCTGCGCGATTATTTCAAGCAGAAGCCCGTCGTGCTGGCGTTTGTTTACTACGGCTGCCCAATGCTCTGTAACCAGGTGGAGCAGGGCGTCGTAGGCGCGCTGCGGATGTTGTCTTTTACACCAGGTCGCGACTACGACGTAGTGTTCGTCAGCTTTGATCCGCGAGAGTCCGCGGACATGGCCGCGCAAAAAAAGAAGTCTGCGCTGGCACATTTTAGGCGGCCAGAAACCGCCCAGGGGTGGCATTTCCTGACCGGCACGAAGGAAAGCATCGACGCCGCCACCAAAGCCGCTAATTTCCGCTACTCTTTCGACGCCAAAACAAGCCTTTTTGCTCACGCCAGCGGCATCATGCTGCTCACTCCAGACGGGCGAATCTCACGCTATTTTTACGGTGTCGAGTATCCGGGCCGCGATATGCGTTTGGGCCTGGTTGACGCTTCAGCGGGAAAAATCGGCACGCCCATCGATCACGTGCTCTTGTTTTGCTACCAGTACGATCCCAGCTCCGCCACGTACAGCACCTCCATTTTGAAAATCATCCGGCTGGGCGGAATACTTACGATACTTTGCATCGTCGGCGGCATTCTGATTTTTCGCAGGCGTGACGCGACCCAGGCCGGCATGCGACGCTCTCGCCCACCCCGCACTTTAAACGAACGAGGAGCACACTAAGGTGCAGGCGCAATTCCCACTAATTCCCGAGCAAGCCTCCAACTTCGCGCCAACCGTGGACTTGCTGATGTTGTTCATCGTGGCGATCTCTCTATTCTTCGCCGTCGCGATAACCGCCGCAGTCATCTATTTCTTTTTCAAGTACGAGCGCAAACACCAGACGGAAATTGGCGTGCCCATACACGGCGACATGCGCCTGGAGACGGCATGGATCGTGGTGCCCTTGGTCCTCGCCATGGCCATGTTCGCGTGGGGCGCGGTTGTCTATGTCGACTTCCGCCATTCTCCCCGCGATACCCTGGACATTTATGTCGTCGGCAAACAATGGATGTGGAAGGTTCAGCAGCCTAATGGCTTGAAGGAAATTAATGAGGTGCATCTGCCGGTCGACCGCGACGTCAGGCTGATAATGGCCAGCGAGGACGTAATTCACGATTTCTCCGTGCCAGCGTTCCGCGTAAAGATGGACGTGGTCCCCGGCCACTACAACACCCTGTGGTTCCGTCCCACAAAAGCCGGCCGTTATCGTTTGTATTGTTCGCAGTATTGCGGCACCAATCACGCGGTAATGACCGGTTGGATCACCGTCATGGAACAGAGCGACTACGCTGCGTGGCTGTCCGGTTCGGCAGGCACAGAAGCCAACCCGCTCGTTGCGGGCGAAAAGCTATTCTCTGAAAAGGCCTGCGTCACTTGCCATTTGAGCGATGGCAAGGGCCGCGCGCCTTCCTTAAACGGAGTCTATGGCGGGCAAGTGCTGCTTGCTGACGGTAGAACCGTTACGGCCGATGACGCGTACATTCGCGAATCTATTTTGCAACCGGCGGCAAAAATTGTGGCCGGATATCAGCCGTTAATGCCCTCATTCCAAGGGCAGTTGACGGAGGAGCAGATTACCGCGCTGATTGATTACATAAAATCTTTGCAGAATGAGCCTCCGCCTCCTACTGGTGCGGGGGTTGTAACAGCCTCGGGGAAGAAATAAGTATGGATACGCCAACTAGCACGCGCACAACTAGAGCTTCGGTTTACAAAATACCTGAAGAGCATTACCTGAATTCCAGCTTTGGCATCCGTTCGTGGTTACTTACTACTGACCACAAACGCATCGCTCTTCTCTATCTCTTTTCCGTGACGTTTTTCTTTTTCGTCGGCGGCATTTTCGCCACCATGATTCGGATTCACCTGATGACTCCGCAGGGCTTTTTAGTCACGCCGGAAACCTACAACAAGCTTTTCACCATGCACGGCGTGGCCATGATTTTCTTTTTCCTGATCCCCTCGATTCCCGCGGTACTGGGAAATTTCCTCGTGCCGCTCATGATTGGCGCGAAAGACCTGGCCTTTCCCAAGATCAATCTTTTGAGCTGGTACATCTACGTGATCGGCGGCTGCTTCGTTCTGTATTCCTTCTCAACCGGCGGCCTTGACACCGGATGGACGTTTTACACCCCGCTCAGCAGCGTGTATTCAAATTCCGCGGTCACCCCTGCCGTATTAGGCATCTTCATCAATGGCTTATCCTCG
>Ga0209328_10000268_pt1 | contig 12277 bp, 7 predicted proteins | sample JacPinW_OM3H0_M1_FD_187954 | JGI IMG/M metagenome (GOLD analysis project Ga0209328, IMG submission 187954) | Forest soil microbial communities from Algoma, Ontario, Canada - Jack Pine, Ontario site 1_JW_OM3H0_M1 (SPAdes) (version 2) | ecosystem: Environmental > Terrestrial > Soil > Boreal... | reverse complement strand
TGGCGATACGGCGATTGCGCGACAAGATAGCGCTTCAAACGCTGCATGCGGCCCGGTGCGGATACTTCCTCCCATGATTGGTGAACTTGGTCCTTGGCTTCCTGAATTTTGCCTTTAACCTCTTGCTTGCCCGCGTCAGTGGCGCGTTGCGAAACGCTTTTCTGTTTTTGCGCGGAGGGGCTCACCAGATGCACCACCTCAGCGGTACCGCCCGAAACGGTGGTTGCCACCGGAAGTCGGCGCCCGTCCGGCAGAGTCACGGTGTCAAAGGTCACTTCATATCTGCGAAATGGGGTAAGGTCCCCATTGGCGTACGCCATAGTTCGCCGCATTGCCGGTACGCTGTCGATTTTTATGACGTGACCTGTAGCAATGCTACCTGCTGGAATGACTGGTTGATCGAAAGCATAAACTGTCTCGACGACTTTCCCATGTACCGCGTCTCCGGGATGCGAAATACGCGTGCGCTGATCGAGTGCGATGCGTAGTGTCGACCCCTGTGGAACAACCAGATCGATTTTCGCGGTGGGTTTTGCAGCAGCCTCGGACACTTCTATTGCAGCGCCATCATTTCCATTTTTATCCAACGCAGGAACGCACATGGACGGTGGCGCGTCCGGCGCGGGCGCTTCGAGGCAGCCCCCATATTTTTGCTCTTCAGCAATGGGTTGCGATTCGCCGGAGTTTGACTGCGCGGAAACAATCGCCGGCAGTAACGGCAAAAAGAAAATCGAATACACCATTCGACAAGGCCAGGGCATCATGTTTCCTTAAAGCATCTTCGGGGGGAGAAAATGCGATTGCACTTATTGTACTTACTGAAACAACAACATAACCCGGTGCGAACGCTTTGTCTACCCGCTTGCATAGCTGGACTGAAGCCATGGATGCGCTGGGTTAGCCGAAAAGTTGCCGCAGATTAAGAAGTATTAATGAATTTTAAACGGGTGGCTGTTAAGTCCGGCCCAACAGGCGTCTCTGGCCTTAAATATTAAAATTACTTGCCGGGCGTTTGTGCGGCTGCTTGCGATTTCTGGTGTGCGTCCTGGGACGCCTGGTGCGCTTTGAAGGAAAACTCCATGGCCCGCTTGGAGTGTTCGTGTCCGGTCAGGTGATCTTCTTTTCCATGATGTACCGCGGCAGCGCGATGTGCGTGAACGGCCTGTTCGTGAAATTCAGCGGCGCGTTGATGCGAATCGTTTGGCATGATGATCCTTTCGAGCCCAGGCTAGTCATGTGCTCGTAAATTTTAGGGTTCAGCATGCCGGGCGGCTGTACTGTATTGAACGTCGTCTTACGCGCATCCGTGTGTGGGTCAAGCGCGAACAACGTGTCGGAATTTTGGCTGGAGACTTACATCGGTGACTTACAGATGGTCATTCTAGTGATGGGCATCGAAGGGACGGGGAAGACCACCGTGGGAAAGCTCTTGGCCGAGCGCTTGCATTGGGAGTTTGCCGATGCTGACGATTTTCATTCCGCCGCCAACAAAGAAAAAATGAAACAGGGAATTGCGCTCACTGATGCGGATCGCGCGCCCTGGCTCGCAGCTATCCGGGCGCAGATCTGGCGCTGGATCGCGGCCAAGGTGAATGGAGTGATCACTTGCTCTGCGTTGAAACAAAGCTATCGCGATGAATTGTTGTCCCCGCCAGCCGGCCTGGAGGGGAGGGCGGACGAAATCAAAACGGTGTATCTGCACGGGACGTATGCGTTGATTGCCAAGCGTTTGCACCAGCGTCAAGGACACTTCGCGGGCGAAGCCTTGTTGGCCAGCCAGTTTGCAACTCTAGAGGAACCGCGTGACGCGATTAGCATCGACGTCGATCAGACGCCCGATCAAATCGTCGAGGAAATTCTGCGACACCTGAATCTCACATAGCGTATTCCGCTGAATCTTTGAGAATGCGTGAAGGTGCCCTCGTAAGACGCTCGAAATTTTTGTAGTTGTGGCACAGTAAGCTGTAATGCCCCAGACGGAGAACCCAGGGTCCGAAGGCCTCGCGGTATTCAGCTTCCCCAATTTTCGGCTTTTCCAGGTTGCACGCTTCTGCATGGTCCTCGCGCTGGAAATGCAATCAGTGGCGGTGGGCTGGCAGATTTACGAAATAACGCATCGCGCGTTGGATCTCGGCTATGTGGGCCTGGCGCAATTTTTGCCCGGGATTTTGCTTTTCCTGGTTTCCGGCCATGTGGTCGATAAATTTGATCGCCGCGGCATTCTGGTGCTGTGTTATTGCGGTTACGTGCTGTGCTCCACTTTGTTGCTGATAGTGGCGTTGCGGGCCGGCAAATCAGTCACGTTGATTTATGGCATTTTGATTCTCATCGGCGTGGTTCGATCATTTAACGGACCAGTCAGCCGTGCCATTCTTCCACAGTTGGTGCCGGAGCACCATTTTCCCAGCGCCGTTGCGTGGGCTTCCAGCGTGTACCAGGCGGCCACGATTTTGGGTCCTGCGGTTGGCGGCGTCGCGTATGCCGCGTTTCACGGCCCTGCCTTCGTGTATGCTGCGTCCGCAGCCGCGTCAACCATCGCCGTGTTGAATACCCTGCAAATCAAAACCACTCCGAAAACTAGGAATCGCGAGCGCGTCAATGTGAACTCGATCCTCGCAGGATTCAGATATATCTGGCAGGAGAAATTAATTTTCGGATCGATTTCGTTGGATCTTTTTGCGGTGCTGCTCGGCGGAGCTGTAGCGCTGCTGCCGGTTTATGCGCGTGAAATACTCAGCACCGGACCGTGGGGACTTGGCTTGTTGCGCAGCGCACCAGCATTAGGAGCAGCGACCATGGCGCTGATTCTGGCGTACCGGCCCATGCGCCGAAATGCGGGACGCACGATGTTGTGGTGCGTCGCGGGATTTGGCGCGTTCACGGTGTTGTTTGGAATCTCGCACAATCTGGTGCTCTCACTAATCGCCTTGGTTTTCGTCGGCGCCACGGACATGGTTAGCGTCATCGTGCGCGGTACGTTGATTCAAGTTGCCACGCCTGACGAGATGCGCGGCCGCGTGAACGCCGTGGACATGATTTTTATCGGCGCGTCCAACGAGTTCGGCCAATTTGAATCAGGATTAACCGCGCACTGGTTGGGCGCCGTGCGAGCCGTGGTGTTGGGCGGAATCGGCACATTGGTGGTTACCGCATTGTGGGCCTGGCGTTTTCCGGAATTGCGCAACGCGGACCGCTTAACAGACATTCGGCGCGATCCGCGCGACACGCGCGTTGGTTAGCGCGTGGGCGGCACTACTGTGGGATTCGCAGGAATCACCGGCGTCGCGGACGGCTGGGTGCTCAGCAGCGCGGCTTTCACTGCGGGCGAAATTTTGTCGGCGTTTTTCACCAGCACGCTCACCTGCCAGATCTGTGGCTCGGTCAGCTTTCCTTTGAATCCGGGCATGCCAGTCATGCGGATGCCGCTCTCCACTTTCCAATACGATTCCCAGGCCTCGTCATCCGTGACGCCCTTGCCTTTAAAGAGTTGCGGCGGCGCAGGAGCCATGCCTTCCGCGATGTTGGTCTTGGGTTGATCCGGCAAGCCGTGGCAGACTGCGCAATTCTGTTTGTAGACTTCCGCCCCGGCCATATAACTCGCTTCATTCTCAGGGACCTGCGGGTCCGGGTGCGGCAGTTTCTTTAAATATGCGTTCAGGGCCATGTGCGCGAAGGTTCTTTCAAAAGGAATGGGCGGGTCGGTAACCGCCACGGGTGCGCTGCCGGTTGAAAAGTACAGGTATACGCCAACGATAACGAGCACAATCCCGAGCAAGATTCCTACGATGAGGCCTCTAAACATTTTTTCTCCGGGTAGTTTTTTTTAACTTACGTGCGTTAATTCGGACGATCCGTCTGTCGGGCAAAATATCGATTCACTTTCGCGCGTTAGTCTACGATTAACGCTGCAATTCTGCACCCTCGAAATTAGGAATAGGCGAAATTGGGAAAAGTGATGCTTATGGAGGGTGCAAAGCCCAAGAGTTTTAGTAACCTTTTCAGGTTAAGAACCGTCATATCTAGTGGTGGAGCATTCTTTTGCGATACCCTACGTATCGCCCCCCCGGAAGTCTGCGGTTACGTCTAAGTCTCTCAGGATACTTTCCAAGGTTGGGAAGTTGAGTTCTTCAGGAGTGTGTGAATGGCCCATCTGAAATCCATGGACCTGCCCGAGCCCATTGACCGGGAAGAGGCGGCACCTCGACCGGCACTTCGGCCGGCAAAGGGCCGCTGGTGGATTTGGTTTGTGGTCCTGGGAGTCTTGGCCGTAGGAATCTGGTATTTCCGCAGTGCACGTTCCAAGACTCCAGGAGAAAATTCAAACACAAATGCCCCGGGCGCTCCGGGAGGATATGGTCAAAATGGCGGGGCGGGCTTCAACCCCATTGTGCCGGTAGTAGTGGCCACCGCGCAGCGAGGAGACGTGCCGATTTACTTCACTGGATTGGGCACCGTGACGGCCTTCAACACTGTGACCGTGCATAGCCGCGTAGATGGTCAATTAGTCAGCGTGGCTTTCAAGGAAGGGCAATTTGTACATCAAGGGGATCTGCTGGCGCAGATTGATCCGCGACCCTTCCAGGTAATCCTGGAGCAGGCGGAGGGCGCGCTGGCAAAGGATCAGGCGCAGCGCAAAGATGCCGAGGCCAATTTTGAGCGCTTCAAACTGCTGTTTGCCGAGGGTGTGATCCCCAAGCAGCAAATGGATACGCAGCAAGCGCAAGTGGGCCAGTTTGACGGGGCTATAAAGACTGATCAGGCCATGATCGATAGCGCGAAATTACAGTTGTCGTTCACCCACATTACTGCCCCCATCAGCGGCAGAATCGGGTTACGTTTGGTGGACGCTGGGAACATGGTGCACGCCTCTGACGCGGGCGGTTTGCTGGTCATTACGCAATTACAGCCGATTTCCGTGGTTTTCAGTTTGCCGCAGGATCAATTGCCCCAGGTAGTCGCGAAGTTGCGCACTGGAGGGCAGCTTCCCGTGATGGCATACGACCGCGACAATACCGCCAAGATCGCTTCGGGTACGCTGGCCAGCATCGACAATCAGATTGATACCACCACCGGAACATACAAACTGAAAGCAACGTTCTCGAACGACAACAATATTTTATTCCCCAATCAATTCGTAAACGTGCATTTGTTGGTGGACACCAAGCGTAATCTTACCGTGGTGCCCGTAACTGCAATCGAGCGCGGCCCACAGGGCACTTACGTTTACGCCGTTGATCACAATAACGTGGCTAAAATTCGCAGTGTTACTATTGCGCAATCCACCGATGAAAGCGCGGGCTTGAGCAGTGGCGTAAACCCCGGAGACACGGTGGTCATCGATGGCCAGGACAAGCTGCAAGATGGAACCCAGGTAAGCCCGAACTTCGGCACTCCGCGTCGCGCCACAACTCCGAACGCGGGCAACAATCCCGGTAACAATCTTGGGTCCGGCGCGCCAAACGCTCCATCTAATTCCAACGCGCAGCCTTCCAAAGGCGCCACTCGATGAATCTTTCGCGGCCGTTTATTTTACGGCCAGTGGCGACCACGCTCCTGATGGTCGGCATCCTGTTGGTGGGATTCGTGGCGTACCGGCAGCTTCCGGTTTCCGCTTTACCGCAAGTCGATTACCCCACGATACAAGTGCAGACGTTTTATCCGGGCGCCAGCCCCGACGTGATGGCTTCCTCCGTCACTGCACCGCTGGAGCGTCAGTTCGGCCAAATCCCTGGGCTGAACCAGATGACCTCCACAAGTTCATTCGGCAGCTCGATCATTACTTTGCAATTCGGTTTGGACTTAAACATCGACATTGCCGAACAGGAAGTGCAGGCGGCGATTAACGGCGCGTCCAATTTATTGCCAACCGGGCTGCCGAATCCGCCGATTTACAGCAAGATCAATCCCGCCGATGCGCCGATTCTTACCCTGGCGCTGACTTCGAATTCATTGGCGCTGTCCAAGGTTGAAGATCTGGCCGACACCACGCTGGCGCAGAAAATTTCTCAACTGACTGGTGTTGGGCTGGTCAGCATCAGCGGCGGCCAACGTCCGGCGGTGCGCGTGCAAGCGAATCCCACGGCGCTGGCGTCGTATGGATTGAGTCTCGAAGATTTGCGCATCGCGTTGAGCCAAGCCAATGTCGATCAGGCCAAAGGAACATTCGACGGAAAACATCAGGCTTACACCATCGGCGCCAACGATCAACTCATCGGCAGCGACAGCTACCGGCCGATCATCATTGCGTATCGCAACGGCGGAGCGGTCCGGCTTACGGATGTGGCTACCGTGCTGGATGGTTCCGAGAACGTTCGGCAAGCTGCCTGGGCCAACAAAAATCCCGCGGTCATCCTCAACATTCAACGCCAGCCCGGCGCGAATATTATTTCCGTCGTCGACCGCATAAAAAAACTTTTGCCGCAACTGCAATCTTCTTTGCCGGCCGCGATTCAGGTGAATATCCTCACCGACCGCACTACTACCATTCGCGCGTCGGTGGCCGACGTGCAGTTTGAATTGATGCTAACCATCGCGCTGGTGGTGATGGTCATCTTTCTTTTTCTGCGTAGTGTGCGCGCCACGATCATTCCCAGCTTCGCAGTGCCGCTATCCATCGTGGGCACGTTCAGCGTGATGTATCTGCTGGGCTACAGCCTCAACAACCTCTCCTTGATGGCGCTCACCATCAGCACCGGTTTCGTGGTGGACGATGCCATCGTCATGATTGAAAACATCACCCGCTATATCGAGGAAGGTGAATCCCCGTTGCAAGCGGCGCTGAAAGGCTCGTCGCAAATTGGATTCACAATTTTGTCTCTGACGGTCTCGCTGATTGCGGTGTTGATTCCGCTTTTGTTTATGGGCGACATCGTGGGCAGACTTTTCCGGGAGTTCGCCATCACGCTGGCGGTGACTATTCTGGTCTCCGCTTTTGTGTCGCTGACGCTCACACCGATGATGTGCGCCAAACTTTTGCGCCACCGGCCTCGCGAACAGGAAGGTTGGTTTTACCGCAAATCGGAAGATGCGTTCAACCGTGTGATTGCGGCGTATGGGCGCACTCTGAAAGTCGTACTGCAATATCGAACCATCACACTGTTAATTACGGTTGGCACCCTGGTCGCGACGATTGTGCTGTTCATCTACGTTCCCAAAGGATTTTTCCCGGTGCAGGATACCGGCGTGATCCTCGGAGTTTCCGAAGGCCCGCAGGATGTTTCGTTCCCCGCGATGGCGCGGCGGCAGCAGGCGCTGGCAGATGTTATCTTGCGCGATCCCGCGGTCGAGAGTCTGTCTTCCTTCATCGGCGTCGACGGCACCAATACCACGTTGAACAGCGGGCGCATCCAGATCAATTTGAAACCACTGGAGCAGCGCAAAATTAATGCCAGCGACGTGATTCGGCGCCTGCAGCCAGAAGTGGCGAAAGTCGATGGCGTCTCTTTGTTCATGCAGCCGGTGCAGGACCTCACCGTTGAGGACCGCGTCAGCCGCACGCAATTCCAGTACAGCCTGGAAGATGTGGACGCAAAAGAGCTGGCGTACTGGACTCCGCGCTTCATCGAAAAGCTGCAGGCTATTCCGGAGATTCGCGACGTCGCCAGCGATCAGCAAAACCAGGGGCTGCTTGCCACGCTGACTATTGACCGCGATACCGCGTCACGCCTGGGCGTGCTGCCCGCGGATATCGACAACACACTGTACGACGCTTTCGGGCAGCGACAGGTCTCCACCATCTTCACGCAGCTCAACCAGTATCACGTGGTGCTGGAAGTCGATCCGCAATTCCAGCAGGATCCGGACGCACTCAAGAGTATTTACGTGCACTCCGCGACCGGTCCGCAGGTCCCGTTAAGTGCTTTCACGCGTATGGAGCCGGGAAGCACGCCACTCACGCTGAATCATCAAGGGCAATTTCCGGTGGTGACGTTGTCGTTCAATCTGGCGCCGAATACGGCCCTGGGTGACGCAGTAACCGCCATCAACAAAATCAAGAGCGATTTAAATATGCCGCCCAGCGTGCAAGGACTTTTCCAGGGCACGGCCGCAGCGTTTCAAAATTCGCTGGCGAACGAACCCATCCTGATATTGGCCGCGCTCATCACCGTATACATCGTGCTGGGCGTTTTGTACGAGAGCTACATTCACCCCATCACGATTTTATCCACGCTGCCATCCGCGGGAGTGGGCGCGATTCTGGCGCTGTTGCTGTGCCGCACGGAATTCAGCGTGATTGCGTTGATTGGAATCATCCTGCTGATTGGCATCGTCAAGAAAAACGCCATCATGATGATTGACTTTGCTCTGGAGGCCGAGCGCAAAGAAGGCCGGTCGCCGCGGGACGCGATTTACGAAGCGTGCTTGCTGCGTTTTCGCCCGATCATGATGACCACCATGGCGGCGCTACTGGCGGGCTTGCCACTGGCTTTGGGAACGGGCGTGGGAGCTGAATTGCGCCGCCCCCTGGGAATCACCATTGTCGGTGGTTTGATTCTGAGTCAGTTGCTGACGCTGTACACCACGCCGGTCGTTTATCTGGCGTTCGATTGGCTTGCGCAGCGATTCAAGTTTCGCATCGGCGATCCCATGGAAGAATCCGATGAGCGTCATGGACAGACTCCCAGTCCGGCGCCGGGAGATTAGCCCGTGCACCTGACTTCCAACTTCTCCGCTCCCTTCATACGTCGCCCGGTAGCGACCTCACTGATCACTATTGCGATTTTTCTTTCAGGAGCGGTGGCGTTTAACTTTTTGCCGGTAGCGCCTCTGCCGCAGGTCGACTTCCCAACAATTTCGGTGGGCGCAGGCTTGCCGGGCGCCAGCCCGGAGACTATGGCCTCCGCCGTCGCCACGCCGTTAGAGCGGCAATTCGGCCGCATCGCGGGCGTTACGCAGATGACTTCGTCGAGCGGATTGGGGAACACCGGCATCGTCTTGCAATTTGACCTGAATCGCGACGTGAATGCTGCGGCGCGCGACGTCGAGGCGGCCATCAACGCAGCGCGTAGTCAATTGCCCGCCGATCTCCCGGGCCAGCCAACCTATCGCAAGGTGAATCCCGCGGACTCGCCCATATTGTTGCTGTCGCTGACTTCCGAAAACGTGCCGCCGGCAGAAATATACGACGCGGCCGATTCCATCCTGGCGCAGAAGCTGGCACAGGTAAAAGGTGTTGGCCAGGTGTTCGTGTGGGGCAGCGCGCGGCCTGCGGTGCGCGTGGAAGTAAATCCGACGCAATTGAATAGCTACGGCGTGAGCCTGGAAACCGTGCGCAAGGCGTTGCAATCCGCGAACGCCAATCTGGCCAAAGGCTCGGTCTCTAACGACAAAAAAACTGTAAACATCACCGACACCGACCAAATTTTTAGGGCCTACGAATATCAGCCGCTGATTATTGCCGGGCACGCCGGCTCCGCGCTCAGGCTGAAGGACGTGGCACAGGTTTTAGATTCGCTCGAGGACACTCGCAATCTGGGTCTCGCCGGCGGGCAGCGGTCGGTGATCCTCGCCGTTTTCCGGCAGCCCGGCGCAAACATGATCGCTACCGTCGATCGCATCCTGCCGTTACTTCCTATGCTGCGCGCCTCCATCTCGCCTTCACTGCATTTGAACGTGCTCATTGATCGCACCATGACCATTCGGTCGTCGGTCCACGATGTGGAGGTTGCACTGATCATCTCCATCATCCTGGTGATTTTTGTGGTCTTCGCGTTCTTGCGGAATGTGTGGGCCACGGTAATTCCGAGCGTGGCCGTACCGCTTTCCTTAGTCGGCACTTTTGGCGTTATGTATCTTTGCCACTACAGCCTCGACAACTTGTCCTTAATGGCGCTGACCATTTGCACCGGGTTCGTCGTCGACGACGCCATCGTGGTGATTGAAAACATTGCGCGGCACATTGAATCAGGAATGGCTCCGTACGCGGCGGCGATGAAAGGCGCGCGCGAAATTGGTTTCACGGTCATTTCCATGAGCGCGTCGCTGGTCGCGGTATTTATTCCCATCTTGATGATGGGCGGCATTGTGGGCCGGCTCTTCCGGGAGTTCGCCGTGGTGCTCAGCGTGGCCATCGTAGTGTCGCTGTTCATTTCGCTTACCACCACACCGATGATGTGCGCGCGCTTTTTGCGGCACGACACCGGCCGTCACAACCGGCTGTACCGTTTTTCGGAACGGGCTTTCAATCGCGTATTGAGCATGTACGATTTTTCGCTGAAGTGGGTGCTGCGGCACCAGTTCTTGATCCTGCTGCTCACCATCGGCACGGTGTGCCTCAATCTTTATTTATTCGCGAAGACGCCAAAAGGTTTTTTCCCGCAACAGGATACCGGGCGCATAGCTGGGCTGATCCAGGGTGATCAGGACCTCTCCTTCCCGGCCATGGCTGAAAAGATGCGCCAGTTTACCGACATTGTTTTGCAAGACCCGGCGGTCGACACAGTGGCTTCCTTTGCCGGCGGTGGCAACGGCGGTGGCACGGCGCGCATGTTCGCGTCGTTGAAGCCCTTGAAGGAACGCAAGATCGGCGCCGATGAGGTGATTGCGCGCATCCGCGAAAAGACCGCGGCGATACCGGGAGCTTCTTTATTTCTGCAGGCGGTGCAGGACCTCGGCATCGGCGGGCGCTTTGGCGGCGCGCAGTATCAGTACACTTTGCAGGCTGACAATCTTGACGACCTGAATCATTGGGCGCCGATAATTATGGAGCGCATGCGCGCGATTCCGGAACTGCGCGATGTAAATAGCGATCAGCAAATGAAGGGGCTGCAAACATCCCTGTTCATCGATCGCGACACGGCTTCCCGCATGGGCGTGAGTGTTCTGGATATCGATAACACTTTGGCGGACGCCTTTGGACAGCGGCAGGTTTCGAATATTTATAAAGGACTGAATCAGTACCATGTGGTTATGGAAGTTGCGCCAGAAGCGCAGGAGGGACCGCAGGCCCTCAGCACAATTTATGTACCTTCTAAAAGCGGAAAATTAATTCCGCTCAGCGCCTTTGCGCGTTACGAGCCATCCAATACGGCGCTATCTGTAAATCACCAGGGCGTATTTCCGGCCATCACGCTGTCATTCAATCTTGCGCCCGGAGCTTCCCTGGGCCCTGCTGTTGAGCATATTGAGGTAGCCCAGCGTGAACTGCGAATTCCCGCCACTGTGCACGCCATGTTTCAAGGCAACGCGCAAGCATTTCAGGATTCTCTGGCCACGGAAGGGATTTTGATCCTTACTGCTTTGGCCGCCGTGTACATCGTGCTTGGCATTCTTTACGAAAGTTACATTCACCCGATCACAATTCTGTCTACGATTCCTTCGGCGGGCATTGGCGCGCTGCTGGCGATTCGTATCATGAAATCGGACCTGAATATCATCGCGCTGATTGGAATTATTCTGCTGATCGGCATCGTGAAGAAAAACGCTATTTTGATGATCGACTTCGCGGTGCAAGTGGAAAGAGAAGGGCACAAGTCCCCGGTGGAGGCGATCTACGAAGCGTGCCTGCTGCGCTTCCGGCCCATTTTAATGACCACGATGGCGGCACTCCTTGGTGCGTTGCCGCTGGCGCTGGGAAGCGGCGTGGGCTCTGAGTTACGCCGCCCACTTGGTATCACCATCGTCGGGGGATTAATCCTCAGCCAAATGCTCACGCTGTTCACTACGCCGGTGGTGTACATCTACATGGACCGGCTGCAAAGCTGGATTCAGAGCCTGCGAAGACACGGCGCGTCTCCCGCTCCAGCGCCGGCACAAAGCGACTAACAGGCGTGGCTTAAGGCTTTGACAACGGTAGCGGCTGATCCGCGTCTATCTCGGATTTCAACGCCACTACGCCTGATTCATTCATGGCTGAATTGGCGCCCGGTCTCGTCAGGTAAATTAGAAACGGCGCCACTTCAAAGGGCATCTTTTCGTATTCAGCGATGGTGCCCTCGGGTTCCACTTTGCGCATCACCAGGCGGTCGTCCCACGGCTGAACGATGATGCGTCCGCCGATCGGCAAGGCTGCGAGCGTATTCGCAGCGGATTTAGTTGCCGGCTGGCGCGAAATTTCAGACGAGGCGATGGTCGCACTGTTGGGGATGCTGTCGCCCAGGTGCGGGCTGATCAGATTGGGAATTTCCTTGGCGCGCTCTTGCAACGCCTGGAAAAATGCCTGCGCTGATCCGGACTGATCCCGATACGGAGATTTCTTCAGTAACTCCGCGCCTTTTTTGTTGGCGGCCTCTTCCTCCTCGGCATTGCGCGCAAATCCAAAGTGATGGAAGGTTTCTTT
>Ga0209328_10000267_pt1 | contig 12290 bp, 5 predicted proteins | sample JacPinW_OM3H0_M1_FD_187954 | JGI IMG/M metagenome (GOLD analysis project Ga0209328, IMG submission 187954) | Forest soil microbial communities from Algoma, Ontario, Canada - Jack Pine, Ontario site 1_JW_OM3H0_M1 (SPAdes) (version 2) | ecosystem: Environmental > Terrestrial > Soil > Boreal... | reverse complement strand
TTGTCCTTCCCGGTCCTGCTGTTCACGATCGGATTGTCGATCGTGACGGGGTTGTTGATGGGAATTTATCCTGCGATGCAAGGATCGCAGACGGACTTGGTTGATAGTTTGAAGGAAGGTGGCCGCGGCTCGTCCGGCAGTTTGCGTCAGCAGCGTTTCCGCAAAATTCTCGTTGGCGCGCAGGTTGCGCTGTCGGTGACCTTGTTAGCCGGCGCTGCGTTGCTGATCACGAGTTTTGTCCGATTGACGCAACAGAATATCGGCTTCCGCTCCCAAAGTCTTTGGACAGGGGCAGTCACGTTGCCGATTTCGCAATATCCCGATGCCCCATCCCGCCAGCATTTTGTCGAACAAACACTCGACGCATTACGCGATGTTCCCGGACTGGAGAGCGCGACGGTCAGCGGCGATATTCCGCTGGCCGGCGGCAATCGTACTCTCTATGCACGCGCCGACCGCGATGTTCCGCCGGTCGAGAAACGGGCAAATGGTCCATCCCACGACATCGCGCCGGCGTATTTCAAGACTTGGGGAGTTCCGCTTCTTGCCGGACGTGAATTCAACGAACATGATGTGGCCGATGGCCAGATGGTCTGCCTGATCAGCCAGGCCGGCGCGAAAAAAGTTTATCCGAACGAAAATCCAATCGGCAAAACGCTGCTCGTCTCGAGCCTTAGTGTGCCGTGCGAGATCGTTGGCATCGTTGGCGATGTTCGCTCGATCCGGGTTCGCGACGAGCCGGGGATGGAATTTTACCGGCCTTGGACGCAGGAAAATTTTCCGTTCGTGAACGTTTCGGTCCGCACCAACCTGAAAGTCGAAGCGGTTACGAGGCTTGTGCAATCTGCGCTCGCCAGAGTGAATCCGGGTTTGGCGATTGCCTTGCCGCAAAGCATGGACGCAGTTGTCGCGCAAGCGCTTGGAGAGGCGCGTTTGATGACCTGGCTGCTTGGAATTTTCGCAGGCGTCGCGTTGCTCCTCGCCAGCATCGGAATTTACGGCGCGGTGGCCTACACCGTCGAACAGCGTACCGGCGAGATTGGCGTCCGCATGGCGCTTGGTGCGCAAACGCGCGATGTCTTGCGCCTGGTCGTGAATCAGGGAATGAAACCGGTCGTCATTGGATTGGCGATCGGAATTGCCTCGGCCTTTGCACTCGGTCGATTGATTGCGTCGCAACTTTATCAGGTTTCCGCACACAATCCGGCTCTGCTCGGCGGAGCAACCGTGTTACTTGCTGCGATTGCGTTGCTAGCGTGCTTGCTGCCGGCGCGTCGAGCAGCCCTGGTCGATCCGGTCCAAGCTTTGCGCACGGAGTAACAGGAGCTGATCCCGCGATGTTCACGGATTTGAAGTACGCCTTACGAGGGTTGGCCAAGAGGCCAAGCTTCAGTGCGATTGCTATCCTGATCCTTGCTCTGGGTATCGGCGCAAACACCGCTATTTTTTCAGTGGTCGAAGGAACGTTGCTGCGTCCTCTACCATTTTCTCACCCAGAGCGACTGGTGAGGATATTTGAAGCGCAGGATGAAAGGGGTGCGCGTGCTGCGTCAGTTAACCTGAGCGATCAGACGGTGCAACGCTGGCGTGAGTTCGGTCGTGACATCTTTGAGAGCATCGGCGCCGGAACCGGCGGTGCCGCAACGGTTGGTTTGAATGATGGCTCGCCGGTGCAAACTGTTCCGGCGAGCCGTATCAGTTCGAATTTTTTTTCTGTTCTCGGTTTGCCACCCGCTCAAGGTCGCACTTTTACGTTAGAAGAGGATCGCGAAGGCGGCTCCGCGGTCGTGATCATCAGCCACGATTTCTGGCGTAACAATCTCAACACACGACCCGATGTTCTGGGAAGCTCAGTTCTGGTCGATGGTCAACCACGCACCATCATCGGCGTGATGCCCAAATCGTTTCGGCATCCTTATCGGTCCAGTCTTTGGTTGCCGCTTGCACTCCCACCGGTGAGCGCGGCGACCGCTAATAGTCACTATCTCTACGGCGTCGGGCGTTTGCGCCCGGGAATAACAGCCGCGCAAGCTGAAGCCGGGGTGCGGCGAATGTGTGCGGCGATCAATCAAGCCGATCCTAACCCGGCCAATCCGCGAGCCGCTTATCTGCCGCGGCTGCGCGAAAGCTTTGTGATGGATTTGCGGCCAAAAGTGTTGGTGATTATCGGCGCCGCATTTTGTGCATTCCTGATTGCGGCCGCGAATTTTGCCGGTCTGCTACTTTCGCGCGTGGTCGAACGAGAAGGCGAGTTCGCATTACGGAGCGCGCTCGGAGCAAGTCGCCGGCGTATCGTCAGGCAAGAACTTGTCCAGGCGTTGGTCCTGGCAGCAATAGGGACCGCATTTGGTTTGCTCCTCGCGCTATGGACGACGCCAGCGCTCGTGGCCATGAGTCCTGAAGGAGCCGACGCTACCGGCAGCGCGATGCGCGAATTCGACTACACGGCGCGGCTCGACCTGCCTGTGTTCGCTTTCGCCGCCGGCGCGATGGCGCTAACCGGGTTAGGGTTCGGGTTGCTCCCCGCGGCTCGCGCGTCTCGCACCGATCTCCGCAGCGCAATGAACGCTGTCTCGCGCAGCGCCACTTTGAATCGCAGCACGCGGCGTCTGCTCGGCTCATTCGTGGTCATCCAACTGGCAATCGCCGCGGCGCTGTTGACGGCGAGTCTGACGGCCACGCAATTCTTTTGGAAACTCGTGGACGAACCGTGGGGCTTTGAAACGCAAGGCCGCATTGCTTTTAACGTCACAGTTCCGGATCAAGCTTTTTCCACCGCAAAGGCCAAGGAAAATGCGCTCGATGGGACGCTGGCGCAATTGCGTCAGTTGCCCGGCGTCACCTCGGCCACGCTGACTTCACCATCGCCGATGAATGCGTCGTGGAATCTGATGCCCTTCAACCCCGAAAATGCCCCCGCGCCGGAGCCGCGCGGGTTTTACTTCTCCTACTCGCGCGCCTCTGTCCCCGGATATTTTAAAAGTATCGGCCAGCCGCTTCTGCAGGGAAGAGAGTTTCTGGAGAGCGATGGCCCGGATTCGCCGCTTGTCTGCGTCGTCAGTAGCAGCGTCGCTCGGCGTTTTTGGCCCGACCAGAATCCGATTGGCAAGCGCGTGAAATGGGGGCGACTCGATGGACAACGGCCATGGTTTACCGTCGTCGGTGTAGTTGGCGACATGAAAGCAATCGCTGATCCCCAGGATGGCGAAGTCATTGGGATGATTGCCAAACCCGTGGGGCAGATGCTCCAGCACGGCACGGCGCCGCTTGATGACATAACGTTGGTCTTGCACACAAACAGCAAGGCAGTGACCGAAACGTCCATCCGCGCCGCGCTCGCTCGCTCCGACGGCCACCTCGCCGCCTATAATATCGTTTCACTTCAAGACGCTGCTGCGCAATCGCGTACCACCGAACGATTCATCTTCGTCTTGCTGTCATCATTCGGATTGCTGGGATTGCTCCTGGCTGCAGTTGGATTGTACGGCTTGCTCTCGTTGCAGGTCGCGCGGCGGCAACGTGAGTTTGGAATTCGCAGTGCGTTCGGCGCGACCGCAGCCCAGTTAATTCAGCTCGTGGCAAAACAGGGCGCGCGGCTGCTTGCCGCCGGATTTGCCGCCGGTGCGATTACAACCTGGGCAATCTTCCGCCTCGTCCAAAGCCAATGGACTGAGATGCCAACACCCAATCTGCTCGCTTGGGTTGGAGGCGGCGCGGTGTTAGCGATTGCAGTCGCCCTCGCTTGCTTGTTACCAGCGCGTCGCGCGTCGCGCGTCGATCCTATTGTCGTTCTTCGTTATGAATAACTCGCGACGATCAAGATGACTCTCGGGAGGTGCTGTAATGCTCAGTGATTTTAGATACGCCATACGAATGTTGGTGAAGGCGCCTGGCTTCACCGCCATCGCCATTTTGACGCTCGCTCTCGGCATCGGCGCTAACAGCGCGATCTTCAGCGTGATCGATGCAGTATTGCTGCGCTCACTTCCGTTTCCAAAACCGACCCAGCTCGTGGCAATCTGGTCGGAGATGACCCGCGACAATGCGGAAAAGGAAACCGAATCGATCCCGGACTATGTCGATCTTCGCGATCAATCACAGACGTTGACAGCTTTAGCAGCTTTTACGCGCTCTGGCGCGGTGCTCAATCGAACGGAAGAATCGCGGCAGTTGTCTGGCGTCGCTATCACCTCGGATATTTTTCCCGTTCTCGGCGTTTCGGCCGCGCGCGGCCGCGTCTTCACACGCGAAGACGACAATGTTGACGCACGCGTCGTTGTTTTGACCGATCACGCCTGGAAAACCCTTTTCAACGGCGACCCAAACATTGTCGGGAAACAGATCAGCTTGTCATGGCGCTTATACACTGTTCTCGGTGTGATGCCGCCCGGCTTTCAATTCCCCGTGGAAGGTGAGCGCTCGGATTATTTGCAGCCACTGCATCCGCTCGTGCCCGAACTAGTGAACGATCGCGATAGTCATTTTCTTCGCATGGTCGGCCGATTGAAACCGGGCGTGACGATTCAGAAATGCGAGGCGGAGATGCGAACAATCGCGGCACGACTGGCAGAACAGTACCCAAAGTCGAACACGAATCGCTCCGAACGCGTGTTCTCTTTGCACAGCGACATCGTCGGCGATGTCCGTCCGGCGCTCGTCACAATTCTGGCGGCTGTCGTTCTTGTCTTGCTCATTGCCTGCGCCAACGTGGCGAATCTCTTGCTCGCACGCGCCACCGCTCGCCGGCGCGAGATCGCGATCCGCACAGCGTTGGGAGCGAGTCGCGCGCGAATCGTCAGACAGCTCCTCGGCGAAGGTTTCTTATTGTCGATTCTCGGCGCGGCTGGCGGCCTGTTCCTGGCCTGGTGGGGGATTGATCTGCTCCGCGTTTTTGGTCCGCGAGATGTCCCGCGTATCGGCGAGATTACGATCAACGGACCGGTTTTCGCGTTCACATTCATCGCCGCGATCTTCAGCACGCTCGTCTTCGCATTGATTCCCGCGCTGCAGGTCTCGCGACCGAACGTGAACGAATCGCTCCAGGAAGGAAGCCGAGGCGCAGTTGGTCCCGAATCGCACCATCTGCGGCGTCTTCTCGTGGTTACACAAGTTGCGTTGTCGCTGCTGCTTCTTGCTGGCGCCGGTTTGTTGATCAAGAGCTTCGCGAATCTACGCGCGACAAAGCCGGGCTTCGAAGCTTCCCACGCGTTCGTGGGTGAACTCATTCTGCCGAAAGCGAAATATCCGGAGCCGGAGAAACATCGACAATTTTTCGAGCAAGTTTTGCCGAAGCTCGCGGCTTTGCCTGGAGTCGAAGCAGCTGGTGCAGCGTTTCCAATGCCGTTCTCGGGCAATGACAGTGGATCGACATTTTCCATTGTTGGCCAATCGCCTCGTCCGGCGGGACAGGAATTGGAAGCGTCGCACCTCACGATCACCGCGGATTATTTTCGTGCGATGGGAACGCCGCTGTTGAGTGGGCGCGTTTTCAATTCCCACGACACGAAAGATTCGCCGCCGGTCGTTATGGTAAACGATGTATTCGCCAAAAAATATTTCCCCGATGGAAATGCGGTTGGTCAGCAAATCATCCTGAGTCACAGTGAAAATGAGAAGCCTACGCCGCCGAAGGAAATTGTCGGGATCGTTGGCGGTTCGCGCCACGAATCGCTTGCGACTCAACCGTTGCCCGAGTTTTACATCCCGGCATCACAGGACCCGTCGCGTCGGATGGACGTGGTCGTTCGCACAACGGCGATCAAACTAAGCGGACTACAAGCGTCATTGCGCGGCGTTGTTCATGAATTCGACAAAGACTTGTTCGTGCCGGCTCTGGAACCGCTCGAGAAACGCATCGGGACGACACTCGCCCAACCGCGATTTAACATGATGTTGCTTGGTTGTTTCGCCGGCGTCGCCTTGGTTCTTGCCGGCATTGGCATTTACGGCGTCATCGCTTACTCCGTGGCTCAGCGGACGAAAGAAATTGGCATTCGGATGGCCCTCGGCGCGCAAAAGATCGACATGCTCAAGATGATTTTGCGCCAAAGCTTTACCGTCATCGGTATTGGTTTGTTGGTTGGCCTTTTCGGCGCGCTCGCCGTCACGCGCTTAATGTCGAGTCTGCTTTTTGGAGTCAGCGCGAACGATCTTTCGATTTACGCCGTCGTCACCATTGTTTTGAGCGGCGCGGCACTGATCGCCACTTATTTTCCGGCGCGCCGTGCAATGGCGGTCGATCCGATGGTGGCGTTGCGTTATGAGTGAGGCCTTAGGAGTTCAGCGCGGCGAGTTCTATTATGCTGACTGATCTTCGCTTCGCCCTGCGACAATTACTCAAATCGCCAGGCTTTACTTTTCTAGCGGTGCTCACGCTCGCTCTCGGGATTGGGTTGAATACTGCGATCTTTAGTCTGATCAACGATCTGTTTTTGCGCGGCCTTCCATTCAAGGAGCCGGAGCGTGTCGTGCACATGTATTCGAATGCGATGGAGCGTAAGTTATTGGAACTCGCGATCTCGATCCCGCGCTTTCAGCATTACCGGGATGGCCAAACAATTTTCGACGGGTTCGGCGGCGAAAACGCTGTTCCTTTCACTTTGACCGGACTCGGAGATCCCGTTCAACTTTTCGGCGGCAAAGTGACGTCGAACTATTTCGATGTGCTCGGAGTGCGCCCGATTCGCGGCCGCAATTTCTTGCCGGAAGAAGAAGCGACCGCCGACGTCGCGATGGTGACCGAGAATTTCTGGCAGAAACGCATGGGCGGCGATCCGAATGTGATCGGTCGCGGCATTACACTCGACGGCGTGCCGCACACGATCGTGGGCGTGTTGCCGAACCTGCCGTTTTCCTGGACCGGACCGAACGCCGAGATTTGGACAACGAAACCGTTCGTGGTTCCTGGATTAACCTATGAACGAACGATGCGCGGCAGCGGCTTTCTGCGCGTGGTCGGGCGATTGAAACCGGGGATGACAATCGAACAGGCGCGGGCCGCGTTGCCGCCGCTTGCGCAAAGTTACCGCAAGCAATATCCGGACAAAATCGACAGCTCATCGGTCATGACGCTCAAGACTTTGCCCGAAGATGTGACGGGAAATCTGCGGCCGGCGTTTGCCACTTTGCTCGGGGCGGTGGCGTTCGTATTGCTGATTGCATGCAGCAACGTGGCCAATCTGCTGCTCGTTCGCTTCACTGGCCGGCGGCGGGAGATCGCGCTGCGCATGGCGCTGGGGGCGTCCCGCGCGAGCGTGTTGCGACTTTTCATTTTCGAAAGTTTGCTCGTGAGCATTCTCGCCGGAGCAGTCGGCGCGGTGCTGGCTGCGCAAATAGTGCCGCTTGTGCCGAAAATGGCGGCGAACTTTCTGCCGTTCGATCCAGCGACCGGCGTCAGTCTTTCGTTTCCGGTCCTCGGGTTCACCATTGCATTGTCGATCTTAACTGGCCTGGCCATGGGAATTTATCCGGCCCTGCAAAGTTCGCGGACCGGCTTGGTGGACGGATTGAAAGAAGGCGGACGCGGGACCAGCGGCAGCCTGCACACACACCGGATCCGCAAAATTTTAGTTGGCGCACAAGTCGCCTTGTCGGTCACGCTGCTGGCGGGCGCGTCGTTACTCATCACCAGCTTTGTGCAGTTGAGCCGCCAGAACATTGGGTTCCGTCCCGAGCATCTTTGGATTGGTCTCGTTACTTTACCGCAATCGCAATATCCCGATCTCGCCACTCGCCAACGTTTCGTGGAAAAAACTCTCGCCGCGTTGCACGGAATTCCAACGCTCCAAAGCGCGACCATCAGCGGCGACATTCCGCTCCTCGCCGGAGCCGGCAGCAACGGGCTTTATTCACGAGCCGACGGTGAGATTTTGCCGCTGGATAAGCGGGCTGCAGCGCCGAGCCACGATATTGCTCCGGATTATTTCAAGACCTGGGGCATTTCGATTTTGGCTGGGCGCGATTTCGATCAGCACGATGTGGCCGATCATCAGAATGTGATTCTGATCAGTCGGGCCGGTGCGAAAAAAGTTTTTGGCAACGAGAATCCGATTGGAAAAACACTTCTGGTGACAAGTGCAAGCACCCCGATGGAAATCATCGGTATCGTCAGCGATATCCGGTCGCGCAGAGTGGCCGACCCGAACGATGTGGAATTGTACCGACCCTGGGCCCAGGAGAATTTTCCATTCGCGGTCGTGGCGGTGCGGAGCAATGAAAGGGTCGATGCGGTGACTAAACTCGTGCAATCGGCGCTGAACACGGTCGATCCTGCGTTGGCAATCGCAATTCCCCAGTCGATGGAAACAATTGTCGCGCAGGCACTCGGTCAAACGCGCCTGATGATGTGGTTGTTGGGAATTTTTTCTGGTGTGGCATTGCTCCTGGCCACGGTCGGCATTTACGGGGCAGTGGCTTATATGGTCGAGCAACGAACCGGCGAAATCGGCGTGCGCATGGCGCTGGGTGCCCAAACCAGGGATGTGCTGCGATTAATCGTGAATCAAGGAATGCGTCCTGTGATTTTCGGATTGGTTGTGGGATTGGCCGCGGCGCTGGCGCTCGGCCGTTTGATCGCCTCGCAACTTTATCAAACGTCCGCCCACAATCCGCTCTTGCTCGCAGCGACGATGTCGATCCTCGGACTTGCTGCGTTGCTCGCATGTGTATTTCCGGCCCGTCGAGCCGCAATGGTCGACCCGGTGCAGGCGTTGCGGACCGAATAATTAATCAATCATCTGAACGCCTTCGGTCGCGGTGCGCTTTGCGTAAAGTTGGCTTAGGCGTTTTGTCATCGGCCCGATTTTGCCATCGCCTACGTCGCGATTGTCGATCTTAACAACGCCGGCGAGCTCGCCCATGGTGCCGGTGCAAAACATTTCGTCCGCGCCATAAACATCGACTGGCGACAAATCCGCTTCCACGCAGCGGATTTTTTCGGCGGCGGCGATTTCGATCACGGTCGCGCGCGTGATTCCCTCCGGACAGGCGACAGCTTTGCTCGTGGCCAGATCGCCTTTGCGCACGATGAAAACGTTGGTCGCATTGGTTTCGGCAACGAATCCGTTGATGTCGAGCATGAGCGCGTCGTCGACGCCGGCGTTGTTGGCTTCGATCTTGGCCAGAATAGAATTGAGCAAATTGGCGTGATGGATTCGCGGATCGAGAACTTCCGGCGGCGGCCGCCGAATCGATGCGGTGATCAATCTCAAACCGTCTTTGGAGTAAACGGGCGCCTTGTGTTCAGCGAGAATGATCAGTGTCGCTCCGCTTTGATTCAGCCCCGGATCCATCCCCGAAGTTATTTTGACTCCGCGACTGAGCGTGAGACGAATGTGGACGCCATCGCGCATTTTGTTTGCGACAAGAGTGCGTTTGAGCTCCTCGATAATTGTTTCGCGCGGCGGAAGATCGACAATCGATAAGGCGCGCGCTGACCGCTCCATTCGATCAAGGTGCTCGTGCAATTTGAAGATGCGGCCGTTGTAGAGTCGAAGCCCTTCCCAAACCGCGTCGCCGCCTTGGACCGCCGAATCGAACGGACTGATCCCGGCTTTGTTCCGGTGCACCAGTTGACCGCTGATATTGACGATCAAGTCGCGGTTCTTCGGATTAAGTTTCTGCAACATGACTAAACCGCGGATTACGCGGATTTAAACGGATGATCCAGATCCGATTTATTTTTATCAGCGATATCCGCGCCATCCGCACTTCAATGTAATCTGTATTGATACAGTCGCTCATAACATTCACGGCATTCGTTATAAATTTCTTTCAAACCATCCGGCACCGCTCCTTCTCTCGGTTGATAAGGCTGGAACGATGTCGATCTTGCCACCGCGTCGTACCAATATTTTGCCCAAATCCCGTCGGTCTCGCGTAATCCTGGCGGCCATGAGAGCATCGCTTTGTCGAAGGGGACGCCAATCGCTTCGCAAAGAAGCCGCAGAATTCGCTCCGGATCTTGCAGAACATCACGCGCGTCGACGACCGGAGGAGCTGACTTGGTTTTTGCGCGCACGAAATTAAAAATCTCGCATTGCTGAACGAACCCGAGATCCTCCAACTCCGGCTCCGGATTCTTCTTGATGTAGGAAAGGATCACTTCGCGCGGATCGCGGATCAGAAAACAATTGGTAAGATCGACCAGCCAGTCCCGATTGATCTCGGGTAGCAAATGGTGCGTCATTTGTTTCTGGAAAAAGATGTGCTTGCCGGAAGGAGCGGCAGCGGTCAACTGGTTAACGATTTTTCGCCAATCGATTTCGCCTTGGGTGACCACTTCCGCTGCGCCGGGGTGCTTTTTTCCGGTGTTCTCTAAATAGTACGCGTAAAACGGCTCGTCGATTACAGCTGTGTCCGCGCGATTGCCCCACGCGCGCATCATCGCGGTGGAGATATTGCGCGGACCGGACCACATCGCGATGCGAACCAGAGGTGTGGTCACGTTTATCCGAAGATAAGAAGCTGGATCGAGTCCGGCAGATGTTGCGCGACATTCGTCACGACGCTGCCGCGAAGAAGATTGGTCAGCGCGGTCCGTTGCGTCGCGCCGATGACCAAATAATCGACGCCCATGGTCGCGGAAAGATCGACAATCGTGGCGGCGGCATCCTGACTGACGGCATAAACCGGCAGGACGCAAATATTGCGCTCGGCTCCCAGTTTCATCATCAACGACATGATTGCGTTCGCTTCCGGATCATCCTGCCATTTCGCGCGACCGAGCGAGGCTGGTCCGCCGGAGAAATAAACAGCAACCTCTTTGACGTAGAGCACGCAAAGAGTGGCCTTTCGCAATTGCGCTTCATCCAGCGCAAACCCGAGCACGGGCGTGATCCCGCGCGCTGCCACCAGTATTTTCTGGCCTTCTTGCAAACGTGGTTGCACGCGCGCCTCGAGATCTGGCGTAACCATTTTCGCCACTTCGCGCGTGACGGTCAGCGTGGTCAGACCTTGCCGCTTTTGCGTGTAAGCGCGCAAGGCCAGTCCAACGCCCAGAACCACGACTACGAAAAAGAGAGCGTCTTGTTTTGTGTGCGCCAACGTCAGCTCGACCAGGGACAGAATGCAAAACGTGACGCCGAAGAGAAGGCGATCGTACCAGGTGAAACCGACTGTCCGGTTAAACGTGCACGAACCGACGTTGACCGTGATCGCGCCGACGACGCCGATCGCATATAGCCCCGCCAATGCGGTGAAGCTTGCGACGAAAAGCAGAACGACTGTAGGCAATCCGAGAGCGATCAACAGCGGGTAAATCGGAACGCCATGGCGATTTAATCGTCGGAATTGCCGCGGCATCTCGCCATCGCGCGACATCATGTAAAGCAGGCCGATTATTGCGACGATGGCGGTATTGGCGGCGCTAAGGAGGAGGAGGAAGAAAACAATTCCGACGATCCATCCAAACAAATTGCCGATCGCCGGTGAAAATGTTGCGGCCGCAAATTGCTCACCGATGAAGCGGAGCATGTCTTCGCTTCGCAATTGCAGCACCGAAGAGATCGATGATAGATCCGACAAGTGCAGCGTCTTTCCTAGCACCGATGGCAATGACAACATCGCCCATCCCAGCAATGCCGTGCCCACCACAACTTCAATGGCCACGGGAATAATCGCCTTGAGCGATTCACGCGCGACACTCGGCTTATCCATGGTCGATCCAGGATCGAGTTTCATTACACCGGTGATGTTGGCGATCGATTCCGCACCGGAGAGCGCAAGAATGACTCCGACAAATTGGACCCACAGCGTGCCCAAGCTTTCCTGACGTGGTTGGAGGAAATGTGTGGTCAGATGCGGCGTGCTAATCGCGATCAGAACAACGACGACAATCAGCGTTGGCACTGCCAATGCGACGGCGAGACTACCGGAATGTTTTGGACCGAAATAATTGATCGCGCCCATGATCAAAAGCACTGCGATGGTGGTCAGCGCGATGTGGTCGCGAAGAAGCTTGATCCAGGCGATGTGCTCCGCGCCGGAAGTGATGTAGGTCAAAGCCGACCACCCACTGAGCGCGGCGGTCACGGTTAGATCGGCCAGCAAAAGAAGCGCGCCGACTACCGCAAGCAATCGGCCCTGCGATCGTGCAGCCGAGTAAACGCCACCGCCATCGGGAAAATGGCGGCAGATCACGATGTAGTTAATGCCGACCAAACCGGTGAGAGCGCAGACTGCGAGAATGATCGGCAACGACGAGAAACCGGCCGCCAGAAAAGCGAGACCGATCACATAGGCCTTGCTCGTGCCCCAGTCGCCGTAAAGCAATGCGGCGGCCCGTTTCCAGT
>Ga0209328_10000265_pt1 | contig 12363 bp, 14 predicted proteins | sample JacPinW_OM3H0_M1_FD_187954 | JGI IMG/M metagenome (GOLD analysis project Ga0209328, IMG submission 187954) | Forest soil microbial communities from Algoma, Ontario, Canada - Jack Pine, Ontario site 1_JW_OM3H0_M1 (SPAdes) (version 2) | ecosystem: Environmental > Terrestrial > Soil > Boreal... | reverse complement strand
CTTCATTTGTTCGTAGCTCAAGCCGAGCGGTGAGCGCCCGCTGCCGTTGATTCCGTAAAGTTTGTTTTCCTTGGCGCTGTAAACGATCGCGAACAAATCGCCGCCAATCCCGTTTGAGACCGGTTCCATCAACCCCAGCGTCGCGTTCGCGGCGATCGCTGCATCGACCGCGCTCCCGCCCCGTTTCAAAATGTCGATGCCGACCTGGGTCGCTGCCGGCACGCTGGTGCAAACCATTCCATGCCGCGCCAGCACTTCCGAGCGAGCCGCAAAGTTCCTTCCGGTGATCCGATCGATCTGCGCCGATGCAAGATCGACAGCGGATAGAAGAAGAACAACGAACCGAATCGTTCTCATGCCGAAAAGACTAGCATGACGAACCAATTCTGATTCAAGGAATTGTAAACATTCTCCGTCCAATCACATACTACATGCTCGTGCGCATTCTCATCTTGCTGACGTGTGTGACTCTTGCCGCCACCGTAAACGACGCGGCGGAGCCGGCGCTCGGTCAGACGCTCAAGAGAATCTTCTCCACCCCAACGCCAACGCCGCACAAAAAGAAGAAATCCGCTCCTGCCAAAAAAAAATCGCTGTTGCCGACTTCGACGCCGGCAAAAAGGGCGTCGCCGGCACGCGAGAAGGCATCGCCGATTCCATCATCAACGCCATCGCCGAGTCCGAAAAAGAAAAGAGCTTCGCCAACTCCAACCCCCACACCTTTGCCACAGCCAAAGAAGAAGGTGTCGCCGTCTCCGCAACCGTTCGAAGCGCCCTCGCCAACTCCGGGCGAAACTCCGTCACCCTCGCCGACCCCCGAACCGTCGTTCTCACCTGGCCAGAAAAAGCGCGGCGCTCCCAACGCGACTTTGTTGCCGAACCAGATCAAGAGTTTCGAAAATTATCCGCTCAAAGTGCAGAAGCTCCTGACTGCAGCGTTGGAACTGACTACCCGGAATCTCGATTACAGATACGGCTCTGATGATCCGGCCAGCGGCGGAATGGATTGCTCGGGCTTCGTTTTTTATGTGCTCAAACAAAATGAGGTCGCTGACGTTCCGCGCGATTCAAGCGCGCAGTATGTCTGGCTGAGGCGAGCCGGAACATTCGAGGCGGTGATCAGTCGCAGAGATAATTCATTCGAGCTGGAAAATCTGCGGCCGGGCGACCTGCTTTTTTGGACTGGCACGTATTCAATCGATCGCGATCCGCCGATAACCCACGCCATGATTTATCTTGGTCGGGAAAAGAAAACCGGAAAACGCGTGATGGTAGGTGCGAGCGACGGGCGCGTTTATCAGGGCGAATCGCGCTTCGGCGTCAGCGTGTTCGATTTTACCATTCCGCGTCTGGAAAAAAACGGGAACGGCAAACTGCAGCCGCAGTTCGTGGGCTATGCTCACATTCCCGGCTTACAACAATAGCGGATTTCCAGGTCTGTAGCTTTCGCCGTCTTTTGCATCGACAATCAAACGGGATCGTCGCTACAAGATCGACATGAATCACAAACGAGGTTTCCTGGCATTCATCGTTGCGTTCGTTTTCATTTTCTTTTTCGGATTCGTCTGGCACGGCATGCTGATGAAGCCGATGTATCAGGCAACAGCGTCAATGTGGCGCCCGGAAGCAGACTTCAACAGTCACTTCCCAATTCTTATTCTTGGCCACGCCGTAGTCGCCTTCGCGTTCACCGGTCTTTATGTGAGCAAAGTCGGAATCAACAGCGCCGGCGTCGGTTTTGGCTACGGCACTGTCATCGGGATTTTCGCCTGTGGCGTGAACATCATCCGGTTTGCGGTCGAACCGCTTACCACAAACATATTGTTGATGTGGTTCGCCGCCGATCTGATTTGCTTCGCCATCATGGGCGCATTGGTCGGCGCAATCTACAAATCGCTGAACGCGGATTGATCAAAATTTGGATCGACAAATCGGCCGGAATTTCGCAATCCAGTTTCCGGGTACTTCAGGGTTAGTAACACTAACAGTCTAAAGCCTATGAACTGGAAAAAATTCTTCATCGCCTTTATCGCAGCCTTTGTCTTCGTGTTTGTCTATGAATGGGTTTTTCACGGCATCATCTTGAAGGACAGCTATGCCCAAATGTCCGCGCTCATGCGGCCGCAAGCGGAAGTTAATTTTCCGCTGTTGATCGTCGGTCAATTGGTCGGCGCCTTCTTTTTCACAATGATCTTCGTCCGCGGATTTGGCAGCGGCGGCGGCGTGGCCGGAGGGCTTCGCTATGGAGTTCTCCTGGGCTTGTTTCTCTGTGGCGGGATCATTATTTCCTACGCCGTGCAACCACTCACCAGCACGATTGCGATCGCCTGGTGCATCGGCGGCATCATTGAGTTCGCAATCGCCGGAGCAATTGTCGGCACGCTTTACAAACCGGGCCCGTCCGCGGCGTAGCAGATTCGCGGCGCCAAGATCGACATCGGCCGCCGTCGGTCCGGGGAAGTTACTCTCCCTCGCCAACGTACGCCGTTTTATGCTCGACAACTGGGCCAAGGGAGCACGCTGTTCTGCGTCGTTATCGCAAAGGCGAGATCGTTTGCGAGGGAGGCGCGTTCGCCTGGACGAAATGCTTCTCGGAAGCCGTTGAATGTTGAACCATGAGCGTTGAACGTTTGCTTCAATGTCTTCAACGCAAACGCCCGCCCAACTGGGTTACCGCATGCCCGCGGAGTGGGAATCACACGCCGCAACCTGGCTTTCGTGGCCGCGCCGCGAAGGAATCAGTTTTCCCGATTCGTTCGATCGCGTACTGCCCGCATTGAAACAAATGGTCGGCGCGCTGATCGGTAACGGCCAGTCCGGCTCGGACCCGGTTTGCATCAACGTCGTCAACGGCGCCCACGAAGCCGAAGCGCGCGCTGTGCTCGACGCACTGCCACATCAGGAATGCATCACTTATTATGAGATCGCGACGAATGAACCGTGGTGCCGCGATCACGGTCCGATTTTCCTGACCCGCGATGTCGATCCAAAACTCGCGATCGTAGACTGGGATTACAACGCCTGGGGAAACAAGTATCCGCCATTTGATCTCGACGACGTTGCGCCGACGCGCGTCGCGGAGCTTCTGAAAGTTCCGGTTTTCTATCCGCGGATGATTTTGGAAGGCGGTGCGATCGAGGTGAACGGCGCGGGCGCGCTACTGACGAGTGAGTCCTGCCTTCTAAATAAGAACCGGAATCCGGGGCTATCGCGCGCCGAAATTGAAAAGCGGTTGCGTGATTTTCTTGGCGTTAAGGAGATCCTCTGGCTGGGCAATGGAATCGAAGGCGATGACACCGACGGCCACATTGATGATCTGGCGCGATTTGTTTCGGAAACGAAAGTCGTGACCGTCGTCGAGGAAAATTCCGACGACGCGAATTACAGACCGCTCCAGGAAAACCTTGAGCGTCTTCGCAGAATGAAGACTGGAGGACGCAAGCTCGACGTCATGATCCTGCCGATGCCGAAGAAGATTGTACGGGAAGGAATGCGGCTGCCCGCGAGTTACGCGAACTTCTACATCGCGAATAAATGTCTCCTTGTTCCAACGTTTGCCGACCCGGCCGACGAAATGGCGCTATCGATCTTACGAAAATGTTTTCCGGATCGTCGAGTGGTTGGAATCGATTGCCGCGAATTAATCTGGGGCCTCGGCACTTTCCATTGCCTGACTCAACAACAACCGGCCGTCTAATCCGCCACTGGCGCAGGTTTATAACCGCTTTTGAGAATCGCGTCGTGCAGATCAGGAGCGTGCGTCTTGCGGGCATCGAACCTCACTACTACGCGGGCTTCTTGCGGATCGACTTTCACAGAGCACACGCCCTTGATTTTCAGCAACGGCTTGCTCAATCGACGCACGCATTCCTCGCAATCGTCGCCTTCAGTCGCGATCTCGATGGTTTCGATGATGGCGTGATCAGCGCGCTCCGGATTAAACGGATCGCTCGGTTCGGGTTCGTCCGGTCGGGCTGGGTCCATCAATTATGGAACGTGCGCCGCGGCCTGTCCGGTCGTAAGTTCGCGCGCAATCGGTTCGAGGACGCGCCAGATATTTTCGGCGAGAATTTTTTGGCCGGCCGCGTTTGGATGAATGTGATCGGGCTGATTCAATGACGGGTCGCCGGCGACGCCTTCCAACAAATAAGGAATCAACGTCGCATTATTTTTCGCGGCGAGGTCGGCGTAGATTTGTCCGAACGCGAAAACGTAATCGTCCGCAGGGTAATTTGGCAGCTGCATCCCGGCAACAATGATGCGGACATCAGGATTGCGCGCTTTCACCATGTCGATGATCGCCTTAAGATTATTTCGGATCTGCGCGATCGGCACGCCGCGAAACGCGTCGTTGATACCGAGCTCGAGAATGAAGATGTCGATCTCGCCACCGGACGAGGCCGCCTGACTGGCGGACGTGCGTTTGAGATGAGCCGGCAGCCGCTGCAATCCGCCGGCGGTTGTCCCGCCGGTTTGGCTGGCGTTGGTAATTTCAAAATCATTTAAACCAACGGCGTCCAATTTCTTGGTGATCAGCGCCGGCCAGGCCTGGCTCGATTTCAACCCGAATCCGCCCGACAAGCTGTCGCCGAGCACCAGGATCCGTTTCATCGGCAAAGAATCGCGCGGCGCGGCGGAAACGGACGCGGCCAGGACTAACGAAATACCAACGAGAACGCTCACACTTCGCGATTGCCTCAGCGATTTACCCACCTACATTCCCTCCCTCACTCGTTGCTGAAGATTTGCTCAGCAATCGACTGTCACAAATCGCAAATCGCATTTTACCTATGGCTAACTACGCAATCAATGGCTTCGGGCGAATCGGCCGCAACGTTTTGCGCGCCATGTCGCAAAAACAAGTCGAGCGGGTGCGCGCAATCAACGATCTGACCGACACCAAAACTCTCGCCCATTTGCTCAAGTGGGACTCGGTTCACGGCAAATTCGACGGCGAAATCGGCTACGACGAGGAGAACATCGTCGTCCGCGCCCACAAGATTAAGATTTTCAAGGAGCGCGACCCCGGAAACCTCCCGTGGAGTAAGCTGGCCGTCGATGTTGTCCTGGAATCGACTGGGTTTTTCACCGCTCGCGACAAGGCCGAGTTGCACATCAGCAAGGCAGGTGCGAAACGCGTCTTGATTTCCGCGCCGGCAAAGAATCCCGACGCCACGCTTTGCATCGGAATCAACGACGACGTTTATGATCCGAAGAAGCATACGATCGTTTCAAACGCCAGCTGCACGACCAACTGTCTCGCTCCTCTGGCCAAAGTGTTGCATAAGAAATTCGGCGTTGCTCACGGATTCATGAGCACGATCCACAGTTACACGAACGACCAGCGCATTCTCGATTTTCCGCATGAGGATTTGCGGCGCGCCCGCGCGGCGGCCATCAGCATCATTCCGTCGAGTACCGGCGCGGCCAAAGCCATCGGCGAGGTGATTCCTAACTTGAAGGGCAAATTGAACGGCGGGGCGTTCCGCGTCCCAACGCCGGATGGCTCAGTCACCGATTTCAGCGCGGTGTTGGAAAAGGACGCTACGGTTGACGCGGTGAACGCGGCGTTCAAAGAAGCCGCCGGCGACAAGAGTTACAAAGGTGTCCTCGAATACAGCGACGAGCCTCTGGTTTCGCACGACATCATTGGCAATCCGCACTCGTGCATCTTTGACAGCAAACTTACCATCATGCTCGGGAACCGGTTCGTGAAAGTGGTCGGCTGGTACGACAACGAGTGGGGTTACAGCAATCGCTGCGTCGAAATGATGGAAATGTTGTCGAAGTAAGAGCAAGAGCACGAGCAAGAATGGCCAAGCTCAGCGTTCGAGATGTCGATGTTCGCGGAAAACGCGTGCTGGTGCGCGTCGATTTCAATGTTCCGATCAAAGAGGACGGCGACAAAATCGAGATCAGCGACGACACCCGCATTCGAGAAGCGCTTCCGACCATTAACTATCTGCGCGAACAGACTGCGAAGACGATTTTGATGTCGCACTTTGGCCGGCCGAAAGGAAAACCGGTGCCAAAATACTCACTCCGCTCAATCGGGGACTATTTGCATACCCTGATCGATCGGCCGGTGGTCTTCAGTCACGACACGATCGGCGACGTGCCGAAGAAGATTGTCAATGCGATGCAGGATGGTGACGTCGCACTGCTGGAGAATCTACGCTTCCAGCCCGGTGAGGAAGCCAACGATCCCAAATTTGCGCATGCCTTGGCGGATTTGGGCGACATTTATGTGAACGACGCGTTCGGCGCCGCGCATCGCGCGCACGCGTCAACCGCCGGCATCGCGATGTTCATGAATATCCGCGCAATGGGTTTTTTGATGGAGAAGGAGTTGAAATATCTCCATGAGGAACTCGATAAACCGGCGAAGCCGTTCCTGGTCATCATGGGTGGCGCAAAAGTTTCGGACAAGATTGGCGTGCTAAAAGCTTTGATGCAAAAGGCGGACACGATCCTGATCGGCGGCGCGATGGCCAATACGTTCTTCAAAGCTCAGGAAATTCCGATTGGGGCAAGCCGCGTGGAAGCCGACAAGACTGATCTCGCCAAAGACCTTGTCGATCTTGCCAAAAGCCGTGGCGTAAAACTTCTGCTGCCGATTGACGTTATCGAAGCCCAGGAAATCAAAGCCGGCGCAAAAACGACAAATACCGCGCGGCTTTCGCGCGAGAGTGGGATCACCGACGGCTGGCAGGCGGTCGACATTGGCAAGGCCACCATCGCGTTGTTTCAGGAAGAGATCGCAAGAGCGAAAACGATTTTGTGGAATGGGCCGGTTGGGATTTTTGAGATTCCCGACTTTGCCGAGGGCACAATCGCGATCGCTGAAGCTCTGGCCAGGTCGGGCGCGACAACAATTATCGGCGGCGGCGATTCGGTCACGGCAGTGAAACAAGCGGGACTCGCCGACAAGATGACTTTTATTTCGACCGGCGGCGGTGCTTCGCTCGAATTACTCGAAGGCAAAGAGCTCCCAGGCGTCGCCGCTTTGACCGACAAATAGTTTTATGCGCAAAAAAATTGTTGCAGCGAACTGGAAGATGAACATGACGCTGGCTGAGTCGGCGCGGTTCATCGAGTCGTTTCTGCTCGATGTCGCGGAAATTCGTGACGTCGACATCGTTATTATTCCGCCGTTTACCGCCATAGCGAAGGTCACGGAATTGCTGGAGAAAAGCGGGCAAAGCATCAGGGTGGGCGCGCAAAACATGCATTGGGAGCGCAACGGAGCCTTCACTGGCGAGATCAGTGCGGCGCTGCTCCGCGATTTGTTTGTCCATTACGTCATTCTCGGACACAGCGAACGCCGCCGTTTGTTTCATGAGACCGACGAGATTGTGAATCGCAAAGTCCGGGCCGCACACGAAGCGACGTTGCGGCCGATCGTTTGCGTCGGTGAAACCCTGGAGCAGCGCGACAAGGGGAACGTGGAAAAGATATTGTCGATCCAACTCCGCGGGAGTTTGAAAGAGCTTTCCGACAAAGAACTTCAGGAAACAGTGATCGCTTACGAACCGGTCTGGGCGATCGGCACCGGCCGTAACGCGACTCCGGACCAGGCGCAGGAAGCGCACGCTTTCATTCGCAAAACTTTGGCCGCGCTGTCTGACGAAACGACGGCGGACCGGATCCGCATTCAGTACGGCGGCAGCGTCAAACCGGACAACGCACGCGAGCTGATGACACAACCTGACATCGATGGCGCGCTTGTCGGCGGCGCCAGCCTCGATCCGCGCAGCTTCGCAGAAATCGTCAAAGCCGCGCGCGACGAAAAGTAGTTACTTTTTGATTTCGAGATAGGTGCGCGCCTGCACTTTGTTCGTGCCGGGCTGCATTTCTTCGACGCGCATTTGTTTCAAGAACCAGCGATTGTCGATCTTCTGGGTCGAGACAACTTCGAACCGCTTGGCGAGTTTGCCGTTCGAATCGTAGCCTTCCATCCGCATCAGCGCGCCGCTCTTCTTGTCGACCCACAGAAAAACATTGGCGTATTGCGAGTCGCCTGATGGCGCCGCCAATTGCAGTTTCCAGCAACTCCGCGCGTGGACGGTTTCGTCACCGAGCACGCGCCCGCCCGGCCAGTAAAGAAATTTGAGAGACAGGTCTTCGTAGGTTACGCCGGTGCCGCGGATTTTTTCGTTCAGTTTCTCGGCGGGAAATTTTTCATTGCCCGCATCGGTGACGATATCGAGCCGCGAACCGTCTTCGCTCAAACGCAACTCCAGAACTTCATCCGGGTCGCTGAATGAATAACGAATCAACGGCCCGGTTTGACTGAGATGAAATGGAACAACGGTGTCGTTTTGGCGAAGCTGGCCATCGAGGTCGAGCTGCTGCCGGGTCTCGAGCATGCGGACTGATTCGAGAACTTCCTGCGCGGACGGAGGCGGCGCGGCCGGGGTCGATCGCCCAAGAACAAGAGCGAGAGCAAGGGTAACCGGAAGAAGGTTTTGGGGTTTCAACGGTTCACGAATCACTTATCGTCCTGCCGAACGCAAATGGATCAGCAGCTCCTTCATTTGATCAACGAGCAATGGACGAATCCGGTCCTGGATTTGTTCATGGCTGCGATCAGCGACGCCGATGTCTGGAAGCCGTTGCTGATCGTGGTCATTTTTGCCGCGCTGGTGTTTGGTGGATTCAAGGCGCGCGCCTGCATTTGTTGTCTGTTGATTGCGATCGTAATAACCGAGCCGATCACGAACACGTTGAAGTCGGCGATCAATCGCAAGCGGCCGAAGCACGTCGATTCGGTCCGGATGGTGCGATTGGAGAAAGGTCGCCCCGAGTTCATGTCGATCTTCAAGAAACCGGTCGTCCGCCGATCGGATACATCCGACCACAAACGCGGCGATCCTTCCTTTCCGTCTGGCCATATGGTCAACAACACGATCGCCGGGATTTGTTTGACCCTGTTCTATCGGCGCGGCTGGCTTTACTGGATTTTTGCCGCGCTCGTCGGTTATTCGCGCGTTTATTTGGGGGCGCACTGGCCAAGCGACGTGATTGGCACCGTGTTTTTGGCTGCCGCCGAAACGTTTTTTATTCTGGTAGCACTGGAATTACTCTGGCGAAGGCTCGCTCCGAAATGGGCGCCGCAAGTTTTTGCGCGACATCCGACTTTGGTGGTTAATCCGGGCGAATGAACAAGACGCGAGCAGTCTGGCTGTTCGTCATCGCATTGACGCTGGTGCGATTGTCGATGTTGGGCTCGACCGATCTCGAATTCGACGAAGCGCATTACTGGATGTGGTCGGAGCGATTGGCGCCCGGTTATTTCAGCAAAGGTCCAGGAATTGCCTTCGCGATCCGGGCCAGCACGGCAATTTTTGGTCCGACGGAATTCGGCGTGCGCTTCTGGAGTCCAATTCTGGCTGCCGGCACGAGCTTGCTCCTGTTTTATTTCGCCCGCCGCTTATTCAACGAAAACGTCGGCCTCTGGGCGGTAATCGCGCTCAATGTCACGCCAATTTTCGACGTTGGCGCGTTTGTCATGACGACCGATGCGTTGTCGATCTTTTTTTGGACGGCAGCGATGCTCACGTTCTGGCTGGCGGTTGAAAAGAGCCCGCGCTTTTCATTTTACTGGCCGCTCACCGGATTGCTGATCGGTCTGGGATTTCTCAGTCGATTCACCAACGCATTCGAAGTGGTCTGCGTGCTGCTAGTGCTCGCGTTCGCACCGCGACTACGTCAGGAATTCAAGCGCCCCGGTTTGTATTGGCTCCTCGGCGTTTTTCTGGTTTGCACGATTCCGCCGATTGTGTGGAACGCGCAGCACGCCTGGATCACGCTGCTTCATTTGCGCACTCGCGGCAGTCTGACCGAGGACGTCGGGTTCCGGCCGCTCGAGCCGCTTAAATTTTTCGGCGAACACTTCATTTTTTATTCGCCGCTGCTTTTTGCGGCGTTGGTCTGGGGCGTGGCGGCCAGTTGGCGCCGGGTGAATCAGCAATTCAAGGTGCTTTTCCTTTTCTGGTTCGGAGTGCCGGTCTTCGTGTTTTATTTGCTGCTCTCCATTAATCACGTGGCCACGCCAAACTGGGATGCGGTCTCTTTCATCAGTCTCGGTTTGCTGGCAGTTCACTATTGGCAGGAGCGAACTCAAACCTCGGCCGCGCGATCTTTCATCACCGCGGGGCTACTCCTCGGTTTCGTCATCAGCATTCTCGCGCTCGACTCCGATTTGTTGCGCAGCGCTGGTATTCGGTTTTGGCGAAGCGACCCGAGCGACCGCTTGCGCGGCTGGAAAATGATGACGGCTGAGGTCGAGAAAATTCGCAACGACCTCGAAGCGAAGCTCGGTGAAAAATTATTCCTGATCGCTGACGAACGCCATCGCGCTTCTGAGATGTCGTTTTATTTAAAAGACAAACGCGTTGAAGGTCTGGGCCATCCTCCGGTTTACATCGTTGAATCACAAGACCTGGTGAACCAATTCTCGTTCTGGCCGCGTTACGATCAATTCGTCGACGCGGCCGCCAAGCCGAATCAATCGCCGGAGGAAACTTTTACGGAGGAAAAAGGAGTGAACCCGTTTGTCGGGCGCAGCGCCCTCTTGATTCGTAATGTGGCAAAAAAACCGCCGCACAATATTCGGGCGGCGTTTGAGTCAACCGAGCTCGTCGGCACACTGGAGTTGAAACGTTTCGGCAAACATGTGCGCTATTGGCAAGTTTTTCTCTGCCGGCATTACCGGACGCTGCCGTTATGACCGAGCAATCTTCGCCCGCAGTCTCCATTGTGGTCCCGGTTTTTAACGAGGAAGAGAACCTGTCGATCTTGCAATCGGAACTGCGCACCGCACTCGCGCCTCTGGATCACGAAATCATTTTTGTCGACGACGGTTCGATTGATCGCAGCGCTGAAAAAATCGAGCGCGCGTCGAACGTTCGAGTGTTGCGGTTTGAAAAAAATACCGGCCAAAGCGCGGCGCTTTACGCCGGGATCCAGGCCGCGCGCGGACAGACAATCGTCATGATCGACAGCGATCTGCAAAACGACCCCGCCGACATTCCGCGTCTATTGGCGGAAGTCGCCCGGGGCGCGGATCTGGTTTGCGGTTACCGTGCGAAACGAAAAGATACCATCGCGAAGCGTTTGAGCAGCCGGATCGCGAATTTTGTTCGCAGTCGCTTCACTAGAGATCATGTGCGAGACACTGGTTGCACTCTCAAGGCGATGCGGCGCGAGTGCGCGACGGCGCTGGTTCCGTTCAAGGGCATGCACCGATTCATTCCGGCGCTGATTAAGGGCGCGGGCTATCAGTTGGTCGAAATTCCGGTGAACCATCGTCCGCGTCGGTTTGGCCACACCAAATACGGTCCGGGCAGTCGCGCGCTGCTGGCCACCATCGACATGTTCGGCGTGCGGTGGCTGCTCTCTCGGCGTTTGAATTACAAGATCCGTCGCGATTCCTGAACTGAAATGCGCTTGTCAACGCAAGCGCCACCGGTAAGCTTGCGCTCCCGAATCGAATCGCGCACCCGCATGTCGTTGGGCAATTTACTTTCCGCCGAGCAAATCATCCCTGAGATGAAGGCGACCGAGCGTTGGCCGGCGATCGTCGAGTTGATCGATTTGCTGGTGCAACTCGGCAGAATCAAAGCCGACGACCGCGACAGCATTCTCGCCTCGCTCAAACAGCGCGAGGAAACGATGAGCACCGGTATCGGTTTCGGCATCGCGATTCCGCATTGCTCGTCCGATCGAATCGAAGATGTGGTGGCGGCGTTTGGTCGATCGACTGCCGGCATCGAATTCGACGCGCTCGATAACGCGCCTGTAAAATTTGTGGTGCTCTTCATCGTCCCGAAGAACCAGTTCCAAACTCATCTCCGCACCTTGGCGTCGATCGCGAAATTTTTGAACGATCGCACCACCCGCGACAAACTCGCTGGCGCGAAATCAACCGGCGAGATTCTGTCGATCTTCCAAAGCTCGGGGCAAAAATAATCTGTAGCCGCCTCGCTCAGTCGGGGCGAATTATTCGCGAACGCTGCGACAGAGCGGCGCCGATCCAATAATGGAAACGTTTCAGAGTGTTCTTGCCAAGAAATTCGCTGACGCGTTGGCGAAGGCCGGCTTCCCAAATGCCGGCGAACTGACGCAGGCGACCGATCCGCGCTTTGGCGATTATCAAACCAATGCCGCCCTGGTTCTGGGCAAACAACGTGGCGAAAATCCTAGAAATGTCGCTGGGAAGATTTTGAAGCATCTCGATGTCGGTGAGTTGGCCGAGTCACCGACGGTCGCAGGCGCTGGATTTATCAATTTCAAACTGGACGGCGATGCTGTTGCCAGAAAAGCCGGCGAATTGTTCGCCGACGAGCGTTTGGGCGTAGC
>Ga0209328_10000263_pt1 | contig 12366 bp, 14 predicted proteins | sample JacPinW_OM3H0_M1_FD_187954 | JGI IMG/M metagenome (GOLD analysis project Ga0209328, IMG submission 187954) | Forest soil microbial communities from Algoma, Ontario, Canada - Jack Pine, Ontario site 1_JW_OM3H0_M1 (SPAdes) (version 2) | ecosystem: Environmental > Terrestrial > Soil > Boreal... | reverse complement strand
GCCGATCTCAAGGTCATCAGCCGCACGAGCGTGATGCAGTATCGAAATGCCTCGGCGCGAAATCTTCGTGAGATCGGACAACAGCTCGGCGTCGCTCATTTACTCGAAGGTAGCGTCCAGCGCGCCGCGAATAAAATCCGAGTGATCGCGCAATTGATCGACGCGCGTAACGACGCGCATCTGTGGGGGCAAACCTACGACCGCGATCTGGCCGATGTCTTCGCGATCCAAACTGAAATCGCTCAGGCGATCGCCAGCCAGCTCCAGGCAAAAATTTCGCCCACCGAAAAAGCGGCAATTTCTCAGCTACCAACCACCGATCTTACCGCCAACACACTCTACCTTCAGGCCAAGGCGCTCGAATTTGCCGAACCCGAGCAGGAGAGCCTTTTGCAAGCCGTGCATCTTCTCACGGAGGCGGTGCAGCGCGATCCGAATTTCACGCTCGCTTATTGCATGCTCGGCCGGTTGCAGCTCACACTCTACTGGGGTGGGTACGACCACACTGCCGCACGCCGTGAGCTCGCAAATACGGCGATTCAAAATGCCGCCCGGCTCCAGCCGGACGCCGGCGAAGTCCATCTTGCACTGGCTCTTTATGCTTACCAAGGGGTTTCGCGACTATGAGAAAGCTCGCGCGGAACTCGATCTCGCTCGGCGCACCCTGCCTAACAATGCCGACATCTATTTTGTCACGGCCATGATTGACCGCCGGCAGGGTCGCTGGCCGGAACTGACCAGGAACCTCGAACGCGCCATCGAATTAGACCCACTCAACTTCGGAACTCTTCTTGACTCGGCGCATATTTATAACAGGTCGCGCCGCTATGGCGACGCAATGCGACTGACGGAGCGCGCAGTCGCGATCAGGCCGCACCACTACTTTGCCCGGATCGAGCTCGCTATGCTGCCGTTCTTCGAGCAAGCGGATATCAAGCCTTTGCGCAAGGAGCTCTCCGAGATTTTGACCGAAGAACCGGGAGCGGCGGAAAAGATTGCCGACGTTCTGTTTCTTTGCGCGATGGCCGAGCGTGATTCTGCCGCAGTCGACCGCGCGGTGGCCGCCATCCCGGCCGAAGGGATCTCCGCGGGCGGCAACTTTATTTTTCCACGCGAATGGTTCGTTGGCGTTGCCGCCAGGACCTTTAACGATGAGGCCACGGCGCAACGCTCCTTCAACGCCGCCCGCGTCCTTGAGGAAAAGATTACACGCGATCAACCCGATTACGCGCAGGCCTGGAGCCTCCTCGGCCGAATCGCCGCCGCGCTCGGGCGAAAGGAAGATGCGATCCGCGAAGGACGTCGCGCTTGCGAGTTACTGCCACTGTCCAAGGATGCATGGGCCGGCGCTGGGATGATCGAAAGTCTCGCAGTCATTTATGCATGGACCGGTGAGAAGGATCTTGCCTTCGAACAACTCGCGGTCTCCGCCCGAATCCCCAATGGTGTGACCTATGGCGAACTGAAACTAGATCCGCAATGGGACCTGCTCCGGGCCGATCCCCGGTTCGAAGCGCTCGTGCAAAAGATTACTGGCGGGAAATAACGCCTTCCGAGTTGAACGTTGAGCGTTTTCCCGTCGGCTACTTACGCCTTATCGAAAACGGCCTTGTTCTTAAACTTTTTTCCGTCCGCGCCCGTCCCTTCAGTAGCGACCGTCCGCGTTTTACCATCCGCCGAGACCGTGCTCTTGCCATGAGCGAACACTTTCCCGCCTTTCATGGTCGTAATCTCGTAGGTGTGGTCGTTCACAACTTTGTAGGCTGACGCGTCCCAGGCGAGATTCCCCTTGTTCTTATACGCTTTGCCGTCCGCCATGCCCACCCAGACGGCGTGCGTCGGTTTGCCATCCTTGTCCACACCGTCCACCGTCACCTTCATCTTGTCCTTCATCTCCGCGTAAACAACGGTGAGGTTTTTGCCCATTCCCGGCGCGACCTTCGACTTCGCCTCATTGGCCTTCCATGTTCCAACGTGCGCGTTAGCCGCAAAACAAGCTGTTGCCGCGACAAACGATAGAGCCACAGCCACTGCTGCAATTCGAGTTTTCATCATGCGGCGATTCCGGCAGAACAAGCGTTGCGGGTCAATACCAATTCCCACGCGTTCGAGAAAATAAACGCCAGCGGTTGTCAGCTTTGACGCGATCGTGCTCCCGCCGAATCCGCCGAGTGCTCTCGCTCCCAGCTGCGTTCTGGCAGAAATTTGATGACCATTGTCATCGCAGCCATTCCGTGTGGCTCCAAGTTGGTGTCATGAAAAACTTACCAGACAATAGCCAACACGAAGAATCCACCTACGCGCTGCTCATGCGCTCGCAGGAAAAAAACCGCAACCTTCTCGAGATGACAATTTATCCGCTTTTGATCGCAGCGGGTTTAATGGCGATCTGGGGCTTCGCGCAGCAGACGATCGACATCCCAGCGACCGGGATAGTGCCAGCCGGGCTCGTCGCGGTTTGTGGATCGGCTCACGTCTGCTGAAAGATGGACATCGACGCAGTCAAGTAGCGTAATGGCAGAAATGTGATGATTGTTGTCATTGCTGCCAGCCCGCTCAACGGTGAAGATGACGCCATGAAAACACCAACCCTCACCATGAAACCTCGGGAATTCTTTAACATCGCCAGCAACGTTGGTTTTATCACCGCGCTAGCGTTTTTCATTCTCACTCAAATCGCCGCGAACGCCGCGCCGGACAAAGGTTCCAATGCCACCAGTTCCCTGAAGCCATCACCGCCTATTCCGGTTGCATTCGTCATTTCTGAAGGCGCAGTGATGATCGACTTCTCCGGACCGTGGGAAGTCTTTCAGGATGTCATGGTCCCCGGCAGCATGGAGCATCCATTCCGTCTTTACACGGTGGCTGAGACAACGAAACCCATTCACGCCAGCGGCGGGATGCAGATCGTTCCAGATTACACGTTTGCCAACGCGCCGGCGCCGAAAGTCATCGTCACCCCGGCACAGAGTGAACCGAGCCCGGCGATGCTCGACTGGATTCGTAAGGCGACAAAAAACACCGATGTGACCATGTCGGTCTGCACCGGCGCGTTCGTCCTGGCGAAGACCGGCCTGCTCGACGGAAAAAGCGCGACCACCTTTCACGGCGCGTTCGGACCATTCGCGATGCAGTTTCCGAAGATTGAGCTCAAGCGTGGAGCGCGCTTCGTTGAAAATGGAAATCTCGCGACCGCCGGTGGCCTTTCTTCGGGAATCGATCTCGCGTTGCGCGTGGTCGAGCGCTACTACGGCCGCGAAGTCGCCGAGAAAACCGCCTACCAGATGGAATATCAGGGACAAGGTTGGATGGACCCAAATTCGAATAACGTTTACGCCGTCGCGCCGGTTTCCACCGCTGAACATCCGCTCTGCCCGGTGTGCGGAATGGATGTCGATGTTGCGACCGCGCCCAAATCGGCCTTCAAAGGCAAAACTTACTATTTCTGTTCCGACGACGATAAAAAAACGTTCGACGCCGCGCCGAATCAGTTTGTGAGCGCCGCGGCCGAGAAAGTTCAATGACCCGAAATCAAAACAACGGCAGTCCCGCTTCGCTCCAGACACGCCGCATCGTATTCGTTGGCGCACCCGGGACCGAAATGCTCGATCTGGTTGGACCGCTCCAAGTCTTTGCCCGCGCGTCCGAAATGTTCGCGCGGCAAAATCCGGGCACACCCCCAGTCTACTCGGTCGAGGTGATTAGCGCGTCGCCGCAGCGATCGCTCATGACCAATTGCGGGGTGCGAATCATCGCGCACAAGACCTATCGCGAGCTGCGCGGAAAGATCGACACCATCCTCGTCGCCGGTGGTAGCGCCATCGAGAACGACGAAGTCAATGTCGCGGTCGTCCGTTGGTTGAGAAAAATTTCCGGCCGCATCCGGCGTGTTGGCTCGGTGTGCACCGGCGCGATGCTTCTGGCCCGGGCCGGCCTGCTCGATGGTCGTCGCGCAACCACGCATTGGAACTGGTGCGAAGTCCTCATTCGTCGCGCGCCGCGGGCGGATGTCGATCCAAACCCGATCTTTGTTCGCGATGAAAATGTTTACACGTCGGCCGGAGTCACCGCTGGAATGGACCTCGCCCTCGCGCTGGTCGAGGAAGATCACGGTTCAAAACTCGCCTTGCAGGTTGCACGCAACCTCGTGCTCTATTTGCGGCGACCCGGCGGCCAATCGCAATTCAGCGCCGCGCTCTCGTTGCAATTGACCGATCGAAAACCGTTGCGCGAGCTCGAAGCATGGGTGCTCGATAATCTGAACAAGCCGCTTACGGTGCCGGTGCTGGCCCAGCGCGTTGCCATGAGCCCGCGCAATTTCGCGCGGGTCTTTATTAAAGAAATGAAAACGACGCCGGCAAAATTTGTGGAGCGTCTCCGCGTCGAAACGGCCCGTCGTCGGCTGGAGGAAAGCCAGAACAGCATGGAGACGATCGCCAGCGAGTGCGGTTTTGGAAACGTGAACTCGATGCGCAACGTCTTTCAGCGCACGTTAAAAATTCCGCCAGGACAATATCGCCGCCACTTCCGGCACGCGAAACACCGAAAACCCAAAAACAAATGACGAAACTGATTTGGCTACTTGCTTCACCGCTTTTGCTCAGCGGGTTGGCTTTCACGCAGACAACTTCATCGGATGAAAACGAAGCGATCCGGAAAACCGCACTAGATTACATCGAAGGTTGGTACGCGGGCGACGCCGCGCGCATGGAACGCGCCCTTCATCCCGAATTGGCCAAGCGTATGATCTCGACTGATCTGAAAACAGGGCGCAGCCAATTCAATCACATGGGCGCGATGGCGCTCGTGCAACGCACCCGGGACGGCGGCGGCAAAAACACGCCGCAGGATCGACAACTGAAAGAAGTGACGATCCTCGATCGCTTCAACAATGCCGCTGTCGTCAAAATCGTAGCGTCCGATTGGATCGATTATCTCCAGGTCGCCAAATTCAACGGCGACTGGAAAATCATCAACGTTCTCTGGGAATTGAAGCCGAAATAATGAACGTCGCGTTGGGCTCCACATCAATTCCGATAGCAGACGAACGCAACGTCACGCCGTCTCGTCAAGTGACGCGCGCGTTGCTTGTCATCCTGCGTGTATACGTCGGCGTCATTTTGTTTATCTCGGACCTTGGCAAACTGACCCGCGACAATCCGTTCGCGAACGAAATGCTCCGATTTCTTCGCGGCGTAACCGCGCGTCGCGCGTCGGCGCCTTATCTCCATTTCGTCCAACAAATCGTGATCCCGCACGCGAGCTTGTTCAGTTATCTGATAATGACCGGCGAAGCTTTCGCCGCGATTTCACTTCTCACCGGAACCTTGACGCGAATCGGCTCCGCGGTCGCGATGCTTCTCTTTCTCAATTACATGCTGGCGGAAGGTCGCATCTTCTGGTCGCCCGACAGCGAAGACGCCGCGCTTTTCTTCATCGGACTGGTGATCTTCCTGGGTCGCGCCGGCCGCGCCTGGGGCATTGACAGTTACCTCGCGAAACGCTGGCCAAAATCGCCACTTTGGTGATCGGCCAGCTTTCAGCTTTCCCGGTCCCCGAACACCCGCTCCTCACGAGATGGGAAGTTTACTCCTGGACCGGAAGGGTCCAGATTAGCAACGAGGCCGTGTTGTCATCCACTGCCGCGAAGGTTGCGATATCGTCTTTAACATTGACTGCCAGCCCAAACGAACCGCCTTGTGCAGGATCGACTGAAAGCTGAGTGACGAACTTCCCGGTCGCTGTGAATTCTACAATCTCGCTCGGCTGGGTCGGGTCGCTATTGATCACGTCATTGTTAGTAACCAACAGGTGACCGTTCGGAGCCATCGCCATCCCGAGCGCGCCATGCAAGTGGACTGCATCTGAGTAGATGATGTTGCCGGTTCCGTTACTTCGCTTCGCTTTCTCGGCATTCTGAACCGCATACACCGCATTATCTACGGTGGACGCGACAAAGAGCGTGTCGTGATCGGCGTCGTACACCAACCCAGTGGGCCCATCCACGAAGGTCACTGCGTCACCCTGGTGCTGATAGCCGGATGCAATCACGGTCTTCCTCCTGACCGTTACGCCAGTAGCAGTTAGGTGCAGATTAAGGCGCACCACAGTTCCCGCGAACGCATTGGAGACAAACGCGGTGACATTGTTACCGCCTCGATCGTCCACCGTCATGTCCCATGGGCCGTTGATTGTCGCGTCGCTGATCATGCTCAGCAAATTACCCTTGTTATCGATCACCAACAACGAACCGGGGCTGGATGTCGCAATGGTGCCATCCATCGATGGCACGTTTCCAACAATCACGAAACCCTTCCGCAGCACGGCGAGCGCTGTAGAAAGACCAAAACCGGAGGATCCCGTTGGATGAGGCGGTCCGGCAAAAAAAGTCGAGAACGAACCATCGGCCCCGATCCGCACGATGGTGGTGCCTGTGCCCTGCTTATTGTCACTGTTGTTGAAATTTGAAACTAGAATGTCGCCAGGTTGGAGAGGCCCGCCGTTCCCTTTGAAATCTTCCGGGACAAAGGCTACGCCGTACGGATTCTGGTCCCCGTTCGGAGGCACGGTGGAAATATTCTGCGGACTGGGCAGAAATGGAATGACCGGTGGCGCCGCGTTTAGCGCTCCGATCGAAAAACCCACAACACCAGCTGTTATAAGAAGAATTTTGTTCATATTAGTTAAGAGTTGATTTCTAACATTGCTTCGCTCCTGCGGAAGTCGTCGGATTCATCCTTCCATGGTCTAAAGCGAGGTTTCGACTCTTTGTCTTGCAACCAAAAGTAACGTCGTTGTTACTTTTCCTGGCGCCCGGTGACGTCGAGCCGTCGTCACCCTACTTTCCCGCGAGACAGTGTCTTATAATTCTAGGGGTAGTGTGTCACCTCGCACAATCGCCCCTAGAAAAGTTGAATCAAAATTGCAGCGGCAACTACAACGACAGCAGATGCAGCAGCAACAACCTGAACAAAGGCGACTTCAAGAACAACGGTCGCAGCAACAGCCAATGCAGTCACGGCAGCAAGGCCGTCACTCCCACCCCGAGTGCACCTTCACGTCGCCGGCCGCGCGTGGGGAGTCAACAGTTACCTCGCGGAACGTTGGCCGAACTCGCCGCTCTGGTAGCAATACTCCAGCGCGCGCTCTCTCTGTCACCCTAATTGCCCAGGTTTTTCCCCTTATTGCTTCTGTTCCGATTTCGCCCAGGCGGCGTTTCGCGCGGCGGCGTACTTTTCTGCGAACGCCTTGGTCGTGAATGCGCCGGATCCCTCATCGAAAATGATTCCATTTCGGCCAGCGCCGGAGATTTTTTCGAGACGCTTTTGATCGTGAGCCTCTAGAGCGCCTACAGTTTTAACGAACATTTCTCGCTGACTCACGCCGTCAGTGAATGTCACCATCACGTCGAAGCCATGCCAGCGGTAAAGTTTCTTGTATCCTAGGTAATCGTCCCACCGACCGGCCGGCTTGCCGTAACGATCGTCGATCTGCGATTCAGTTTCGCCAACCCGCGCGCGAGTGGAGCTCGCGCAAAGGAGGAAGGCGGACGTAACAATTACGAACGCAGTCGTCTTCGGCTGTCTCTGTGACCAGTGTTTGATCATATCGGCCCGCGCATCATCATCCCTTTACGCATAATCACTCATTGATGCAGTCATCGGCAAAAGCAATTTCGAATTCAGGGTCGCAACAGAGACGAGTCGATATCGTTGAGTTTTGTGCAACCGCAAAGCAACATCGCTTCATCGAGCTCGCGATGCAGGATTTCCAGCACGTTCAAAGCACCGCTTTCGCCGGCGATACATAAACCCCAAAGAACCGGCCGGCCGATCATCACCGCGCGCGCGCCGAGCGCGATCGCTTTAAGCACGTCGCTACCACGCCGGATTCCGCCGTCGACGTAGATTTCGCAGCGATCGCCGGCTTCATCGACAACGTGCGGCAAGACTTCGCAAGTCGCCGGCGCAGTGTCGAGTTGTCGGCCACCGTGATTCGAAACCACGATCGCTCTCGCGCCATGGTCGGCAATGCGGCGGGCATCGTCGCCGCGACAAACGCCTTTGACCACCACCGGCAATTTTGTGCAGCTGCACAGCCAATCGAGATCGCCGAAGCTGAGATCAGATTTGAAATTGTCCCGGACATACGCAGCTAGACACGAGCTCTCGACTCTTGGCAGGCTCCCCTTCCCTAACGGCGCGAGATTTTCGACAGTCAAACCATCCGGCAAACAAAACTTGTTTCGGTTGTCTCGCTCGCGGGTTCCCAAACCCGGCGCATCGACCGTCAGCACGATGGCTTCGGCGCCCGCGGCTTCCGCTCGTTGCACAAGCGCCCGGCTGATCTGGCGGTCCTTATATATATAGAGCTGGAACCAGCAGGGACTGGCCGCTTGCCCGAAAACCGATTCCATGGCGGTGTTCGAGAGCGAGCTCAAAATAAACAACGTGCCCGCCGCCTTGGCTGCGCGTGCCGCCGCGATCTCGCCTTCCGGGCAAGCGAGTTTGTGAAAAGCAGTCGGCGCAATGGCGATGGGCATTGAGATTGGTTGACCGAGCACGGCGGTTTGCATTTCGCGCGGCCCGACTCCGGCGAGGACGTGATAATGAAGCTTCAGTTTTTCCCAGCTGGCGACGTTCTCGCGCAGCGTGATCTCATCGAGCGCGCCGCCTTCGTAGTAATCCAGGACGTCTTTCGGCAACGCGCCGCGCGCGGCCCTGACATAATCGGCGACGCTCAGAAGCTCTCGACTCACAAAGGTAGTTTACTCGAAATGATCTCGGCCCGCCGATTTCCAAATTTCAGCGTTCCGTTTGGAATTCAAATACCTAAGCGCAGGCGGACACAATAGTGCCGCGCCTGACAAAGAATGAAAAGCTCGACCACTTTTGCCTCTAGATGCCAAGTTGTTTCTCGACGCGGCACCGTTTTTTGTGCTGAAATGAAAATGCTTTGAGAGACCAGGGACGCTTCAGGGGAACGGCTTCGGCATGCGCATTCGGTTTGCTCTTCGCCTTATCGCGCATGACGTCGGCGGCCACAGTGGATGTGGAAATCAGCGGGGTCATCGATTTCCACAGCGCGAATGCTCCGACTGGTTATTGGGATGGAACTGTAGCCAACGGAACGCCCTACACTTTTTCTCTCCAATTCAATTCCCTGACCCCGGACACCGATTCGGATCCCACCAGCGGCGTTTACAATTCTTCTGGAGCGCCTTTCCAATTGAGCATTTCAGTGGGCGATTATGTGTTCACGACAACCGGCAACACCGTGACTGTTTGGAACGATTTCTTCAATGGTGTCACCACCCAGGACGGGATCTTCTTTTCCAACCTGAACGCATTTACGCAGAATGGATTGACCCTGAATCAGAACGGGATCCAAACGAATTTCTTCTTTTCGAATACGTCGTTTCTAACCAGCGATTCGTTGTCTCAGGTCAAAACCTATCCACTGGCCGATTTTTCTCAGACATACATGGTCGTCTCGGGCTCGTTCAATAACGGCAATGGGATTCAGACCGCCACGCTTCAGGGAACGATTGATAGTTTTATCGTCACGGTCCCGGAACCTGCGACATGGATCCTGACAGGAATCGGCACGGTCATGCTGTTTGGTGCGCAACGATTTCTCTGGAAACGCAAGGTCTTGCGCGCCTGACAACGATCAGCACACCGCGACGACTGCGATTGGAATTTTGTTCACACTGCGATTCGTAGAAAGTCCCCCGGGACCGTAAGCCGCTCAGTCCTATTTTTCCTTGCCCAACGGGCCACCTTGCACGGACGTCCCCGGCGTGACTTTTAAGTGCAGGTTGCGGGTCAGAAATTCGTCGACCGAAGCATCATAGAGGACAAAACGATCTATCCGGACGAGGAGATGATGGCACGCCTCTACACAATCAATGCGCCCGACCCCAAGACCGAACGCCTGATGAACCGGCTCTGGACGCGCATCAAGACCGGCATGTGATTGAGCCACGTCATCGCCAGCGCCGATGAACCCACAGCCATTGATCAGGGTGCTGCCGCACCCAGCCTTCAATCACGGACGTGATCGCCTGCATCGTGCCCTGCACGTCAATCCTCCCCTCGCCATCGCGAGGCGCGTCGATCGGTTCAGAAATCTCGGCTCGAAAGCGATGGGGGTCGGAAAGGCGCACCACGCGCGTGCCATAGATCGGGCAATTGACGTGACGGGCGAGGCGGGCAATGAACGGATTGGCCTTGCACGGGCGGCCGAAGAAAGTCACGTCGACGCCATTTACGTAATGCTGATCGACCAGCATGGCGACGCGGCCGCCGGCCTCCAGCACACGCATGAGCTTGAATGGCGCGTCAATGGTCGTGGGCACCAGGGTTCCCATGCTGCCCTTGCGAATTTGAATAATGGCATCGCTGACGCCGCTGATATTCGGCCGGCGATAAAGCACGGTCGTGTCCAGCCCGAATGTGCTGGCGACGAGTGCGGGCAACTCCCAGTTTGCGAGATGCGCAGCGAACACCAGCGCAGGCCTGCCACGTAAACGTTCGAACGCATCCGCGGCCTCGAGCGTGTAGATGATATCGCCTTGCTCGTGGCTCGGAGGGGCGAGAATCCGCAGCCGGTCGATGTGAGCGAATTCGGCGGCCACCCGCCCAAGATTGGCCCAAACCCCGTTCAAAATGTACTCAATTTCCTCCGGCGTTTTTTCCGGAAAGGCGGCAGCGAGGTTGTCCTGACCGATGCGGTGCTCCTTGAGGCGCGGCCCGAGCTTGCGCATGAAAGCGGCCGCCAAATCGGACATTCGCTTGCGATCGGTTGCCCGAAGGCCGCGCAGGACGCCGACTGTGAGCTTTCCGGCGACCGCGTCGGCGGCGGCTTTGAACTTTCGCCCAGCGCGACGAGCGAGCGCAATCATGCCCGGGGCTCGCGGCTCGTCAAAAATTGACGATGATCTTTCCAAACACCTGCCGGCTTTCAAGACGCGCAAGTCCGCGTTCAAATTCGGCAAGCGAAACTTCGGTATCAATCACCGGCAACAGACCTTGCGCCATTTTCGCAAGGCTCTCGCGAATGTTGCGCATTGATGCGCCGAACGAGCCAATAATCCGATACTGCTGTTGAAACAACTGCATCAGATTGAGGGTCGTCGTCGGACCTGAAGTTGATCCGCAGGTCACGAGACGTCCCCCGCGTTTAAGGCAAAGCAGAGAGCCGTTGAAAGTTTCCGCCCCGACATGCTCGAACACGACGTCGACCCCTTTTTTGGCCGTGAGCTTGCGCACGGCGCCTTCGAACCGGTCGGCGCGATAGTTGATGACGTGGTCGGCGCCCAATGCACGCGCCTTCTGCGCCTTGGCATCATCGCCGACGGTCGTGATGACGGTGCATCCAATCGCTTTAGCCATGAGAATGGCCGCGGTGCCGATACCTGAGCCGCCGGCGTGCACAAGGACGCTTTCTCCGGACGCGAGCCTCGCATTATCGAACAACATATGCTGCACCGTGGCAAATCCGATGGGAGCACAAGCGGCGTGGCGCGCAGAGACGCCTGGCGGGACCGGGACGACCAGACGGGCAGGCAGATTCACGAGATCGCGGCCGAAGCCGTCGATATGGAATCCCATGATGCCGCCGATATTCTCGCAAAGATTGTCGCGGCCTTCCTTGCAGGGCTTGCATGCTCCGCATGTCATGGCGCCGTACATGACGACAGGGTCCCCGGCGCGGAACCCGGCGACGCTGGAGCCTACAGCGGCAATCTCGCCGGCAGCCTCCACCCCAACCACGACCGGCATTTTGCGTTTGACAAAGGCCATGCCGCGAAAGCCCCAGAGATCGAGATGATTGAGCGCCAGCGCCCGGATCCTGATCTGCACTTCGCCGGATTGGGGGGCGGCCGGTGATGGCCAGTCCGCAAGCTCAAGCTTGCGGTCGCCAACCAGTGCAAGCGCCCGCATGCGTCAGGCTGGCTCGCGGCTGATGACGAGGGAGACGTTCTGGCCACCAAAGCCGAACGAATTCGACAATGCGTGCCTCACTTCGCCGTCACGGGCGACGTTCGGCACCACATCGAGCGGGATCGCAGGATCCGGGACTTTATAGTTGATCGTCGGCGGCAATCGCTGATGCTCCATCGTCAATAGCGTGAACACGCTTTCGACAGCGCCGGCCGCGGAGAGCGTGTGTCCGACCATGGACTTGTTTGAGGAGACCGGGATCGATTTTGCGCGCTCGCCGAATACGGATGATATCCCGAGATACTCCATCTTGTCGTTCTCAGGCGTACCGGTGCCATGGGGATTGATATAGTCGATGTCCTCGGGTGTCAGGCCGGCATCCGCGATGGCCTTGCGAATGCAACCGATGATGGCCTTG
>Ga0209328_10000261_pt1 | contig 12390 bp, 5 predicted proteins | sample JacPinW_OM3H0_M1_FD_187954 | JGI IMG/M metagenome (GOLD analysis project Ga0209328, IMG submission 187954) | Forest soil microbial communities from Algoma, Ontario, Canada - Jack Pine, Ontario site 1_JW_OM3H0_M1 (SPAdes) (version 2) | ecosystem: Environmental > Terrestrial > Soil > Boreal... | reverse complement strand
TCTTGGAACAGCACGTAACCTTGAACAACAGAAGCGATGTGCGCCATCGCTTCTACTGGTGGAACAATGCCGGTGTCCAAGCCTGGGACGATTCGCGAATCGAATACCCCATGCGTTTTGCGGCTGCTCACGGATTTGCCGAAGTGCAAACCTGGCCAGTCGATTCCCACGGAAAAGATTTGAGCATCATCAAGAATCAAACCGACGGGCCAGTGTCGCTTTTCGTGCACGGAAGCCGTGAGAATTTTATGGGTGTTTGGCATCCGAAGACTAATAGTGGCACCGTTCATTTTGCGGATTACACCGAACTCCCCGCCAAAAAGATCTGGTCCTGGGGTGTTGATGCCGACGGCCTTGATTGGCGAACGGCGCTTTCCGACAACAACAGCGCGTATGTGGAGGTGCAAGCGGGCCTCTTTCGAAATCAGGAGACATACGCGTTCCTGGAGCCACGGCACACCATAAATTTCACGGAATATTGGATGCCCACGCGCGAAATCGTCGGAATCAGTCGCGCGAATCTTAGTGGCGTCGCTCATCTGGAACGCAAGGACGGCACGTTGTTTGTAGCTCTCAACACCAACCGACAAATCCATGATGCGTCCCTGCGAATTTTTGATGGAGCGTCGTCGTTGCTTGATGTGCGAGAAGATCTTTCGCCAGAAAGGACCTGGAAGAAAGAGCTTCATCTCCCAGATCCCAGCCACAAATATAGGTTTGAATTAAGAGACCAGAACGGCGCTGTGCTGCTGACCCAGACGGAAGACGAATATGACTGGAAGCCGGCCTTGGAAATTAAAGTCGGCCCGCAACCCGCGTATGTCATGCCTGAAGAGAAAAATCGCACCGCGGATGATTGGTTGCAGTTTGGCAAAAACGCGGAGTTGAACGGCGAACTATTAATTGCCGTGGAGTTGTACCAGAAGGCTTTGGAGCGGTTCCCGTCGAGTTTCGAATTGCATAAAGCGGCGGGGAGATTGTTCGCAAGTCTGCGGCGTTTTGACGACGCGGTTCCGCATTTAATTCTCGCGCAGGATCGCGAAACTACGGATAGCGAAATCTCCTACTATCTCGGGATTTCCTACGAAGGCCTCGCTCGAGATCGCGAGGCAGCCGACACTTACGATGAAGCGATGCGGTTGCCGAACTATCGCGCAGCGGCTGCATTGCGGCTCGCCGAAATGCGTGCCCGCCAGGGCAAAACGCAAGAAGCCGAAGAGCTGCTGAGAACCGCTCTGACGTCAGATCCGCTCGATCTTCGAACCGCAGAAGAACTCGCCGCCATGATGCGCGCGAACAAAAAAATCGAGAGTGCTGACAAGCTGGCAAATGAGTGGATCCTGCGCTTTCCAACCAGCGATTTTCTCAACGAAGAAATCGGAAAGCCGCAACTGCAGCATCTTGCCGCGGATCCCTATCGCGTTCTTGGCGTTGCGTCGGAGTACGCGAGACTTGGCCTGTACCAGCGAGCGCTAGAGGTGCTTTCGCGAAAGTATGAAGCGGTCGCTCCCGATCAGAGCGAACCCGGCGCAGTCCTGCCGCAGAACAACCCGCTGGTGATCTATTTTCGTGGGTATTGCCGCGAAAAACTCGGAAGCTCTGGCGCGAGCGACGATCTGGAAGCTAGCCGCCTGTCAACGCGTTATGTGTTTCCAAACACCACCGAGGATTTCAATTCGCTAATCGCCGCGTTGCGCAACAACGAAAACGATGCCACTGCTCATTTCCTTCTAGGTGAATGGTATTTTTCTCGCGGAGAGTTGGAACCGGCCCTCAAGGAATGGCAACAGGCGCGAGCATTGAATCCTTCTTTGCCCGTCCTGGACGCCAGCCTCGGACTGGCGCTCCTGTATGTGAAAGGAAACTTCGACCATGGGTTGAAAGCATTTGAAGAAGGCATAGAGAACGACCGTCTAAATGTTACGAACTATTCCGGCGCCGTAGTGGCGAGTTCGCTTCTCGGACGATCTGCCGCGGAGCGAGTGAAGATTTTAGAACGTTATCCCAACCACGCCGCGATGCCTACCGCTCTGGTTTATGAACTGGCCCTCAGCCGTGCGGAAGCTGGAGATTATGACGGAGCGACGAGCTTGTTCCAGAACAGATTTTTTGGCAGGGAAGAAGGAGGCACGAACGTCAGGCAAGTGTGGATGGAGGTGAAGCTGGCACAGGCTCTAGGTCTTGGACGTGCAGGCCGATGCCCAGACGCGCTTGTAGTCGCGAACAGTCTTAGCTCGCCAGTCGCGGGCCTGGCGTTTACTGAGGATGGCTTAAAAGAAATCGCGGAGTCCGCCAGGACAAATTATTTATTCGCAGATCTATTCGCCGCCTGCGGCCAGAAAGCCGAAGCAGAAAAGTATTATCAGTTGGCCTTGCAATCACTCGAGAATGCTCAGCCCGAGACTTCTCAGATCGTTTGGAAATGGGCTGCGGCGAGGAAGCGCGCTGGATACGATCCAGCTTTATGGCACGAGCGGCTTACTGCGGCGCTCTCGGAGGTTGAGTCCAACTCCCGCGCCAACACTTCCGGTTGGTTGCTTTATATCAAGGGAGTTTTACAGATCGAGCTAGGGCGCCAGGAAGATGGCGAATCGTCTTTGCAGCAAACTTTGCTGTCACCGGAAACCCACATGTCCCATCATTTTGCGCGCTTGGCACTTGAGGGAGCTACACCTCGATAACTTCGATCCCTTTTTCCCTAAGAGCTTGCGTGAATTCAGCGGGCGCACGCTTGTCCGTGATCAACCGGTGAATTTTTTCGAATGGTCCGATTCTGGAAGTGGCCCTGCGACCCAGCTTGCTGAAGTCCGCCACCACGGTCACTTCTCGTGCCGAGCGCATCATCATATTGTTCAACTGCGCTTCCAGCACATCCGGCGTTGACGGCCCAGTTTCTAAATCGAATCCGTCCACGGCCAGGAACAGACGGTCGGCGTGAAAGTCGTTCATCATCGCCTCCGCCTGAGGCCCAACGAACGAACAGGAAAGCGGCCGCAATATCCCGCCAACCATAATCAGAGAAATGCCCGGCGTATCAGTCAGCTCCACTGCGATGTTCAATGCATTAGTGATGACGGTGATGGATTGGGTTTTGATTATTTTCAGATACCGCGCAATTTCAACGGTGGTTGTTCCGGAGTCCAAAATAATGGTTTCGCCGCTGCGCACCAGCTCTGCGGCTGCCCGGCCGATTCTGCATTTCTCTTCGTGATGAAGAGCTTCCTTGGTGCGCAACGGATAGTCTTGCGCGGTATCCAGACGTCTGACCGCGCCACCATGCGAGCGAACCAGGGTACCCATGGAGGCCAGAGCGTCAAGGTCGCCTCTCGCCGTAACTGCAGAAATAGAAAACAACTTAGCTAATTCAGCGACGGTGGCCTGACCATCCTGACCGACCATATCGAGCATCCTGCGGCGCCGCTGCTCAATCAGTAGCTTGGACTTTTGAGCCATGGATTTCCGGAGTATAGGGCCAAGAATTGATGCCGTCAAACAAGCGCGGTGAGGGCTCAAGACCCTTGCGATGCTTTGTATTGATGTTATTTCTTTATTTAATATTGCGTTTTCTTTCCTTTTCGTGATACATCTCTCCGCAACGCATGTCTGGGGAGGTCCTCATGGTTCGCAGGTTACCCTTATTGTTGGTCATTTTTGCTGCCGTGGTGTGTTCGATCAGTTCGGCATTTGGCCAGGGAACGGACCTTGGCACCGTTAGGGGAACAGTGACCGATACGGGTGGCGCGGTTATCGCCGACGCTGCGGTCGTGATTACCGACGATCTCACCGAATCTGTGCGTGACACGCGCACAAATTCCCAAGGTGATTACGAGTTGGTCGGACTCAACGCGGGCACATATACGGTGACAATTTCTGCCCCAGGAATGTCGAAGAGTGAGATCACCAACGTTGTTCTGAGCGGCAGCGATTCGGTCAGTGTGGATGCCATACTGAAAATTTCTTCCGCAGAGGAAACCGTGGTTGTTTCAATGCAATCGGCGGCCATCGATACGGAAGATCAAACCATTAGCCAAACGATAGACAACCAGGCGGTCATCGAGCTCCCACGAGACAGCCGGAACGTATATTCGTTTCTATACCTGAACCCGAATATCACGCAAGCGGATGCAGACGGCAACTTCAAGTTCATCGGTGCTCAAAGTTATGGCGCCAGTTTTTCTTTGGATGGACAGCGCTCCAACGGTGGCATCTTCGGCCAACCAACGGATAGCCAGCCGTCACTCGAGGCCGTGGGCGAAATAAATATTCTAACCAGTGACTTCAGCGCGGAATACGCCGGCGTCGCCAACGTGCGGGTGACCACGAAGCGCGGCGGCGCTAGTTATCACGGCTCCGCGTTTTACAATAACAAGAATTCCGCTTTTGCGGCCTGGAATTTGAACGACAAGATCGCCCAAGCAACCTTTGTTCCCAACGCATTTCAATCGCGATTTCCTACCCCGTTCTTCAACATCAACGACGTCGGGGGTTCAGTTGGCGGGCCGGTGCTACATCTCGGAAAGACATGGTTCTTTGCGGCCTATGAACGAGACTACGCGGTTCAGCCAGTATCGGTTTTAGATACTAAGGCGGTGCATCCGGATTTGTATACCGGCAATTTTTCCGCGTTGAATGATTCCGCAAAACCGCTGGTGCCATCAAGCGTAACTTTGACGCCCGCGGAAATTGCGAACAACACGATAACCGACAGCGATGGCAATCAGCGATTTGTTACCATTCCCGCGCGGCTGCTCAATCCCACCGTCCAGGCGTTGATCAATACTTATTTCCCCAAGGTTGGGCTGAGTACTCCCATCGACCCGAAGACGGGCAGAATCGTAGGCGGCTTTCACGCCAACCTTCCGACTTCGTCGGTGCTGGACACCGGAACCCTAAGGCTGGATCACGATTTTTCCGAGAGCAATCACCTATACGGCGTTTATAACGTTTCGTCGCAAGCAGGCGGGACGGCGCCAGTGGAAGGATTGTTCGCCGAGTACATCGGACTCGGCGTCACGCAACAGGATCGCAGGAACAACACGGTCTCTCTTTCGTTTACTCATAATTTCTCAGCAAACGTAATTAATGAACTCCGCGGTGGTTTCAATCGGCAGAGTCTTTTGCGGCACAGCAACACCACGCTGCAGGGTTTTCTGTCTAGCATCGGCTTCACGCAGAGCGACATTAGTGCCTACGGCTCGGTAGTCGGACCGTTCGCACTCTCTACCAATGGTCACCCCGCTATCAATTTCAGTGGCACCTTCACCACCTTCAACAACGGCGGCCGCAATACTTTCCGTCCGCTGAATCAGAACCTGGTTACTTTCGGCGACACTTTAACTTGGATTAAGGGTAAGCACGCATTTCGCATGGGCGGCGACGTGGTGCGCAATGCCGCAGTCGATGGCTTCGCGTTGAATCGAGGCAACCCGCGTGGCTTGATGACCTATGCCGGCTCGGGTGCGAATCCGTTCACGGCCTTTCTGTTGGGGCTTCCCCCAACTTCCGTAAGCTCGGTATTGCAGCCGCGTCCTCCGATGAATGTAAGCAACTGGGAGCACGGCTACTTCGTTCAGGATTCGTGGAAAGTGAATTCCAGGCTGACCGTAAATCTTGGATTGCGCTACGAACTGATTATGCCCTTCGTGGATGCCAATGACTTGATTGCGAATTTCGATCCTAACTTCGTCAATCGCACCACTGGACAGTTGGGCCGATTCGTGATCCCGTCAGCCGCAACACTGAAGTATCTGGATACGCGCATCATCGATTTTGGCTACGTTTTCGTCAATCAGTACGGTTTGGGGCGCGGCACGGTTTTTGCCGATAAGCGCAACTTCGCTCCGCGCGTCGGAATTGCCTACAGACTCGGCGACAAATCTGTCATACGGGGCGGTTACGGAATTTACTACCCCACATCTGCGGCGCAAGGTATCCGAGATCCCATCGCCACGAATCCGTTCAACCAGTCCGTCACCAAGCGCAGTGTGAAGGGAAATCCTATCGACGGGTGGCCCGGAAATGGTGTGGACGGCGTCAGCCCAATTTCAGGAGGAGCAGTAAGGACTGGTCTTGCTGGAACTCCCGCGGTGAATGTGGTGCCCTTCGACCTGAAGCAACCGCGAATTCACCAGTACAATGTGACCTATGAGCGCGAAATTGGATGGGGCAACGCGGTGCGATTCTCGTACCTCGGCGCCACCATGCATGGCTTGATCGCCGGCAAGGACCTCAACCTTATTTCTCCGAGCGACGTTCCTTTTGGCACTAACACCGTGGACAACAACGGTGAACCGAACGGAATCTGCGATCCCGTCAATAATGGAGACTGCGCCATCTCAAATGAGGATGCCGCGCGCTATCGCTTTCCGGCGCTGGGCGATTTCTTATTGAGCTACGGAAATTATGGCCACGCGCAATCCAACGCTTTCCAGACCACTCTCGAGCACAGGTACTCTCACGGTTTGTTGTTGAGCGTTTCTTATACCTATCTGGATCAGAAATCGACAGCGCTGGATACCGGCAACTCCAGCCTGGGAGGCATTGCTTATAATCCAATCACGCCGGACAGCGATTACGGTACTGACGGGTACGTTTCGAAGCATCGGGTAGTCGCGTACGGGGTGTACGATTTGGCGGTTGGCAGAGGGCGGCAGTATGGCTCCTCGATGTCTCGCTGGGCGGATTTTTTTGTAGGCGGCTGGCAAACCTCATTCAACATGTTTGCGAAATCGGGAACCGGATTCACGCCTTTCTGGCTTTGCGACGATTGCAATCCGATTGAGCCGGGCAATATTGGAATTTCTTCCGTGGACGCCGTCGGCGACTTCAATGTCGAACCTTCCTATCGCCCAACTGTGCTCAACAACACCTACAGTCAACATGTTGGTGGGGCAATTTTTAATGCAGCGGCCTTCGGTCCACCCTCCGTAAGCGCCGACGTGTTCAGCAATCCCAATGTTGCCAAGCGCAACTTGCTTTGGGGGCCGGGAACGTGGGGCGTGAACCTCGGCGTGCACAAAGACTTTCACGCTACCGAGCGTCTGGTATTTCAGTTCGGCGTGGACGTCGACAACGTTTTCAACCATCCGCTACTTTCCCCCGATGCGAACGACGGAGGCGGTAACGGAACGTTTGCCTTGCTCGGGGACTTCAATATCCGCGTGGATCCAACGACTGGCAAATTACTGCCGATAGCCGCCTCTGACATCATCCCCAATCCCAATTTTGGGCAATTGATCAAAAGCTACACGCAAGAGGGCATCGACAGCCGGCGCACCATTAGGCTGCGGGTCAGAATTACTTTCTAAGCTCCGCAGTTAAACTAATTGTTTTCGCCATGCGCCGAGTGCAAGGACGCAATCACGACGGTAGCTTCTTGTCAGACTTCGGCGAGACCGCAAAGATCGCGGCCGCCCCTGCCAATCCCGCTATCGCAATAATGTTCCATGCCAATTCGTAGCTGTGCCGCGCGTCAAAAATTCTTCCAGCGATCCATGGCGCGCCCCACTGGCCTAGCGAATATCCCATAATGATGAGGGCCAGAATTTTGCCGAGCGAAGCCGTTCCAAAACATTCCGCGGTAACAAGCGGAATCAGCATGTAGTCCGCGCCCATCGAGAAACCAAACAACACGACGAATCCCCAGATCATCGCAGGCCGATGAGAAATACTTAACAGCAGAATCGACAAGCTAAGCACGCAATAGAACAAAGCCATGGTGTTCTTCTTTTGAAAGCGGTCCGCTAGGTACCCGACTAACACGCGGCCGCCGAGGCTTGCCGCCAACAAGCCGGTAAAGAATCGAGAGGCTAACGCGATCGAGTATCCCTGATCTTTCGCGAACAAGATGAAATGCTGGGTGACCGCGCCGATCGCGCCGACCACCAAAGTCGAGCCGGCCAAGATGAGCCCAAAATTTCTGGAGCGAATTGCAGTTTTCACTTCGAATGCGTCGGCAGTAGCGGGGCCGTTGTGGATCGCCACAACAGAATGGTCCGCTCCATCGGGCAATAGTCCGAGATCAGCGGGAGTCGAGCGTGTGACACTTATACCAACAGGAATAAGCACCAGCATGATCAGGACGCCGAGAATTTCAAAACTGTGGCGCCAACCAAAATTTCGAATTAAATAATTTACCAGCAGCGGCGCAACAACTCCTCCAAGCCCCAATCCGAGGTACGCATAACCCATGGCACGTCCGCGGCGTCTTTCGAACCAGCGTGTCACCAGCACTTGATTGCCGATCGGACCGGCCAGTACATAACCGAGCACTTCCGTAATACACAACAGTTCGTAATGCCAGAGCTTGGTCATGAATCCCATCAGCAACAGTGAAGTGCCAACGAGTCCGAGGCCAGCGAGGATGACCCCTCTCGCGCCAAGGCGGTCGATTACCGCTCCGGCCACCAAACCGAAAGGCAGGCCAACAATCAGGAAGCCCAGCAGAAAACCTTGAGTGAGTTGCGCGCGCGTGAACCCCAAGGATTCCGCGAGTGAGGGATAAAAGACTGGAAATCCATAAAAAATGATGCCCACTGCGAAAAATAGATTCAGAAATGCCGCAACTACTATCCACCAGCCATAAAAAATTCGTGCGGATGAAGTGTTTGTCATGGGTGATTCGCATATACCGCGGACTACGGAAACATATGCGACCGCGATAGTTTTGTCCAAGTCCTTTCCGCTGGTGAGGTGTTGAGGCCGATGATAAAATCGCCGAGCTCACGAGGTCTTGTTAGCCACCGGTTCGGTAGCGTTCCGGAATTTTCGGAGATGCCCAGCGAATTTTGAACTGTCAGCCGCTACAGGAGCCTGGGCAAAAATGCGCTCAAGAATTCCTGACCCGAATCATGACGCCAGCCTTCTTTTTTCGAACTGACGGTCCACGTTGGTTAGTGTTGATAGCGGCTGCTCTCGTCATCGCCACCGTCGTTGCGCGAGCACAACAGCCCGACCCAGCGCATGTGCCAGCCGCCAAAGGCAGCGACTGGCCCAGCTACGGTGGCGGCCCTGAAAATAATCATTACTCTCCGCTGGCACAAATCAATCGCAACAACGTGGCGCAACTAAAAATAGCGTGGACTTTCGATACGGGTGAAGAAGGTGGGTTGCAAACCAGCCCGCTTATTCTCGATGGCGTTTTGTATGGAATTACTCCTTCGCAGAAAGTTTTTGCAGTTAATGCCGCTACCGGCGAGTTGCTGTGGAAGTTCGATTCTGGGGTCAAGGGAACTCAACCGGATCGAGGACTTGCGTACTGGGCGGATGGCAAAGATCGCAGAATATTAGTCGGCGTGATGAACTTTCTCTATGCGCTGGACGTGACCACCGGAAAGCCGGTCGCGACTTTTGGAGATAACGGTCGAATTGATTTACGCGAAAATCTTGGACGCGAGCCGGCAGCTTCACAATCTATTTATTTAACCAGTCCGGGAATTATTTACAAAGACATGGTCATCGTCGGCGGGCGCAATCCAGAGACACTGCCCGCGCCGCCCGGCGACATTCGTGCATACGACGTGCGAACCGGAAAGCTACGCTGGTCATTTCACACCATCCCGCGCCCAGGTGAGTTTGGCTACGACACTTGGCCGAAGGATGCATGGAAGACTAGCGGAGCGGCGAACAATTGGGCCGGTATGACCCTCGATCCGCAACGTGGAATTGTTTTTGCGCCGCTGGGTTCGGCGGCGTTCGACTTTTATGGCGCCAATCGTACCGGTGACGATCTCTTTGCCGATTCATTAATGGCATTACGTGCGGATTCCGGAGAAAGAGTCTGGCATTTTCAAGGCGTCCATCACGATTTGTGGGATCGTGATTTTCCTGCGCCGCCCGCGCTGCTGATTGTAAAACGGGGAGACCAGCGCATCGATGCCGTAGCGCAAACCACCAAACAAGGCTTCGTCTATCTTTTCGAGCGCGCCACAGGCCAGCCCCTGTTTCCGATCGAATCGCGAAAATATCCCGCAAGCAATGTGCCGGGCGAAATTGCCGCCTCGGAGCAACCACTCCCGTCCCGCCCCGCACCATTTGCTCGCCAAGCGCTCACCGAGGAGCTGCTTACCAATCGCACTCCGCAAATGCATCAATGGGCGGTGGAGAAATTTCGTAAATTTCGCAGCGAAGGCCAATTCGTTCCATTCAGCGTAGGAAAAGACACGGTTGTATTTCCAGGATTCGATGGCGGGGCAGAGTGGGGCGGTCCAGCGGTGGATACGGAGACCGGAATCATTTACATCAATTCCAACGACGTTGTATGGACTGGCGCCCTGGCCAAAAATACCGGCGGAAATAGCCCGCAGAACATTTACCTGAGTCAATGCGCAGTGTGCCATGGAGACAAAAGAGCCGGCTCACCTCCCGCAATACCTTCTCTAATCGGAATAGCTGACCGTTTGTTACCGAAGCAGATCGGGACGGTCATCAAGGCCGGAAAAGGCCGGATGCCGGGTTTTCCGAACCTCGAAGAGGACCAGATGGTCGCCCTGGTTGAGTATCTCGCGAGCGGTGAGAACAATGGGGTGGTGAGTTCGCAGCCTCCCCCTATTGCGATGAAGTATCGCTTCACCGGGTACAAGAAATTTCTTGATCCCGAAGGGTTTCCCGCGGTTGCTCCTCCGTGGGGTACTTTGAACGCCATCGATCTCAATACCGGCGAATACGCGTGGAAAATTCCTCTCGGAGAGTATCCAGAGCTTGCTGCCAAAGGAATGAAAAATACCGGAACGGAAAATTATGGTGGACCCATCGTTACAGCTGGTGGTCTTTTGTTTATCGGCGCCACTAACTTTGACAAAAAGTTCCGTGCCTTCGATAAATCTAATGGGAACTTGCTTTGGGAAACGATTCTGCCATTTGCGGGCAACGCTACGCCGGCCACCTACGAAGTCAATGGCCGGCAGTTTGTTGTCATCGCTGCGGGCGGCGGCAAAGATCCCAAGTCTGGTTCGGGCGGCGTGTATGTTGCCTTTGCGTTACCGAAAGATTCGGCGAAAGAAAATTCCGCGCAGCAGCACAAGCCTTAGTATCCTTCCTGCGCACACAGTCTCTGAAATATTGCTAAACGTATGAGTCCATCTGAAGCAGGCAACAGTCACAAAGGCGAAAAGAACTCCGCTATAGCGCCGCGCTTGGGCAGGGTTCGTTGGACGATCTGCGCCATGCTCTTCGTTGCCACCTCCATAAATTATATGGACCGCCAAGTGATCGGCTTGCTCAAGCCCACGCTGCAACAAAGTATCGGCCTCACGGAAGTGAACTACGGCTACATCATCGCCGCATTTCAGTTGGCTTATGCCATCGGATTGATTGGCGCGGGCCGTTTGGTGGACCGCCTGGGATCTCGCGTTGGCTATCCGCTGTTTATGGGGGTATGGAGTTTGGCCACCATTGCTCATGCGCTGGCCGGCTCCGCGCTTGGTTTTGGCGTGGCGCGTTTTTTTCTTGGCCTGGGCGAAGCCGGCAATTTTCCGGCGGCTATTAAAACCGTGGCGAATTGGTTTCCGCAGCGGGAACGCTCTCTTGCAACCGGAATACTGAACGCGGGTACAAATGTTGGCGCAATTCTAGCTCCGGCCACCGTTCCGTGGATCACCATACACTATGGCTGGCGCACAGCATTCGTGGCCACCGGACTGCTTGGCATTCCCTGGATCGTGTGGTGGTTCAAGAAGTATCGCAACCCATCCGAGCATCCCGGGTTGACTGGCGCGGAGTTTCAGCACATCTGCAGTGGTGCAGAAGAACAGATTGGAACGCAAATTCCCTGGTTTAAACTCCTCAGCTACAGACAAACTTGGGCTTTCGCCATTGCGAAATTTCTGACCGATCCGATCTGGTGGTTTTATCTTTTTTGGCTGCCTTCGTTTTTTCATTCGCGCTTCAATCTAGACCTGTCACATCTTGGCTTGCCACTGATCATCGTCTATAACGTTTCGGTGATCGGCAGCATTGTGGGCGGCTGGCTTCCTGCGTTGTTTCGGTTCTCGGTGAACCCCGCAAAAGCGCGCCTGACCGCGATGTTTATTTGTGCGTGCCTGGTGCTTCCTATTTTTAGAGCCGGCCACTTGAAATCTGAATGGGCCGCGGTGGCATTACTTAGCCTTGCGGTGGGGGCACATCAAGGATGGGCGGCAAATCTCTTCACCATTCCCTCGGATATGTTTCCGCCCAGTGCCGTGGGCGCGGTCGTTGGCATTGGCGGAATGATGGGCTCGGTGGGCGCGGTGCTTTTTTCGGTGACGGTCGGAAAAGTCCTGCAATTGACGCAGAGCTATGTCACGCTTTTTGGTATTGCCGCCACTGCCTACTTGATAGCGATAGCTGTCATTCGCATTCTGGCCCCTGGACTTAAGAAGGTGCAATTTACGGCATAATTTCTCGAGGGAA
>Ga0209328_10000260_pt1 | contig 12399 bp, 14 predicted proteins | sample JacPinW_OM3H0_M1_FD_187954 | JGI IMG/M metagenome (GOLD analysis project Ga0209328, IMG submission 187954) | Forest soil microbial communities from Algoma, Ontario, Canada - Jack Pine, Ontario site 1_JW_OM3H0_M1 (SPAdes) (version 2) | ecosystem: Environmental > Terrestrial > Soil > Boreal... | reverse complement strand
CGGCGGGGGTAGTTCGGGCCCGATCGGAGGTACCTTCTTGGGCAGCGGGACCAGGGGTGGCTCGCGCCTCATCGGCCGGTGCCAGTGGGTCATCGTGTCCTCCTGTTCCCGCGGTCAGACGCCCCGTTGCGAACGGACGACCTCAGCCGGTTTGTAATGTCCATGGCGACACGGATCAGACCGGCAGCCAGCTCACAGGGCGTCACGGGCTAATCACGATCCGGTTGTCCACCCGGGTGACCCCGGGGGCCGCCCAAGCGGCCCGTTCGGCCTCTTGCCGTTCTGCCCAGGAGCGCACTGTGCCCTTGAGGATTACGGCGCCGCCATCCGTCTCCACGGTGATGCGGGCCGCGTCGAGCTCGGCGCTGCGCCGAAAGGCTTCCTCGATCTTCTCCTTGATCTCGGCCGGTGGAACCCGCTGCTGGAGCTGGATCAGGTTGGTGAGGCCCTTGACGCCTCGCAAACGGCGTACCGCCCGCTCGGCCCGCTCCCGCTGATAATTCCATTCGACCCAGCCTTCCAGCGTGACCCATCCATCCTTGACGACGACCCGGATGTGATCCGACGAATATGGCAGCTCGTTCTGGATCGCGGCGACGGCGTCGCGCGCGATTTCGGGATCCGGCCTCTGGTTGAAGATCGGCAAGCGGACTTCGATGTCGTTCGCGACGGCGACGACCCCGGTCACGCGTTTGGCGGTTTGTTCGGCTTCGAGCTTTTGCGCGTAACTCCGCACGAAGCCGGTCAGCGTGACGACGCCGTTTTTTACCGCCACTGCGATATCGGTCGCGTCGATGTCTGGGTTCCACCGGAGCTCCGCTTCCACGTCCCGTTTGATATCGATGTCTGACCTCATGTCTCCACCTCGATTTGTCGCTCGGTTTAGAGGGACGAGCCGTCATCCCCACCTGTATTGTCCATCGAGCTGCGGCCGCCTTGACGACCGTCAGGTTCGCTTTTTTTTCACAACCAAATTCTGGACTAGACACGGGCTCACTCCCCACGCTTGTACCGACCCGACCTTGACCCTTCCCGTCGGGCGAGATCCAGCAATCCGCAGAGAGTTCTGCGCATGCCGGAAACCCCTTTCGGGCGCAATCAGAGCCTGCTTACGAGGAATTGGATCAAAACTGATGCGGTAAGCCCTGTCGCTGGGATTTCGCGTCGTGAGCGATTCGCCCACTCGCCAAACGATTGACCGGCATCAATGCGAGGGTCAGCGGTCTTCGATCAATTGTCCGCTGGCGATTATTCGCTGGACACGGCGACCACGAGGCTCACGATGAATTCGGCGGAAGGAGTGATGCAACGCGGGGTCGTCGAGTTGGGCCGCCCGGCGACGTCCGAAGTGCTGGTGGGTACAGTCGAAGTGGTGCCCGTCCGCGCTCTATTGTTGGGAGAGCGTTTGGACACCCGGGCGCTCGAACGAGACAAGCCGCTCGGTATTGCCCCATTGACTGTCGAGATCGCCGGCGGTGGCATGGCCGTGCTGTTTCGTTACGGCGCGATTGTCCTTTTCGGTATGGCAACCGCCGCGATGGATAGCTTCGTCGCCTCGCTAAAACCGCTTATCGCCGGAATCTTCCCGGTCCTGGAACAGGATGAGGTTCGTCTATTGGTTCGGCCCGACATCGACGAGCAGGTCGACCCTTCCGGCAACATCATACTGCACGAGAAGACGCCGGAACGACTGCAGCTCGTCGCAGACATACTCGCCAAGAGCCTGGTACTTTCGCATTACGAAACAAGGATCGCCGACATCTTCGACCGCATCGAGCCGCTCGCCGCGACATTGCGGGAAAGGGGACGCGCCGGGGCAACCAGCAATGAGCTGCTTCGCCATATCGGCGATGTCCTCTTGATGCAGCAAAAGATGGTCGGCCGCGTCGAAACCAGCGAGAAGCCCGAGCTCTTATGGGAGCATCCCGAACTCGAGCGTCTCTACATGCGCCTGGCAGACGAATACGAGCTGCGTGACCGCGACCGCGCGCTCGATCGCAAACTCGACGTCGTCTGCCGCACGGTTGAAACGCTGCTCGGCCTAGTGCAGACCCGAAGCAGCCTGCGCGTCGAATGGTACATCGTATTGCTGATCATCGCCGAGCTTCTGCTCACCACCTACCCCCTGGTTCTCCATCGATAGAAGCATCTCCGTTGCGGAAGAACCGAGCGCGAGGACATCTCCGGAGGATACGATGCCGGAATTGCCCGATGTCGAATTGTTCAAGCGGCATTTGGATGCGACCTGCCTCGGCCAGAGCATCCGCCGCGTTATCATTGGCGATACGCGGATCCTCGCAGGCGTCTCGGCCAGCGAGCTGGCTCAACGCCTCGAAGGTGCGCGGATCACCGAGTCCCTGCGGCACGGCAAGCATCTCTTGGTGCATCTCGGACCACCGGGCTGGCTGACTGTGCATTTTGGTATGAACGGCTCGCTCAGGCACTTCGAAGATGGCGAGGATGATCCGCCATACGACCGCCTGTGTCTTGATTTCGCCGATGGACACCACCTCGCTTATGTCAATCCGCGATTGCTAGGGCGCGTCGGGCTGGCGCGGGATGCCGCTGAGTTTATTGCAGCCGAACGGCTCGGCCCCGATGCTCTCAACCCGCGCTTTGATCCTGCGGCATTTGAGCGGGCGCTCGCGGGCCGAAAGCGCAACCTGAAATCCGTTCTGATGGATCAGGAGGTGGTGGCGGGGATCGGTAACGTCTATTCCGACGAGATCCTCTTTCAGGCCCGCCTCCACCCGCGGACGCGCTCCGATTGGCTCGATGCCAGCGCGCGCAAGCGCCTGTTCGGGCAGATCAAGGAGGTATTGAAAACCGCAATAGCGTGTGGCGCCGGCGCAGAGCGACTCATCGATCGTCTGCCGAGCTCTTTTCTAATCCCACACCGGCAAAAGGGTGGACGCTGCCCCCGGTGCGGCAGCGAGATCGCCACCGCGAAATTTTCCGGACGCACCGCCTATTATTGCCCGCGCTGTCAGCCCCAGATCGCATGACACGGCGGCTTCCCTGCTGGCAACGCGATAGCCGATGTCCTGTGCTGTTGAAGATATACAAAACTGCGTTGTTGCGTAATGAAGAGCATTTTAGGGATTTTCTTGACGAGGATCAAAGCGCCGACGGCAGCGCTCGTTGCCTAATCGCCGTCGAGCCTCTGCATGGAGCGCAGCAATGTCCATACCGATCAAGCCGATCGTTCTGATCGTCGCCCTCTTCGCAAGCCAGTCGAGCCAGGCTCAAGGGCTGATGCTAGGCTTCGAATCGAACATCACGTTGAAACAGGACGACATCGACCTGATCCATCAGACGGTCGACCAGAAGATACACGGGAAGCCCGTTGGAACGACCGCTTCCTGGAGCAATCCGAACACGGGAAACTCGGGAACCATAACACTCCTGAAAAAACATACCGTGAGGGGGCTACGATGTGAAAAGGTCGGATATACGCTAATGACAACGACGAGGGCCGTCCCCCCAGAGCATTACGTGCTCGACAGCTGTCTACAACCGGACGGGACCTGGAAAATCTTGTGACCCTCTGCGCCGGGGTGCAGATTATCCGTCGGCGCTCTCAGATTAAAGTGGCGTGAGGCAAAAGGGTGATAACCCCGCGTATCCGGGATGGGTTCGTTGATGGATGCGCCAGCCACCGGCCAACTTCTCGCGGACGCTCGCAATACCCGAGGCAAACGCGACTGGTCGCTGACCAGTCGCAGGAATGAGCTCGTGAAGATCGGCGTGAGGATCGTCACGCACACCCGGTACGTAGCGTTACAGATGATCCAGGTCGCAGCGACGAGGGAATCGTTCCAAGGAATCCTGCCGCTGATCGACGGACTGCGAACCGGTCCCAGAGTACGTCATCTGAGGAATGGCGGATGATCTAGCTTGCTCCAGGCATCCGAAGAATGTCAGTCGATATCCTCAAAAAGGTCGAGCGCGGGGAGCTGATGCAAGACCCACGTCACATCACCGATCTCAGGCCTAACTGAAAGCGCCGATCACCGTTTCCCTCCCCCGCGGGGCGGGGGAGGGTCGTGGTACAGCCTGTTGCGGTCAGCGGGTTGTACTATCTGACGGCGGGGACGAGCTGCCGGTCCGCTCGATGACGGCCTGCATCTGATCGGGGCTCACCTCCATTACGATTTTCGATCCGTCCGGCGCTTGGGCGTGGATGACGTAGGCTTCGGGCACGACAATCACATTCTTGAAGCCGTTCTGCTCTATCGATTGCTTAAGTTTTTGCTGCGTGTCGAGCGTTACGACTGTGTCCGGCGGCAGACGCGAAGAAGTGGGGGAATCACTGAGCTGCCCACCGGTCATGCTCGTAGTCTGGGCGAAGGCCGGTGCAGCAAACAGGACAAATGAGGCAATCATCGGGAAAGACGGGACGCGCATGTCATGCTCCTCAGGATTGGTGGTACCCTGCAAACACCCGTCCCACGACATCGTTCGTCCCACTTGACAAGCGTCAATTTCTTATCCACACATCTTGCCCGACTGCGTGACCTCGAGCGCTGTCTCCAACGATGGAATTTTCACGTTAGCAAGTCGTATCTATCCATTACCTCGGCACTATGGTCCACGAATCGAGGGATTCCCTTGAGGCCGGACGCTCGCCACGTGCGTTACTTGCTCAACGCGACAATGCCGTCGCGAATGCCATTGCCGCGCCGCTACGATCGAGGTGTGAAATCGGCCGGCGCTTATCGCCAGTGGCCTTGCGAGTTCAGTCGCAGCAAACGAATCCAGCGTCGGCTGAACTCTTCCGAGCGGGCTCTCGGAACAACGTAGTCATCGAGACGTTTGCATCGTCACCCACTCCTTCGATGGATCTCTGGCGATGCCGCCGCGCCCCATCTGGAAAGGATATCTCCGCCTCTCACTGGTTTCATGCCCGATCCGCCTTTATCCAGCGACGAGCCAGTCGGAGCGCATCTCCTTCCACCTGCTCAATCCGAAGACCCACAATCGCGTCACCATGCGTCCCCATGATGCGGAGAGCGACCAACAGCTAGAGCGCAGCGAGCTGGTGCGTGGCTACGAGTTCTCCAAGGGGCAATATGTCATTGTGACTGAGGAAGAGCTGGACGCGATCGAGATAGATTCATCCAAGAACGTCGTTTTAACGCGGTTCGTCGATCCCAATCAGGTGGACCTCGTCTACCTCGAAAACCCCTACTACGTCGCGCCTGATGGCAAAATCGGCGACGAGACGTTCCGGGTCATCAGAGAGGCGATGCACCGTTCCGGAAAGGCTGGCATCGGGCGGGTGGTCCTGACCAACCGCGAGCATCCGCTCATGCTGCGCCCGCATGGCAAGGGATTAGTGATGATAACCTTGCGCCCGGCAGACGAGGTTCGGGCTGACACGGAGTATTTCAAGGAGATCACCGAGAGCAAGCTCGACGAGGAAATGGTCAATCTTGCGGTCCACATCATCGAGCAGAAATCGGGCCACTTCGATCCCAAGGAGCTTGCCGGTGACCGGTACCAGGAAGCCCTCGCCATCTCGTTGAGCAAAAGGTAAGGGGCGAGAAGCCGGTCATCCCGAAGGCGGCTAAACCGGCGAAAGTTATCAACCTCATGGACGCGCTTCGACGTAGCCTCGAAGCGGAAGTCGGTCAGGCGCGCAAGCCAGCGACACCGAGCAACAGGCGAGCTACAACAAGGCACCCCGCGGCGGGACGCCGCCGCGCGGCCGCGGGCTGAGGCCGAGAGGCAGAACGAGCCGGCTCCAGCGGCGCCAGGTGTGACAAAGATGGAAACAGCAATGGCCCGCCCGGCGCCGGCGCCAAGAATTTAGGCCGGTTCGTGTATCCTCTTGACCGAACGGAAAGCAGGCACAGTGCCGCTCAACGCTCTGTGTGGCCGCCGGTTTCGCCGGGCGTCGGCAGGCGTGGAACCTGGTACGCGGCGAGCAAGACATCAATAGCTTCGCGGTCGCGGTCGAGCGCGGCATCGATGTCGTGTTTGAGGGCGGTGTCGCCCTTGCGTACTGCCATTGAGATATCGAACACCATCGGCGATTGCGGCCCGTCCCAAGCTGGGCTTACCGGCGTCAGGGCCATCGTCCCCCGCTGCTTTGCGGCGAAATAGCCGGCCAACGGCCCCCAAACCGCCGCGAGATCGATCTCTTCCCGCGCGACCGCATCGATGATCTCGGCCGGCGGGTTCGGGCGGCTGTAGTCGCCGTAGAGCATGTAGCCGCGCACATTCTCAACGATACCGCGGCGAGCGAGTGCATGCGCGGGTGGCGTGTTCATCGCATTGCCAACCATCTGCACGCCGATCGTCAGTGTCCGCAAGCGCGGGTCGTCGAAAGAGGAGATGTCGAGATGTCGATCCGACCGCGTCACGAAGACATATGTCGAGCGGTAATACGGGCGCGTGGCGACAACCATCTCGATGCCGCTTGCGATTCCGGGCCAGAGGTCGCATTCCTGCGCCCGCAGGGTATTGCGCACAAAACCGCGCCGCTGCGCCCACCAAGTGTAGACCACTGTAGCACCGAGATCGCGGGCGATCAGCTCGACGATTTTGTTCTCGAACCCCTCGCCCTTGTCATTGGAGAAGGGCAGGTTGTTGGGATCGGCGCAGACGCGCAACTCGCCCCCCTGCGTCGCCGCCGTACAGAGGAGGAAGGCCCCGACCAGGACCGCCAGCCGCCTCATTTCGGTGTGGTCTGCACGCCAGGCGTTTCCGGTATAGGCGGGGGTGGCACTCCGACCCGCGGGGTCGGGCTCGTCTGACCCTTGTTCGGCGCCGCGGGGGCCGACAACGAACGGACAAAGGCGGCGATCTCCCAGATTTGCGCGTCGGGGAGCTTCCCGGCCCAGGAGGGCATTCCGTTCGGTCGGCCTTGCGAGATCGAGGCATAAATCTGATCGAGACGCCCACCGTAGCGCCATTGATCGTTCATCAGCGCCGGCCCCATGCCGCCGCCATTTGCGTGGCAGCCATAGCAATTGTACCAGGTGAAGAGCCGACGGCCTTCGCTGATGTATTGCGGATTGCCCTGGTAAACCTTGACGAGCGGGCTCTCGGGCGGCGGCGATCCGCCGCCCGGGAAGAGGGTCGTGACCGCTACCGACAGCGGACCACTCTCCGTGGCCGGCAGATCGCTCAAGGGCTGAGCTCGCACCGTGGCTGCGAGCACCACAGCTGCCAGGCTCAGCTTGACCGTGCCGCTGCGGTTAGGACGGCGGCAGCGCAAAGACATAGAGCGTCCCTCCCGGCGTGGTCTTCTGCTTCAGATCGGGAACGTCGCCAACAAAGCCGAGTGCCGCGGTCGGGTCCTTCGGGTCGAGATCGCCGGCCACGATGGCACCGGCCCAGCCGCCGACTCCGGACAGGATCGCGATATATTCGCGCCCGTCAGGGCCGCGATAGGCGACTGGCTGTCCGATAATCCCGGAACCGGTTTTGAACTGCCATTTGAGCTCGCCGCTCTTGGCATCGACCGCCTTGAACCAGCCTTCCATGGTTCCGTAGAAGACGAGGTCGCCGGCGGTGACGAGCGCACCGCTCCACACCGGCAAATCTTCCTTTTCTTCCGACACGGCCTTGCGCTTGACCGGGTCCCAGGTGGTCAGTGCGCCGCGATTGCCACCCGGACCCGCCTTCATTCTGACATTGGCGCCGACATAGGGCGTGCCCGAAATGTAGTTGACCTGAATGTTCTCCCAGTCCATGCAAAGATTGGCATGCGGAACATAGATGAGCCCGGTTCGCGGCGAGAAGGCGGAGGGCTCCCAATCCTTCGTGCCGGATGCGGTCGGGCAGATGTCGCGCACGGTCTGCCCGAGCTTCGTCTCCTTTTCCGGATTGAGGATGGGCCGGCCGGTCTTCAGGTCGATCGCTTTGGTCGAATTGACGGGACCATACGCATCGGCCGACAGCACCTCCCCGGTCGCGCGATCGATCACGTAGAGGTAGCCGTTCCGATCGGGCCGGATCAGCACCTTGCGCGTCTGCCCGTCCACCGGCATGTCGAGCAGGATGATCTCGTTGACGCTGTCGTAATCGTGCTCGTCATGCGGGAAGGTCTGATAGAACCACTTCGCCGCGCCGTTATCGGGATCTCGCGCGAAAATTCCAGCCGTCCATTTATTGTCGCCCGGCCGCTGCTCATGATTCCATGGACCGGGATTGCCGGTCCCATAATAAATCAGGTTGAGATCGGGATCGTAGGCGATCCAACCCACACTGTGCCGCCGCCGATCATCCACGCCTGCGGCGGCCAAGTCTTGACGCCGAGATCCTGGGCCCTATCAGAATCGTAATAGGGATGAAAGTCAGGGCCGATCAAGACGTCCTTGTCGGGCCCGGTGGGGAAGGCCTTCCAGACGAGCTTGCCGTTATTGGCGTCGAGCGCCGTGATCCAGCCGCGCACACCAAACTCGCCGCCTGAGTTTACGACCAGCACCTTTCCCTTCACGACAAGCGGTGCCATTGTGATGGTCTCGCCGCGGTTGATGTCGCCGAGCTTCGTCTTCCAGATCTCTTTGCCGCTGTCGGCGTCCACTGCGATGGTGTCGCCGTCGAGCGTGTTGTAGATGATTTTGCCGTCCCAGAACATGGCGCCGCGATTGACGACGTCACAGCAAGCGACGCCCTGGCTCGCGACCGCAGGATGCGGCTGGTACTCCCATTTGAGGGGCGCGCCAGGCTTTGTCAGATCAAGGGCGAACAGGATATTCGGGTACGGGGTGACGATATACATCGTGTTGTTGACGACGAGCGGCGCCGCCTCCTGCCCGCGGTTGACACCGGTCGAAAAGGTGAACTCGACGCGCAGGTTGGCGACATTGCCGCCATTAATCTGATCGAGCTCGGAAAACCGGGTGGCGGCATAGTTCTTCGCCGGCATCGTCCATTGGCCGTCATCCTTGGGCGCGGCGGAGGCCGGCGGAGCGGGAGCCTGTTCCGCGGCGATGGCCGGTACGAGCGCAAGCGCTGCGGTGACCAGAGCAGCAGCGGCACGCTCAGCGCAAAGTGTAAAGGTAAGCCGCCACATCGCGAGCGTCATGATCGTTGAGCTCCATATTCGGCATGGCGTTGCCGGGCACCACGGTCTGCGGCACCTTCAGCCAGGTCATCAAATTGTCGGGCGTGTTCGGCAGGAGGCCCGCGATGATAGTTCGCTCGCACCGGCGGCGGAAGGAACTCGTAGTCGATTGGCGGGTGGTCCTTGCTCGTTGCCCGCCACACTCGCAGCGAAACCACTGCGGCGGCGAGCGCCACTAGGATCGCTGCGATATTGATCGCGAGAAGCGCTGTCCCTACTCCCTCCCAACCCGGCAGAAGATCGCTGCGGGGCGCGTCGTGCGGAAAACACCGATGGCTATCGAGCCGTGGTTTGAAACGGCATATTCTGTGATTCGGCAAGCCGATCCTGATGTTAGAGGGCTCATTGGTGCAACAGAGATGAAGGACAGGTTCGAGGGCGCTCAACGGCGCTTGTCAATGCGCAATGGCCGAGGCGCCTGCCAAAGCGACCGCTTCATCCTGATTACCGTTCCCGCCGCTGACCCCGATTGCGCCGATGATCGATCCGTCGCGGCGTAGCGGGACGCCGCCGGCGAAGATCATCACGCGCTCGTGGTTGGAAACGTGAATGCCAAAAAATTGCTGGCCTGGCTGGCTGTTTTGGGCGAGTTCAGCGGTCGAGATATCGAACGCGCGCGCGGTGAATGCCTTGTTGATCGAGATGTCGATGCTGCCGAGCCATGCGCCGTCCATTCTCACATGGCTGACCAGGTTTCCTCCACCATCGACCACGGCAATGTTCATCGGTTGGCCGATCTCCCGCGCCTTCTTTTCCGCCGCAGAAATGACCCGCCGCGCGTCATCTAGCGTGATCATCACATCATTCTCCTTATGCTAGATGCTAGGCCGTCTTGGGCAACAACCCATGTGGGTCGATGACGAATTTGTACGGTGCTCCGGAATCGAAGCTTCGATAGCCGTCCGGCGCTTCGTCGAGGCTGATCACCTTCACGTTGACAATTTCGGCGATGGGGAGCCGATCCCAGAGAATTGCTTCCATTAAGCGACGGTTGTATCTCAGCACCGGCGTCTGACCCGTATGGAAACTGTGCGACTTGGCCCAACCCAGGCCAAACCGAAGGCGCAGCTGGCCATGCCTGGCGGCTTCATCTTTCGATCCTGGATCATCCGTCACATAAAGTCCGGGGATGCCGATCGAACCCGGAGCCCGCGTGATCTCCATGAGACTGTTGAGCACGACTGCCGGCGCTTCGATGACGTGACCGCCGGGGCCTCCACTCTTGGCCTCGAAGCCGACGCAATCGATCCCACAGTCTACCTCGGGTTTCCCCAGCACATCGGCCACCAGTTCGCCGAGCCGATCATGTTTTGTGAGGTCGATCGGCTCGAAACCGACCTTCTTAGCGTGGGCGAGTCTGGCCTGGTTCAAGTCGCCGATCAGCACGACAGCCGCGCCGAGAATACGTGCAGACGCGGCCGCAGCAAGACCCACGGGTCCTGCGCCGGCGATGTACACCGTCGAGCCAACGCCGACCTTGGCATTCACTGCGCCATGAAACCCCGTCGGCAGAATGTCGGTTATGCAGGTCAGATCGCGCATCCTTTGGAGAGCCTGCGCCTTGTTCGGAAAATTCAATAAATTGAAGTCGGCGTAGGGCACCATAAAGTATTCGGCCTGACCGCCTATCCAACCGCCCATATCGACGTAGCCGTAGGCGCCGCCGGCGCGCTCGGGATTGACGTTCAAGCAGACACTGGTGTGGCCCTCGCGACAATTGCGGCAGCGGCCGCACGCCACATTGAACGGAACCGACACGAGATCGCCGATCTTGTGATATTCGACGTCACTGCCGACCTCGATGATCTCGCCGGTGACCTCATGCCCCAGGACCATGCCAACCGGGGCCGTGGTACGGCCACGAACCATGTGCTGGTCAGAGCCGCAGATGTTTGTCGCGACGACCTTGAGTATGACCCCGTGATTGATCGGTTTTCCTGCGGGATTGCGGAAGCTGGGAAAATCGATGTTTCGGACCTCGACCTTGCCGGGCCCCAGATAGACGACGCCACGATTGGAAGGCATCTGGAAGCTCCTTTCCTATCGAGCCACATGGCCTAATGACGGCGGCGGCATCTCATGATCGGGGCGGACAACTGCCGTCCCGATCGCGGCCTTTACCGCCTCGTCGCCGCCGCTCAAGGTGAGATCAAATCCTCGCCCATCCCGAGCTCGGTTTCCTGCGTACACCCCACAAATTACGATGTGGATTCCGTCGTCGCCTTGATCACCGTCAACTTTTCCACAACTCCCACACGCTGTTAATGGAGGCAGCTTTGGCGGGCGCCTTGCTGTATTGCGCAAAAGCGATCCCTGCCAGTTTCTCGACGACACTGGCGTCGACCTTGGGTCGAATACCCTCGAGGGCGCCTGCGCCAGTCCCGCGGTTTGACGGGAATAGCGCCTCACCCCCCCGAATCGCACCGTGAACGACCCTGCGGCCGTTAACCGAGGTGCGGTCGAGCGCCTAGCAATACCTTGTACGTGCCGTAGATCACTCAATGTCGCACTGCATTTACTCGGCCTCCCCACGTGCAACGCCGAGTGTATGGTCCTCGTCGGGACCGCCCCGTCCAGGCTGACTTGGTCGGGGTGCGATCAGGCGGTCTCGGCGCGCGTCCGTAGCGCGGCGTTCATCGCCTCAAAGCCGCGCCCGGTTGCTTCAAGCATTCCCTCGCCAAAGAGCGGCAGCAGAACGCCCGAAAACCGCTCGGTGTGCCAAAGACGGCACGCCTCCGTTTGCTGCTCCAATCGGAAAGCATGCTCTCCGTCGAAAAGTCTTGGGAGGAGAAGTCGACCGAGCCAACGCAGCTCCTGCTCTGGCACGGCGACGAGCACGACAGGGCGGAAGGTCATCGGCCGGCGCCCCGGTGGAGCGATTATGATCCTGAGCCGCGCTCCGGGACGGGCCTCACCCTCGGCTGCAGTGATGAACGGGTTCCAAGCAGCAGAATAGGCCGAGAAGTCGGTCAGAATGGACCACACCCGCGCCGCGGATGCGTGGATGTCGATGGCCGTTTCGATTAGTCGCATCGGGCGCGCCGCAAATTTATTGCATCCAATATCAATGATGATGGACCGTCGGAAACGCCAAGGTCGTCCGTGACGGCAGATGCTGCTCGAGAGCGTCCTTCGAATAGGGGAGGGCCTTCAGTGGCCAGAGCCTTGTCGATCATCGGTCGCAGATTGAGCGGCGATGCCATTCCCATCAATGCAATGACGAAGCCGTTATCGCGCAAGTGCGGTAAGGGTGCCGCCCACACCAGTGGCGATTTCGTCGGCAAGATCGGCGACAGCGCGGCTCATTGTGGTGGCGATTG
>Ga0209328_10000258_pt1 | contig 12471 bp, 12 predicted proteins | sample JacPinW_OM3H0_M1_FD_187954 | JGI IMG/M metagenome (GOLD analysis project Ga0209328, IMG submission 187954) | Forest soil microbial communities from Algoma, Ontario, Canada - Jack Pine, Ontario site 1_JW_OM3H0_M1 (SPAdes) (version 2) | ecosystem: Environmental > Terrestrial > Soil > Boreal... | reverse complement strand
GTTTGGAACCACCTATTGGAATGCGGGAGCCGCGCTGCGATTTGATGCGCGGAAACAGGCATCGGCGATTGTTAGGAATCTGGAGAAATTGGCCAAACTCTCGTGGATGGTCGTACCCGTACTGATCTTGCTGATCGCCTACAATTGTCGCGTCTCGGCCTCATCTCTTCGCTGTTTCAAATCGCTCTGGCTAGTCGGGGCCGCAAACGTTGGAATTTATCTCCTTATCGTGATCGATGGGCGCTACCTCGCTGGCTGCCTACCCATATTGGCAATCCTTTCGCTCGCTGCTGTACGAATTCCGAAATCTGCAGGTACTGCTGGAACGAAGCTGGTCGCAATATTCATCGTTTGCGTAACTCTTCAAAGTGGCCTTCGCTTGGCCGATGCTGCCGCGGTGCTGATCCGTACCCATGGGGATGTCCGGGACGAAAGATGGCTTGTCGCGGAAGAATTCAAAAGGCTAGGCGTTCAAGCGGGTACACCAGTTGCGGCTATTGATTACCAGGATGGTTATGAGCATTGGCCACCCGCTGTCATCAGCGACTGGGCTCGCTTAGCGAGAGTGCGTGTGGTCAGCGAAGTGGCACCTCAACCCGGTGACAAGGCGCAATTCTGGCTTGTACCACCCGACCGACAGGTGGCCGCCCTGCAGGCGCTCCATCGGGCGGGCGCGCGGATTGTGGTCGCAAGTGGCGTGCCCACTGGTGCGAACACAGTCGGCTGGACGGAGATTCAGAAGTCTAGATACTTTTATCGTTTCCTTGAGTAATGCGCGCATTGGGAGGACATCTCGCGCGATGAAGTCGTCGTAAGAACGACCAAGCTGCGTACTCGCGGCTTCGCTGCCGCCGTCCCCGATCGCTCTCGCTATCCTGCGTTTGACGCCGGCAGCACTCGGAGGCCCCACGATGTTTTGCACGGGGCTGAAAGCGACAACCCTGGTAAACAGCATTAAAAACAACTGCCTAAACAGCAAGGAACTGAAAGTATAAATGCGTCGCAGCATCGCGAGATCGCAGGCGCCATCATCATCGACACGTTGGGTCGGTTTCTGCGTGATGACATTACCGGCATCATTCACCCGGGTAAGGTAGGGCTATTCGGCGGCCATCGCGAAGGCGATGAAGCCTATCTGGAATGCATAGTGCGGGAGATCTACGAGGAAGTCAGCGATTTCGTTCCAGCGGAGCGCTTTGAGTATCTTGCGAGCCTTGATGGTACGGACACTGACGTCGACGGTGGGAATGTCCGCGGTCAGTTTTTCATCGCGCGCGACGCCGGTTCGCCTAGACTAGCAGCGAAGCAGGTTTCCCATGGCGATATCCAGCCGGTGCGCGCGTCGATCGCGGAGACGATCGTTGCGGATATTTCGTTCAGCGGTCTGGAGTCCTTGGCCTCCGGCTTTCATCTCGCGTTCACGTGTTGATTCACACTATTCGAAATGGTTTCCTTGCCCCCGCCCTTTAGCAGGCATCCAAATCCAGCCGATCATCGCGACCTCGATCGCCCTGCGGTAGATCAGATTGAAGACGCGGCAGCGCAAAGGTTACTTCGAGATCCGGCGGCTTCGATGATTGAGCTAGGATCTGACGCAGCCGAAGCACTTCGGCGTAGCGCACGCAGAGCGGCTTCTTTGTTGTCTTTACGACGTTGGCTTTGATCGCTTTCCTTGATTTCACGCGGATCTCCTGGTCTTCGCCTCAACATACTCCCTCGAGCATAACCCCCGCGCAAGCAAGCGGAACGTGAGGTAGTTCACAAAGCTCAATCAAAAAAAGCGTGCGCCATCCGTCGGTGTGGTGTTGGGGGCCGGTCTTCTCGATGAAGAAAGGCTTGCTGCATCAAGGCCATGTTGTTCGGCCATGCGCGTCTACCGCGCCTCAACGACGTCAAGCTGTTGCGGCCCGCAGGCGTTCAGCGTCTTTTTGAAGGTGATCCCGTGTCGGCCGAAGATCCGGTGGATCGCAGCCTCGGTCGTCACAACCTGGAGCTGTTGTGGTTCGCGGCCACAAGTTTCAAAAGGCCAATAAGCATCGGTATTCCAGCTGGATGAGTTCCATCGGCGAGCTGCAGCTCAGCGCAAACATCTGGACAGCTCCGCGCCTCGAACATGAAACGAAACCGCCACAAATTAGTTCCGAATCAGGGGGAACCTTGCGACGCTGTAAGAGCGCAGCGCGGAACCGTAAGGGCGAGAAAAAGGCGTTTCTCATGGTCTGGTTGCTTATTGGAATCTCGATCTGCGCGATTGTCATTTTGGCAGGCCGCGCCCACAGCCGATATCTCGACCGGCTCGAAGCAAAGTTTGGCGCTGTGGTGCAGATCCAGCTTTTGAGCTTATCACCTGAGTCCGCACCCGCGTTAGCGCCCGAATTAGGTTCTGAAATTCCGTTTGATTCGTTATGCGGAATTCTTGTTGTGAATCAACCATGCATCCTCCCAGAGGAGGCGGAAGATCGAAGCCTCGATTGTAGAATTCGTCTGATTTCCGATGAACGTGAATTGCTTGAGACCCACGATTTGCGACACGTGGCTGTCGCCGCAAGCGGGGCTAACGCCATCGCAAATCGAGGCAAGGAAAGCGAGCGAAAAATCGAGTTGATTGCGCTGTTTTGCAGCGATACGGCCACACGTTGAGGGGCAGCTTCCAGATGCCGTTGGTCCTATTATAAGACAAAACAGCATCGGCATCAGATCTCAAAGAGATCTGGTTTCCCTGAGAGCGAGAGGTTTCGGAGATCACCGAGCGTTCCACGCGGAGCGCCGCAATGCCGGCACTTGATCTGAGTTGAGGAAGGGGCATCCTCACCACAGTCGAAGACGATACCGAGCCCGTCGCAGACCTTGCAGACAATGTTAAATGCAGCCTGGCTTGGCTTTTGTGCGACTGCCGATGCCTTTGAATTCGTCATCGTCTTCCTCAAAACAAAGCCGCCAAGCGGAATATGATCGCCTGACGGCCTTGCCACGGTGGGTCCGGATGTCGGGGAAATGTCCGGTGGAATCACCGTAGCGCTCCTAGATGATGCTGCAACCAGACTCGCGTGTTAAGCTAACCGGTCAAGGTTACTGCGATCGGCGCCAGTGACGCCGTACTTCGGCACCGGCCGATTGACCTGGTTGCTCGCATCGCGGCGCTAAAAATTGCGAAAGCGGCGGATTCGCGGGGTCCTTCCAGGCAACGCTTAGCAATTCCCTTCAACCCGTATGTTGCGGGCCAGAACCGTTAGCTCGGTCGCCTAAACACGATCGCCAGCGCGGGCGTCCTGACCAGCTAAGGCTATTTGGAAAAAACCGCCATTAAGTACCTGTCCGCGCTATTACATCGATTGCGCCCCGGGTGAGCGATGGTATTATCTTCTCCCAATTGATGTTATAGATCGCCCGTGGGGAGGCTAAGTTCTTACATGAGCACATGGAACATTCGAGCTTACTCCTTTTCTCGACTATTCCTCGGCATATTTCTGTTCGCTTTGCTTGGTCTATCTGGCTCGTCTCTGCGCGCCGAGCCGGATGACAATGCGGCCATTGCCAAGAGTTTGGCTGATATGCTCCGCGCCGCGCGCCAGGTGATTTCCAGCAACCAGGCCCGTATTAACGATCCCAATCTTGGCGATAAGGGGCTCACGGGCCAGGTCGTCCTGCAGCAGGCTGTCGAGATCTACAAGAAGACCACCGGAACGGATCCCGCGAGCATCGACCCGGCGTCGCGCCTCGGCAGGCTCCTGCACGCGCAGATGGATGCGATCGTCGCGGCCACTGACGCCAATCAGGCGACTATCAACGCCAAAGGCGTCGGCTTCAAAGCTTTCATTCCGGCCGTTTTTGCGCGGCTCGTTAACGAAGCCTTCGAGAGCCGCGCCAAGGACGAGGCCCAGGTCAAGGTAACGGCCCCCGAGCAACTGGTACGGAACCGCAAGTCGCGACCCGACGAGTGGGAGGCCGACGTGATCCGCGGCAAATTGCTTCAGGCGGATTGGCCTCGCGGCCAAGCCTATGCGGCTAACGCAGCTGCAAAAGGACACTCAGCTTACCGCATGATGATGCCGGAATATTACGCGACTTCATGCCTGAGCTGTCACGGATCGCCTAAAGGAGAAACCGATATTACCGGTTATCCTAAGGAGGGCGGCAAGGAAGGTGATCTCGGCGCGGTGATCAGCGTCACCCTGTTTAAATAGTCCGCCCACGATGTCGCAAGCCTGCCAACGGTCATTCATTGAAACCAGCTCGGCAGAAAGCGACGTCGGGAATTCAAAAGCTGCGACCGCTGTCTCAAAATATCATGTCTCAAAATATCATGTCTCAAGTTATACTGTCCTAAATTATACTGACTTAGATTATCCTATCTCAGAATATCAAGAGTGATGTCTCGTCTCACCATCCGCATCCGCCTTATCATTTTATCTGGCGCCTTGCTGTGCATGCTCGTCGCCACAAATCTATATCTGACGCGCAAGCTCGCAAATGATTCGACGGCCGTGGCGACGGAGACTGAGCTGAGCGGCGTGATCGAATCGGCCAACAGCGCTCGTATCGCTTTCGGCGAAATGCGCTATTGGCTCACGGATCTGGCTGTGAGCCTGCTCACCGTTTCGGAACGCAACGCGGCGGCAGCCCGCGGCCGCATGGACGGTTATCTGGACCAGCTCGCGCTGCGCAAGCCCCAACTGGTGGCGGCAGTCCGCGCCGAGCGCAGCGAATTTGAGAAGGCTGCCAATGACGCCGTGGATAAATATACCAACGACCAGCGCGTCATCGGCAACTCGCTTATTGCGCAGGCCCGCGACCACAGCGTCAAGGTCGACCAATTACTTACTTCGCTGATCAACGAGCTACGAGAGGAGCTGACGGCCGAACGCAACGGAATCGTCGAGGGAGTAACCTCAGCAACGGAGCGAACACTGATCGCCGATCTGACGATCGTGGTGTTAGGCGTGTTGCTCACGTTCGCGATCTTACGTTCGATTGCGATTCCGCTTCGCCGCCTGGTCGGAGCCATCGACGGCCTAAGTGCAGGCAATCTATCGGTACAGATTCCACCTGCAGGACCTGACGAAATCGGCGCCATGGCGCGTACCCTTAGCCTGTTTCGCGACAGCCTGAAGGAACGTGACCGATTTGCGGCCGAAGCAGAGAGCCAGCGCAAAACCATAGCGGCCGCTATCGCTACGATCTCCGAAGGTTTCGTGCTGTACGATTCGGAGGACCGCATCGTTCTGTTCAACGAACAATTTCGAGATATCTACCCGGGTCTTGCTGATATCATCAAGCAGGGCACCAGTTTCGACCAGGTGCTCGAGGCGGTAGTCTCGCGCTCCCTCGTCGATCTTGGCACCCAAAGCCCACAGGACTGGGTAGCGGAGCGGAAGGCTCGGCGCGAGCATTCGGGGGGCTTTGCAGAATATAGATATGGCGGCCGGTATGTCCGCATCAGCGAGCGCCGCATTCAGGGCGGCGGCACGGTCGCGGTCTACTCCGACATCACCGAACTCAGACGGCACAATATCGAGCTTGAGCAAGCCCGCGAACTATCGGAAGTCGCCAATCAGACCAAAAGCCAATTCCTGGCCAATATGAGTCACGAATTGCGCACGCCACTCAATGCGATCATCGGCTATAGCGAAATTCTGCAGGAAGACGCCACTGACAGTGGCCAGGAGCAGCTCATCCCCGACCTAAAGAAGATCGAAGGGGCCGGCCGTCATCTGCTCGGCTTGATCAATGATATCCTCGACTTGTCCAAGGTCGAGGCCGGCAAGATGGACGTGTTCATCGAGGAGACCGACATTTCTTCGCTTCTCGACGAGGTGAAGGCGATAATTACCCCCCTTGTGGCCAAGAACGGCAACGCGCTTGAGGTGCATCTCGCCGATCGGATCGGCAGCATGCGCACCGATCGTACCAAGGTGAAGCAGTGCCTTCTCAACGTTCTCAGCAATGCGAGCAAATTCACCCATAATGGTAAGCTCACGGTTGGGATCGAACGTCGCGAAACGGATCGTCCGATGGTGCAAATAACGATCTCTGATACGGGGATCGGCATGAGCGAGGAGCAGCTCGGCCGGCTATTCCAGGCCTTCAGCCAAGCCGATGCCTCGACCACCAAAAAGTTTGGCGGGACCGGCCTCGGTCTCGCCATCACGCGACATTTCTGCCGGTTACTCGGCGGCGACATTACCGTTGCCAGCCAAGTGGGTCGGGGCTCGACCTTCACGATCGTTCTTCCTGATCAAGCGACAGAGCCGGATCAATCAACGGCGCCAGTCGAGACCGCTCTAGAGCCGCAGCGTGCCAGTTTGGCGGATGCAGCGGGTTCCGCCGTCACGGTCTTGGTCGTTGACGACGATCCGGCGGCGCGCGACCTTCTGACGACCAATCTTGGACGCGAGGGCTACCGCACGGTCCAGGCCCGTGGCGGCGACGAGGCCCTGGAACTTGCTCGTAGACTGCGCCCGGATGCGATCACGCTCGACGTTTTGATGCCAAAAAAGGATGGGTGGGCGGTGTTGGGAGCGCTCAAGGCCGACCCCGACCTTTGTGGGATCCCGGTCGTCATGGTCACAGTGGCGCCGGATCGCGGCATTGGCCTGTCGCTTGGGGCAGCCGAAGTAATGACCAAACCAGTCGATCGCGCGGAACTCACCTCGTTGCTGCGCCAACTGCTGTCTCGCAACGGCCCAATTCTGGTCGTCGAAGACGACCTCGCAACCCGCGAAACGGTTCGTCACACCATCGAAAAGATGGGGTTAACGGTCGCTGAAGTGACGAACGGTCGGCTCGCACTAAGCTGGCTTGCAGAGAATCCGGCGCCTGCGCTCATCCTGCTTGACCTAATGATGCCGGAGATGGACGGTTTCGAGTTCCTGGACACGTTTAACAGCCAGGCCGATTGGCGTCATGTACCGGTGGTGGTCATCACCGCCAAACAGTTGACAGCGGCGGAGCGTAGCCTTCTCTCCGGCCAGGCGCGCAGCGTTATCAAAAAGGGCGCTTCAATAGATAGCGACGTTGCCGAGGCGATCAGAAAAGCGGTGGGGCAGCGTCCAAAGCGGCGCGCGGTGAATGCAGAGACGTGATATTTGTCTGCTAAGATTGGTGATAAATTGATGGCAAAAATACTGTTGGTCGAAGATAACGAGATGAATCGCGACATGCTCTCACGCAGACTCCTGCGCAAGGGGTATGAAGTCGTCATGGCGGTCGATGGCGGGCAAGCTGTGACCATGGCGGAAAGTGAACGTCCGGATCTAATCCTGATGGATATGAGCTTGCCGGTGATCGATGGATGGGAGGCGACGCGCCGCGTCAAGGCCTCGGACACGACCGCGCATATCCCGGTGATTGCGCTTACTGCGCATGCCATGTCGGGTGACCGGGAGAAGGCACTTAGTGTCGGCTGTGACGATTACGACACCAAGCCGATCGAGATGCCGCGCCTGCTCGAAAAGATCGATGCGCTCCTTGTACGCCCAAGGGTATAACCATGGCTCAAGACGCGACGTGACCGAGCCGGACCAGCGCCTTGAACGTGCCCTCGCCGCTTTCGTGCGTCAGGAATTCGGAGCGCCGATTGCGACCATCATCGGCCTGACCGAAATCCTGATCGAGGACGCTCGCAGCGGTGGGGACGACGTGCTGGCATCGGATCTTGACCGTATCCACGCGGCCGGTCTCTTGCTTCAAGAGCAGCTCAGTCGGCTGGTGGACCTCGCAACGCAAAACCCCTTTGAGTTCACCGGTGATTTTACCGCTTTCAAGGCCAAACTCCGACACGACCTGCGGACGCCGCTCAACGCCGTCAAAGGCTACAGCGAATTGATCATGGAGGAAGCGCGCGACACTGGGCGCGAAGACCTGCTGGTCGATGTCGGAAAGCTGATGGACGCCGCCGAGCAGCTGCTCAGGCAGATCGACAAGCTGATCGGCGTAACCGATGCCTCAGGGCTGATACCGCCCGAGACACCTGCCCTTGTCGGAATACCCTCCCGCGATCTGGTCGGCCAGATCATGCAGTCGATTCAGCCGATCACGCCTGAGCGTAGACGCGACCGCAACCTCTCAAGCCGGATCCTTGTGGTCGACGACATGGAGGCCAATCGCGGGCTCCTTTCGCGCAGGCTCGGTCGCGATGGTCATTCGGTGAGCGTGGCAAATAGTGGTCACGCTGCCTTGGAACTTCTGGCCAAAGCTGATTTCGACTTGGTCCTGCTGGACCTGATGATGCCGGATATGAATGGTTTCGAAGTATTGCTCCGATTGAAGGATGATCCGGCTGTCCAGCATATCCCGGTCATTATGATCTCGGCACTCGACGAGATCGACAGCATCGTACGCTGCATCGAGGCGGGAGCCGAAGACTATATTCCGAAACCTTTTGATCCGGTGCTGCTTGCCGCGCGTATCGATGCATCGTTGGAACGAAAACAGCTGCGTGACCGCGAGCAGGCGTTCACGGTCGAATTGCAGGCCGAGAAGTCTAAGTCGGACTCGCTGTTGTTGAATATCTTGCCGGCAAGTATTGTCGAACGGATGCGTCAAGGCGAAGTGACGATTGCCGACCGCTTTCCCGAAGCGACTATCTTGTTCTCGGACCTCGTAGGATTCACCAGCCTTGCCAGCAGGTGCTCCCCCGGACAGATCATCGAGATTCTGAACAACTTGTTTTCGGCATTCGATGACTTGGCGAAACGGCTGAGGCTTGAAAAAATCAAAACCATCGGCGACGCCTACATGGTGGCCGGGGGGCTGCCGGAGCAACGTTCCGATCATGCACTCGCGGTCGCCGATATGGCGCTTGGCATGATCGAGGCAGTGCGCCTGATCGGGGCGCAGTTCGGCGAAATCCTCGAGGCCCGCATCGGCATTCATTCGGGAGAGGTGGTAGCGGGCATCATCGGCCAGCACCGATTCATCTATGACGTTTGGGGCGACACGGTGAATACGGCAAGTCGGCTGGAATCGTCCGGACTGCCCAACCGCATTCAAATATCGGACGCGACCTATCAGCTGATCAGCGACAAGTTTCGTTGCGAGCTGCGCGGCCCGATAGAGGTCAAGGGCAAAGGAACGATACTGACGTATTTCTTGGAAACACGACGTAATCAGGCGAACGGAGATTTTAGCCTCCGGTGAAGCAGCGAATAATTTTCGCGGTAGTGCTTGGACGGCGGCAAGACGAGATTCCGAACACCGGCGGCGTCCCAACCGTACCAATTGCAAACGACCGAAGAGCGAAGCAAAATCATTTTCATGACCACGCTCGTTCGCTATCTGACCCACCCGCAAGTCCAGATCGACACCGCGGTGCCCGTGCCGTCATGGGGGTTGAGCGCAATTGGACGGACTCGCGTACAAGCGCTTGTTGAGGTCGGCTGGCTCACCGGAACCACCCAGATCATCTCAAGTGGTGAGCGAAAGTCCATTGAAACCGCGGAGCCGATTGCAACTGCGCTGGGTATTGACGTCGAGATCAATGAGGCGATGCATGAGAATGATCGGTCAGCCACGGGTTTCTTGCCGCCAAACGAATTTGAAGGCGTGGCGAACGAGTTCTTTGCCTATCCCGACCGAAGTGTTCGCGGATGGGAACGAGCCGTCGATGCTCAAGCGCGTATCGTGCGCGAGGCCGAGAGCGTCTTGAGCCGACATCGGCCGGGTGACGTGCTCTTCGTTGGGCACGGCGCCGTCGGCACGCTTTTGTTCTGCTACTATTCGAAGATCGCGATTACCAGAGCTCACGATCAACCCGGCGGTGGCGGGCACTATTTCTCCATGACCAAGTCCGACCGGCAAGTGCTCCATCCGTGGCGACGAATGGAAGAAACGCCGTAGACTTGAATTTTGGCCACCCCCGTGACGTTGCCTTTGGATCAACATCCGACCAGAGGCGATGTCCACGTCTAGTCCGTTCGGCTGTCAAAAGCAGACTCATGCCGGACGGAAAGCCGGTTTCGTGCCAAAAACAACGGCTGGTAAAAGCGCACCCTTTTTGGCCGGAACAGCCGGTGTTTATCAAGGTGACGACCGCACCTGCCAAAACCTGAGCAAACGGCGCGCGCTTTCGGCTGTTATCCTGGCAAATTGGCCTTTGGCTCTGGCTAATTCATGGGGCCCGACTGAGCCAGTCGCGAAGCGGCTCTCCAGGACCGCTTGTACGGTCCTCCAGCTAAGGCCCGCCGCCTTACAGGGAATTAGGACGCCGTCGTCGCGAAGGCTTTGCATCAGCGGACGAACCACCTCGATGGTGGATTGCGACAGCTCCGCAAGGACCGTGACGGTCTCTTCATATTTTCGTTGTTTGGCGAATCCCAACAAGGTCTCCTCGTTCAGTTCGCCATTTGCTTTTAACCGCGCCACGAAGCGCTTCGCCGCTGTAAAGTCGCGAACCTTGGACATCTCGCGATCCGCTCTTGCCGATACGGCTGCAATTGCACTTCGGATTTCCTCAAAAAGATGAGGTGGCGCACGCGACAGTAGTCGGGATCGGACCGCTTCTTTCGCGTCGCGCAATAGTTGCTTACGGAGCTCTGACGGCAGATCGACCCGAATTCCAGTTTCGACCGCAAGTTCAGGATCAGACTCGGCCTGCGTCATAATGATAGCAAACCCCGCGGCGGAAACGCGCGCACCGGGGTTATTGACTATCCGGCGGCTAACGGTTGGGTACCGGCGGGCCAACAGTGCGTCGGTAACGACTTCCTTGAGCCACCAACGACCTGAAACGGCCAGCAGGTGCTGCTCACCCTTCGTTTCCGCGATTTCGACCAGATCTTCTGAGCTCAGACGCGCAGACTCTGTCAAAACGGGCCCTGCGACGGCGATCTCGTCGTTCTTTGCAAGGCGGCGGACGACAGAAGGCGGCGCCTGGGCAATGGGCGCAAGTTGGACGCTAATTTCAGCTAGAGCGATCCGGGCACTCACATCTGCGATTGCTCGAATCTCTATCGTCTTGATGAGGCGCTCAAGTACATCGTCAAACAGGTCAATTTGCTCGGCATTGAAAATACCAGCGGATGAAACAAACAGGGCTGTAACACGCCTGGCAGTGTCGAGGCGTTTTTCGGCCGAACCAATATTGATTGCCGCTTCGACTTCGTCGACGATTGATAAGTTTGGATCTAGCATCGCTCATCCTGAGCGTTTTGAAGGCGCTGTTCTGGCCTGATTAACATTTTGCAGAAAAACCTGAATTTTCCGTAAAGTTAGTACTTCGAGCATGATCGCGAGCCAAGCATGACGTGGTGCGGGGCATCGGACGATGCCGCGCTTGATCGAGTCAAGCAAAGCAAGGCGTGCGATGAGAGAGCCAGTTCGCGCTTCGGACCCGTCAATCAAATGACCGCATGCGAGCGTAGTGGCGCGGTTCTCGATGACGCTCACAGTTTCGCGTCAGGCGGAATGTCCCTGTGGGTCGATATGGTTGAAAGACGCGGCCCGTTGACGCCGCTGATCCCTGCTGGCTCGCTTGGGTGCTCAATTGATTTTTTCCAATGCGTTACCGAACGCAACCACGGCGCGTCTGTCGCGACAGGAAACATGAAAGGCAAATTCCCTTCCAGAGGGCCCAAGCTTCGGGCCTGATCGCTACCGATGCAGAGCCTGGCTTGAGGCGATTTAGGTTGGAGCGAATGTTGAACAAAATCTTTTTGGCGTGACCCGCCTGCAATAGCGGTCCCCAATCTATCATGCGATAAACAGGCTGGAGCGAGTGCAGATCGGGGGTGGGCTATGGGGCGAAAAGCGCCATTGCGGCCGAAGCGCCGCAGTAAGCAGCCAGCTAAAACCAGTTTCGCGAAGCGAATGGCTGAAATCCATGCGCTCCGCAAAATGCTGATCGCCGCAGAGGCACGTTGCCGGCCACACTAAGTTCCTGTTGTCTGGTCGGCATCCATTTGGGAATTGACTTGGTAGCGTCGGCATCATGGCCGTTCGCCCAGTTTGCGCTGCCCGCCATCACGGGGCCCTTGGGCGGTACCTTTTATTTTCAGTCGATGACGAACTCGAAATTTAATAATTGTCGGCTCTGCCAACATGCTATGTTTAAGAACCCTCGGTCTGACGGGAGAAAACAAACCCGGTTTGGTGGCAAACCGCCCGCGATGGTTGCGGGTGCGTCAACCACAGCGAAGCTGCCTCGAATTCCTGCCTAGGAGGAAAAGATGGGACAGAAATCGCAGATGGTTAAGCGGCGAGGAACGGACGATCGGCCGCTCGCAGCGATGCTTGGGGAGCTTCGCGAGCTTCGCAAATTAGTTCAGATGACGGAAAGAAGTTTCAGGGAGGCCGGGTCAAAAGACCCCGGCTGCGGCGCGCCGGCACGAACAAGAAAGCATTTCGAGACGACCAGGCGGTCCCGAATTAGCTCGCAGCCCCGAGATCAAGCTTAACGAGCGAATTCGGTTGCAACTTCATCCGCGTTCGCCATTCCGCCCCATCGTGGCACAGCCGTCCGGCGATCATATGCTT
>Ga0209328_10000255_pt1 | contig 12528 bp, 10 predicted proteins | sample JacPinW_OM3H0_M1_FD_187954 | JGI IMG/M metagenome (GOLD analysis project Ga0209328, IMG submission 187954) | Forest soil microbial communities from Algoma, Ontario, Canada - Jack Pine, Ontario site 1_JW_OM3H0_M1 (SPAdes) (version 2) | ecosystem: Environmental > Terrestrial > Soil > Boreal... | reverse complement strand
ACACCAACTCCTACTCCGACCGCGACGCCCACGCCCACGCCTACTCCGGGGCCGACTCCAAGTGTTAGCGTTCGAGGTTACCCAGAGAATATTCAGGAGGGAAGTAAGGCCACCTTTACCGTTTACGCCGCGGCCCAGCTATCTCAACCAGTGACGGTTCGCTATTCAATGAGCGGCCAAGCTACTCAGGGAGCCGATTACACGCTCAGTGGCACGCCTGGCCAGGTCACTATCCCAGCGGGTCAATCCAAAGCTACTGTCGTCTTACAGGCTTTGAACAATCCGCCCGATGGAAACGAATCGGCTATCATGACTCTCAACCCAGGACCCGGTTACAATCTCTCGGCCCCCAAGAGCGCGACAGTTGTCATTCACGACTAGAGCAGCGCGATCGCTCCGGTTCGGCGCCGTTATTCGCCGATGATGGTGACCAAGATCCTTCGCCGATGCGGCTCACGTCGGTGTTCGAATCAAATGGAGCAATCGGTTTTGCCTAACGAAATCGCTCCGACTCGTCGACGCCATTTATCAGTAAGAGCGATTCGCTGAATTGCGATCGGGAATAACCCGTAGATCCGATAGACGCATCGAGCACATGTAGGACGTTATCCGACGGCACTTTGTAATTTCATTTCGAAAAGGATTGACGAGATGAGGTACGACCCGCCAAAAAGAGTTCTGACGGTCCGACCCGCTGCGGCGAACGCCTTTAATGAAATTCCTTCTAGACCGCGCCAGACAAGCGGGCGCCAGCAGTTCGCGCATTGCGGGTGTCATCATTCTTGTCGGGTTCGCAATCTTGAGCGCGTTGTTCGGTGCGCGAACGCCTGCTCTTAAAAACCCTGGCGTGCAGGCTGCTAAGCCGGCAATCGCAATTCCGTCCGCATCTTGCACGGCGAGCACGATTTTCAGCGCTTCGTTTACCCAGGGACAGGACGCCTCTCCGGAAGTACAACAACAATGGAGAGATTTCATCCAGAGCCTGACCCCGGCCGGCTACGACACAGTAACCATCAGTGGAACTTTCGATACGACTGGCCGGACGCTAACTGATGCGACGATTGTTCCGCAGATCGCCGCTGCCATGCGAAATGGGACTCCCGGTAGCTGGAACGCCGGCGGCTTTACCTGGAACGTGGGAATAGGGTGTAACCATCCAGGCGCGGTTGAACTCAATGCCAATAATACGGGCCCCTCCCCGAACGGCACGTCGGTTTGCAGTTGTCCAAGTCCTGGCTACGTCGTGCGTCCGGATATCAGCCCCCTAAACACGAATTGGGGCGGAGTGAACACGGCGGCTTGTGGTGGCCCGAGTCAGACGATCACAGTTACTTTTTCCGGACCAGGGCCGGCCACGCCGCCCTGCGCGAAACCGCCGTCCAGCATGATCAGTTGGTGGCCGGCTGAGGGCAACGGCGATGATATCGTAAGTCACAACAACCTGTCTCTCGGTAGCACGACATTCGCTCCGGGCAAAGTCAATCAAGCGTTCAGCTTCAATGGTAGTGGCCTCGCTGATGCAGGACGGCCTACAAATCTTATCACCATCGGCGGCCAGGTCACCCTTGATGGCTGGATAAACCCATCAAATACGAACGACGCTACCTATTTTGGCAAGTCCCAGTCTTTCGGCAACGACTATGCCCTGCTCTGTATCTTCGGCCCACCCTGCCAAGTCGTTGGAATAATAAAAACGGGCGGAACCGAAACCGAAATTAATACGGGGTTTTTTCCGCCGATTAACACCTGGACCCATGTGGCGCTGACCTATGATGGAACCACAATGACGGTTTACGCCAACGGCAGGAATGTCGGTTCAACCCCCGCTAGTGGAACCATCAATGACTCGGGCGAGTCATTTACGATTGGCGGCAGAAGCGGTGGCCCGTTCTTGAATGGCTTGATTGACGAAGTAGAAGTCTTCAACCGCGGACTGAGCCAGGCAGAAATCTTAAGTATCTACAACGCGGCCTGCACCGGTAAGTGCCATTCTTGCACGCCGCCGCCTTCTGGCATGCTCGATTGGTGGCCGGGCGACGGAAACACGAAAGATATTCAAGGCGGCAACAATGGTCAGCTCAAAAACGGCGCGAGTTTTGGAACAGGCGAAGTAGCTCAGGCGTTTAGTTTTGATTCAAGCAAGAGTCAATATGTCGATGTTGGCTCAGTCGATCTGCCCACCACGTTTACGATCGATGCCTGGATCAATCCCTCGAACCTTTCCAGCGTCCATGAAATTATCAGTAATGCAGACCCGAACCCCGGCGGCCACGGGTCTGAGCTCTACCTTTTCTTTGATGGACTTGAGGCAAGAGTCTTCAGCGACGCAGGGGTTACTGATTACGTTGTAGGGGCGTCGCAGAATGTTATTACTGCCGGCACGTGGCAACATGTCGTCGTAACCTACGACGGGAACGCTGGATCCGGGCAGAAACTTAAGTTTTATGTCAATGGCGTTTTGAAATCGACAACCGCTTTTGGCGATGCCGGGGGAAGTCCGGGGCACAGCAACAACTCCGCCAAGATAGGCGCTGCGGGTAGTCTATCTGGGGCCTACTTCGCTGGACTCATCGACGAAGTGGAATTGTTCGGTCGCGTCATTACTACCGACGAGATCCAGTCGATCTTCGACGCGGGAAGCAAAGGTAAATGCAAGCCGACATGTGTAACTCCGCCGTCAGGGTTAATCGACTGGTGGCCGGGCGATAATACTGCGACTGACATTCAGGGAATGCATAATGGCACACTTAAGTTTGGTGCTACGTTCGACAACGGAAAGGTCGACCGCGCATTCCGGTTCGACGGCCAAAATAGTTATGTCGATGTTGGTTTCGTCGATTTCATGGGAACGTCGACGCTCTCTGTCGATGCATGGGTCAATCCGGATGACCTTTCCAATGCCCCGGTGGTCATTCAAAACTTCAGTTCCAATGGAATCGGACTCACTCTGTTGCCGGGCGGATACGTTGAGTTTGATGTTTTCGGACCTGCAGGCCAAACAAGTTCAAGGGCTGGCCCAATCGCCGTGGCCGGCGAATGGCATCACATCGTTGCGACTTACGACGGCAACGCGGGCGCCGGTTCGAGAACTAATATCTACGGGGATGGCGTACTGAATCCCGGAAACGAAACTCCTTCCAATGGCGGGCCCGTCGGAGCCAGCACGGTTTCGATGAAAATCGGAGGCTTTGGCAACACCAGCGAAGCCTACAAGGGTCGCATCGATGAAGTAGAATTGTTCAATCGGGTTCTGAGCGCACAGGAAGCTGCCGATCTTTACAACGCGGGCAGCGCGGGCAAGTGCAAGACCGTGCGCTTCTATGTTTCGAACTTTGGCCTCAACAGCCCGATCGAGAAATATGATGCGAATGGTAACGACCTCGGCACCTTCGCAGACCTGGCGCATTCAATAACTTATCCGGCGGGTCTCGCCTTCGATTTCAGCGGAAATCTCTACGTCTCCAGCAATGGCGACTTTACTCTCGTTCGGTTTAATCCGCTTGGTGTCCCAACCGTTTTTAGCAGTCCTGATATCGACGATGCCCTGGGCGTGGCCTTCAATAACACCGGGGTCTACATGGCAAGCTTCGGCAATGGGAAGATCCTGAAATTTGATCCGGGCACGCAAACGTTCGCAACGTTCGCTTCCGGCGTTAATGGTCCTGTCGGCCTGGCATTCGACATTAGCGGGAACCTTTACTCCAGCACCTTTAACGATAACAAGATCGTGAAGTTCGATTCTGGAGGCAACGGATCTACCTTTGCAAATTCGGGCCTCGACAAACCTTATGGGATCGCTTTCGACATTAACGGCCAACTTTTCGCCGCTAATTCTAACAACAACACGATCGAGAAGTTCGATTCCGCCGGAAATCCAAGTCTGTTTGCCAACAGCGGATTGAATTATCCAATCGGCCTTGCTTTTGATCTGGACGGCGACCTTTATGCCGTAAACAACACCGACTCAACGATTGAGAAATTCGATTTGGCAGGCAATGGCACTCAGTTTGCGAACTCCGGAATGGCCGCCCCCTGGTTCATCGCAACTCAATTGCTTTCGCCGACCGCGGCCTGTATCCAATTCTACAGGCCCACTTATACTGCAAACGAAACTAACGCCATTATTACGGTAACCGTATCTCGAGACGGCGACGTCAGTGGAACGTCCACCGTGCATTATAAGACGGCGGACGGAACGGCAAAGTCGCCAGACGACTACGTCGCTGCAGAGGGCGATCTCACCTTTAATCCAGGCGACACCAGTAAGCCTATCCAGATCACGTTGAATGAGCAGACCGACCCGGCGAAAGAAAACAACGAGCCAAATCCGTGGACGTTTACGGTTACGCTAAGCAATGTCAGTGGTGGCGCGATGCTGGGTGGCCCGGCAACCACTACGGTCTTCATCACCGACAATGACGCTGCCCAGGAGCCAACGCCCACTCCAACCCCGACGCCTACTCCCACGCCGACTCCAACCCCAACACCTACGCCTTGCCAAACGCCAAATGCGCCAGCAGGCTTGACCGCTGCGAACGGTGCGGGCCAAGTTTCATTAAGCTGGTCTGGCGTATCAAATGCTACCGGCTACACCGTTTTACGGTCAACGACCAGTGGCGGCCCGTATAACATCATAGGAACTACCAGTGCAACCACGTTTAGTGACACTAGCGTTTCGGCGGGGGTAACATACTACTATGTCGTTCGGGCGACTAATTCGTGCGGTTCTTCCGCGTCTTCTGCTGAAGCGAGCGTGACCGTTCCATCACCCACACCTACACCAACTCCAACTCCGACACCGACCCCAACTCCGACCCCAACACCAACACCAACACCTACTCCGACACCCACCCCAACTCCAACACCAACTCCAACACCAACTCCAACACCGACTCCAACGCCGACACCAACCGCGACGCCCACGCCTACGCCTACGCCTACGCCTACGCCGGGGCCGACTCCAAGTGTTAGCGTTCGAGGTTACCCAGAGAATATTCAGGAGGGAAGTAAGGCCACCTTTACCGTTTACGCCGCGGCCCAGTTATCTCAACCAGTGACGGTTCGCTATTCAATGAGCGGCCAAGCTACTCAGGGAGCCGATTACACGCTCAGTGGCACGCCTGGCCAGGTCACCATCCCAGCGGGCCAATCCAAAGCTACTGTCATCTTACAGGCTTTGAACAATCCGCCCGATGGAAACGAATCGGCTACCATGACTCTCAACCCAGGACCCGGTTACAATCTCTCGGCCCCCAAGAGCGCGACAGTTGTCATTCACGACTAGAGCAGCGCGATCGCTCCGGTTCGACGCGGTTATTCGCCGATGATGGTGACCAAGATCCTTCGCCAATGCGGCTCACGTCGGTGTTCGAATAGAAAAATTCCCTGCCAGGTGCCGAACTGCATTTTTCCGTCGACAAGCGGCACGCTCTCGCTCGTGCGCGTCAGGACCATGCGAATATGCGATGGCATGTCGTCCGGGCCCTCATCGTCGTGCTCGTAGTCCGCGCCTTCGGGCACGAGGTGTTCAAAAAATCGTTCGACATCCCGGCGGGCTGCCGGCGCGGCGTTTTCCATCATGGTCAGGCTGCAACTGGTGTGCTGAACAAAAATCGTCACGACGCCATTCTGCACACCCGATTTGTCGATCTTTGCTTGGACTTCGTCGGTAATTTCGTAGGTGCCTTTGCCCTTCGTCCGAACTTCAAATGTTTCCTGCTGCACGCGCATGGTGAAAATTAGCATCTGCTCCAGGAACAGTCGTGCGTTGATCTTTTTCCGAAGCGATGGCGTAATATTGAGCAGTGCAAGGCGATCTTGAGCGCGTTCTGTTTGATGAACCGGCCATCCTGCGCCGCCTCGACGAAATCGCCGCGCAAATTTCTGCCGATTATCGTGATCGGGAGCTGACCGTCATCGCCGTCTTAAACGGAAGTCTCGTCTTTATGGCGGATTTGATGCGGAGAATTACGTTGCCCCTGAGGTTGGATTGCCTGAGCGTCGCAAGCTATCACGGCAATGCGCAGACCAGCGGCGAAGTGATCTTCAAACAAGTCGCGCCGCCGGACGTGAAAGATCGACATGTCCTGATCCTCGACGACATTCTCGACAGCGGGCACACGCTCGCCGCGATTCGCGAAAAATTAGGGACAGCTCAGCCGCGGAGCATTCGCGTTTGCGTTCTCTTAAGCAAAAAGAAACAGCGCGCTCGAGAAGTGGATGCCGATTATCTCGGCTTTGAGATCGAGGACGAGTTCGTGGTCGGTTATGGACTCGATTACAACGAGCGGTATCGCAATTTGCCGTACATCGGAGTTCTGCGGAAGGAATTAATCACTGCCGCGCCGAAATAATGAAGGTTTATGTCCGGTTGTATTCTCAGCTGCGCGATTTGGCCGGAGGCTCAGGATTCGATCTCGATCTTGCCGAGGGAACTGTCGTCTCCGATTTGCTGGAGCAGATTTATGTGAAAGCTCCCGCTCTGCGCTCGCACGACAAGAGTATTTTGGTCGGCGCCGGCGTGGAATTTGTCGATCGCAATTACAAACTGAAATCAGGCGACGAGATCTCGATCATGCCGCCAGTGCAGGGCGGTTAGTCGCGAAAGTTCTTAAAATTTGTCGCGACTTCAAAATCGCGGCCGCGCACAAATTGAATGACAGTTTGCAGATCGTCCCTCTTTTTTCCAGTGACGCGAATTTGTCGATCTTGCAATTGGCTCTGAACTTTAAAGTTCTGCGATTTGATCGCCTGAATGATTTCCTTGGCTTTGTCGCCTTCCAACCCTTGCTGAATTTTTAGTTCCTGCCGGGCGTGACCAACCGAAGACAGGGCCGGTTCCTCCTGTTTTACATTGCGCAGATCGACCCCGCGTTTTGAAAGTTTGCCAATCACAATTTCGCGGAGGGCCTTCAAATGCGCGGCATCATCGGCCGTAAGCACGATCTTGTCCTTCTCTTGAACAATCTCCGTCTTCGCGCCTTTGAGATCGAACCGGGTCGCGAGCTCTTTCCGCGCCTGATTGAGCGCGTTGTCAATTTCCTGGCTGTCGACTTCAGATACGATATCGAACGAAGGCATGGAAGATCCGGTTATGGGTTGTGTTCGGCAATTTTGACATTGCCATCTTGGGTCTCGAACTGAAAGAGCGTTTTGCCGCCGCCGCCGACCAACATGTCGACTTTATTAATTGGTTCGGCCCGTCGTTGCTCCTTCTCCACGAAATCGTTGGCGATTTTACCAGTGGCCGTGTGTGCGATCAGGTGAAATGCCGCCTCGGTTGGAATGTAAGCGAATGCGTTTCCGTTTTGGACGGTGGCGCGGATCGAGAACTCCAGGTCCTCCCACCATTCGTACGCGATCGCGAGATTGCCGGTCTTGAGGGTGAGGTCGAGATTGCCGAAACAATTATGCGCAAACAACCGACCGTTGCCGAGTTGCGCGTGCGCTTCTTCGCTCCGCATCCCCTCGATCAACACTTCGCCATTGGCTAGCTCTAATTTCGAAATGCGGATCGTCTGTGGGACAACAACTACGTAATCGACTGTGCCGGAGCGGTCGGAAAATCCTGTCCCTGAATCTGGCGGATAGATTGTTTCAATCGAGATCGCATTTCGCTGCGCTGACACCTGGATCGAAATCGCTTTCAGTCGCTCGGAGCTGTACGCTTTTTTGATCGCTTCCACATGGACATCGCGCGCTTCGCTTCCGGCAGCGTAAACTCGAATGGAGCCATCGCGATTAGTCACGCTCAGAGTCGCGGTTGGCTCGACCGGGTAAACTTGATCGACTATTTCTTCCAATGTTCGGTCGACAGCTGGGCGACAACCCAGGAGCAAACCGGAAGCGATCCAAATCGATACGAAACGGATTGCTCTGCTGGTCGGCATGTTTTCCAATCGCGTCCGACTTAAGCGGCGGGGAGATGGAGGAAATGAATGATCGCGCTGGCGCCGCTGATAAACGTCGCCGCGAGAATGGCGGCGATAGCGAGAAAAAATGCGACTTCGGCGAGAAAATTGCGCCGCGCTTCGGAGCGGAAATATTCCCGACTGATGTTGAGGAACGACGCGGCCGGGCTTCCAGCGGGTCCGCCATGATGCCGATCCAATGAGAACGCCTGGAAGTTATAGTCGGTAATGGGAAAGGGCGCCGTCGTCCGCCTTCGAGAATGTTCGCGTGCCCGATAAGTGTTTGGCTCGGAGCGCGGTTTCATCGTGTGCCTAACCTCCTCTTATAAGATGCAGCCGGTCTCAAACTCGGATTCAACATTCCCGCAAAATTCTTTTTCGCAAACTGTCCGCTGCCCGGCGCCTGCGTTCAGATCCAAAGCGTCCGATCGAACGTCCGATATTGAATCGCTTCGCTGACGTGCTCCGGTGCGATCTCGATCTTGTCGTCCAAATCTGCGATTGTGCGCGAAACTTTCAGGATCCGATCGTAAGCGCGCGCACTCAGGTTCAACTCCGTCATCGCGACGCGAATGAGCTCCTGCGAATCGGCGTTGAGTTTGCAATACGCCTTCAGATGCCGCGTGGTCATCCGCGCGTTGCAATTTGTTTTCGCGTCGCGGGCAAAACGCTCGTGTTGTTTGTGCCGGCCGCGAGCAATTCGCACGCGAATGGCGGTGGAATTTTCTTCTGCGCGCTCGCTCGACACATCGCGATATTCCACCGCCGGCACTTCGATGTGCAGATCAATCCGGTCGAGGAGCGGTCCGGAGATCCGCTGCCGATAGCGCTGCACTTGAATCGGACTGCAGCGGCATTCGCGTTTCAGATCGCCGAAATACCCGCAAGGGCAGGGGTTCATTGCGGCCACCAGCATGAATTCACTCGGAAAGGTAAGGCTTCCCGCGGCTCGTGAAATCGTAACTTTTCCGTCTTCGAGCGGCTGACGCATCACTTCCAGCGCAGATCGTTTGAACTCCGGAAGCTCGTCGAGAAACAGCACGCCGTTATTTGCGAGACTCACTTCGCCCGGCGTCGGGAACGCGCCACCGCCGAGCAGACCGATGTCGCTGATCGTATGGTGCGGCGAGCGGAACGGGCGCGTCGCGACAAAAGATTTTTCGCCGTCGAGAAATCCGGCAATGCTGTGGATCTTTGTCGTCTCAATCGCTTCATCGAGCGACATCGGTGGAATAATTGTCGGGATCCGTTTCGACAACATCGATTTCCCGGAGCCCGGCGGACCAATCATGAGAATGTTGTGACCGCCGGCGACCGCGACTTCAATCGCGCGCTTGACGTGGCGCTGCCCTTTCACATCCGCAAAATCGACATCGTAACTTTGGTGGGTTGCGAAAAATCCGGAGAGATCCCCGCGCGTTGGAAGAAGCGGAAGTTCGCCGCGAAGAAATTGGAATGTCTCGCGCAGATTATGAACGCCGTAGATGTCGATCTTGTTCACCATCGCGGCTTCGAGCGCGTTCGCTTCCGGGACGAAGAGCGCCTGTTTGCCGCGACGCCGCGCTTCCAAGGCGACTGGCAGCACCCCTTTAACCGGACGGACGCCGCCGTCCAAAGCCAGCTCGCCGACGAAACTGAACTTTTCAAACGCCGAAGTATTTAATTCTTCACTCACTGCGACCATTCCGAGCGCGATCGGCAAATCGAAACTCGGCCCCTCTTTCTTAATGTCGGCCGGCGCGAGATTGACCGTCGTCCGCCCGCGCGGCCAGCGATAACCGCTGTTGTTCACCGCGGTCCAGACCCGGTCCCGGCTCTCCTTGACCGCTGCGTCTGGTAAACCAACGACCACGACTTTGGGGTTGCCGCGGCCGGCGTTGACTTCAATTTCAACCTCGTAAGCGTCGACGCCATAAACCGCCGCCGAATAAATCTTTGCTAGCATGGGGGGAACAAACTGGACAAAAGAGTTGCAGAAAATGGTGACGACGAAAAGCGACAAATACCCCGGCGTCAGGGGGTCGTTCGCCTGAGGTAAACCACTCTGGCAAATGTTTTAGGAAAAATTGAACAAACCTAACTGGCGGAATGTCAAAATTCAGAATATTTAACCTTGTTAAGTAGTTTTTTGATGTTAAGAAATCCGATTAAGGAGCCAGCCACGAACACAAAAGCCGGCAACTTGTCGGCCCTACCCCCAATTTCTCATGAAGAAAGGCTATATGGCCGCTGAAGATAGCGATACTGGAATAAAGATTTACCTGCGCGAGATCGGGCAAATCCCGCTTTTGACCCCGCAGCAGGAGATTGAGCTCGCCGCCAAGATCAAAAAGGGGGATCGGGAGGCGCGAGCGCTCATGATCCGCTCCAACCTGCGACTAGTGGTCAAGATCGCCCACGATTACGCGAATCTTGGACTGCCGCTGCTCGACCTGATTTCGGAGGGAAACATAGGCTTGATGAAAGCAGTCGAGCGTTTCGATCCAGCCAAGGGTGGCAAGCTCAGCACTTACGCCGCCTGGTGGATCAAACAATCGATCAAACGCGCGCTAGCGAACCAATCGAAGACGATTCGTTTGCCAGTCCATCTGGTCGACAAGATTTCCAAGATGCGCCGTGTCTCTTTGCAGATGAGCGAAGAGCTTGGCCGCGAACCCACCGATGACGAGCTTGGCGAAGAAATCGGAATTGCAGCCGGCAAAGTTTCGCAGCTCAAGACCGTGTCAATCCGGCCAGCTTCACTCGACGCGCCGATCAGCGATGATGATTCCACTGAGTTCGGCGAAATCGTCGGTGACGAGGATGCGCAGACCCCGTTCGAACTTTTGCGCGACAAAAATCTGCGCAACGAAGTCGGCGGTCTGCTCGATGTCCTCGACGATCGCGAAAAGAAGATCATTTTCCAGCGTTTCGGTCTCGATGGTGGTAAGCCAAAGACGCTCGAAGAAGTCGGCAAGAAGTTTGGCGTGACGCGCGAACGTATTCGTCAGCTGCAAAACATTGCGCTATCGAAATTGCGCCGCGCGCTGAGCAAGAAAGAGAAGCCAATCGACGTCGAGCTGCCGGTCGAAGCGTAACGCAAGATCGACATCGTCCTTTTGAAACGCGCGGATGAAAATCCGCGCGTTTTTATTTTGCCGTGCGCAACTGGACGCAATCGACTAACGCGTCTCGCGCCCGCACATCGCTGATGACGACCAGATTGTCGCCCGCCGTGGTCAGCTTCTGATCCCGCAAATATTTCTGCGCGGTCTCAATCGTCACATTCGGATCGTCACTGAATTCAATCCGCGCCGGACAAACGCCCCAGGAGATTGATAACTGCCGTCGCACTTCTTCGCTTGGGGTGAAAGCAAAAATAATCGCGCGTTCGGGGCGAAGGTTCGAGGTATTGCGCGCCATCCTGCCATGTCGCGTGAAGACAATGATCTTTGAGCGGGAGAGGGAATTTGCCAAGACAACTGCCGAGGCAACGGTTTTTTGCCGCCCATCTTCCAGAATCGCGTCTTTGGCGTAGCCCGCTCCGCCGCTCCGCTCGATCCGCGTGGCTACTCGATTCAAAACCTCCACGCATTCGACTGGGTATTGGCCGATGCTCGTTTCGCCGCTCAACATGATCGCGTCGGCTTGTTCGAAAACCGCGTTCGCTACGTCAGTAATCTCCGCTCGCGTCGGCACGCGATTCTTGATCATCGATTCGAGCAAGTGCGTGGCGACGATCACCGGTTTGCCCAGCCGGATGCAACTTTTGACGATTCGTCGTTGAATGATCGGCAACTCTTCCATCGGCACTTCGATCCCGAGATCGCCGCGGGCGACCATGACCAGGTCCGCAGTCTTAATAATGTCCTCGATCGATTCGACCGCGGCCTGGTCTTCGATCTTGGCCAGCACCTGGGCTTTGCTCTTTTTACGGCTAAGCAAGTCGCGAAGCTCGGCCAAATCATCGGGTTTTCGGACAAAACTGAGCGCTACGAAGTCGACTCCGAGCTGCGCCCCGAGTGCAACATCGGCAATGTCTTTCTTCGTTAGTGCGGGAAGGCTGACGTGGACACCTGGCAAATTAATATGCCGCCGTGAGCCGAGTGCGGCCGGAGTAACCACTTTGCAAAGAACGCGATTTTTCTTTTTCTCGATGACGGTCAGTTTGATCAGCCCATTGTCGACCAGAACCGTGTCGCCCACGCTGACGTCATTCGCGAACTTGTCGTAATTTACTTCGACCGATTTCTTTTGCGTTTTCCTGGCGTGGCGAACAGTGAACTCGAGCACGTCCCCCTTCTTTAAATCCAACGGCGTCTTGACCGGCCCGGTTCGGATTGCCGGTCCTTGTGTGTCGAGCAAAATACCGACCGGACGGTTTGCTTCATCCGCCAGCTTGCGAATTCGCGGAACAATCTCCCTCACCCATTCTCGGGGTGCGTGACTCATGTTTAGCCGAAAGACGTCTGCTCCGCGCGCGATCAGCTTCCGAATCGTTTCCGTTTTTTCTGTCGCCGGGCCGAGCGTGCAGATGATTTTTGTCTTCCGCATCTGTCAGAGCCTCAAGTTTGTCCGCTGGAATGCAAAGCCCAAAAAAAAGCGGCACGCCGTCAAACGACGTGCCGCGTTAAGGTGT
>Ga0209328_10000253_pt1 | contig 12568 bp, 15 predicted proteins | sample JacPinW_OM3H0_M1_FD_187954 | JGI IMG/M metagenome (GOLD analysis project Ga0209328, IMG submission 187954) | Forest soil microbial communities from Algoma, Ontario, Canada - Jack Pine, Ontario site 1_JW_OM3H0_M1 (SPAdes) (version 2) | ecosystem: Environmental > Terrestrial > Soil > Boreal... | reverse complement strand
AATAAATGATCGGCGTGCCGGGCATGGAGAAGAGCATGGTGTTAAGCAACTCCATCTTTCGCCGGCTATTAGCGAGCAAGGGCGCGAGACGGCGGCGAATGCCGAGATTGATCCGCGCGTGAGGATCGTTGGCGTAAACCCGCCACATGTAATCGCGCTCCTCGTCGGTGACCATCTCGAGGGTGAGCTCGTCGTGATTGCGCAGGAACATCGCCCACTGGCAATTTTCCGGAATCGGCGGCGTTTGATCGAGGATGTCGATGATCGGGAACCGGTCCTCCATTTGCAGCGACATGAACATGCGCGGCATGAGCGGGAAGTGGAAACTCATGTGCGATTCGTCGCCGCTGCCGAAATAGGCCACTGCGTCTTCCGGCCATTGGTTCGCTTCAGCAAGCAACATCCGGCCGGGGAATTTCTGATCGATATGTGCGCGCAATTTTTTGAGGTAGGCGTGCGTCTCGGGCAGATTTTCGCAATTGGTGCCTTCGCGCTCGTAGAGATAGGGCACGGCGTCGAGTCGAACGCCGTCTACGCCCATACCAAGCCAAAAATCGCAAACCTTCTCGACTGCGTGGTGGACGGCGGGATTGTCGAAGTTCAGATCCGGCTGATGTGAATAAAAGCGGTGCCAGTAGTATGCCTTGGCCACCGGATCCCAGGACCAGTTTGAGGACTCGAAATCTTTAAAAATGATCCGGGCTTCGTTGTATCTTTCCGGCGTGTCGCTCCAGACGTAGAACTGGCGCTCGGCCGAGCCCGCCGGCGCGCGCCGGGATTTTTGGAACCACGGATTTTGATCGGAAGTGTGATTGATGACCAACTCAGTGATGACGCGCAGTCCGCGCTTGTGCGCCTCCGCTAGGAAAGCGCGAAAATCGTCGAGCGTTCCGTAATTCGGATTAACGTCGAAGTAATCGGCGATGTCGTAGCCGTCATCCTTCAGCGGTGAAGGGTAGAACGGCAAGAGCCAGATGGCGGTGACGCCGAGTTCCTGGAGGTAATCGAGTTTCTCGATCAGGCCGCGGAAATCGCCGATGCCGTCACCGTCGCTGTCCGCGAAAGTTTTGACGTGCAGTTCGTAGATGACCGCGTCCTTGTACCAAAGCGGGTCGGTTACCGATTCTTTAGAGCTCTCCGGCATGCAATTAACCTTTGCCGCACAAAACGCGCCGCGCAATCATCGGTTCGCCCGTAGGGAAGATCGACATCGATCTTCATCTAAAACGAAAGCGGCCACGTTGCCGTGGCCGCCCGTTGGGAAGAAGGCTGGGAGTTAGCCCTTAATCTTGCTGATGTGCGACGCGACACATTGCCATTTTCCGCCGCGCATCATCCAGGTGTCGGTAAAGAGGAATGTGCGATCGAACGCTTGGCCATCTTTGCCGGTTCCGATCTCTCGGGCCCGGCCCGTCACGACTGTGACATTTGGTCCAAACATCTTGACGTTCAGTTTTTCGTTCTTGGCAGACTTATAGGTGTCTTTGTCTTTTTTGAATTCACCGATCACATCTGACCGGTCCGTGAATTTGTTTTTTGAAGAGACGCCGACGAAGTCAGCGGCAATGAATCCCTCGACGGAGGCAGCATCATGTTTCCCAACTGCAGCTTCCCAGGCATTCTCCATGTCCTTGACGCTCATGTTCTTTCCGGCCGTCTTGGTCGCAGCGGTCGCTGGCGTGACAGCCGCTGCAGGCTTTGTTGCCATCGGCGCTTCTTTTTTCTGGGTGCCAGTAGCTGTGGCCGGGGCCGCAGAGGTTGGTTCTTCTTTCTTTTGAGTCCCCGTTGGAGCAGTTGCCGCTGAGGGCGTTGATTCAACGGTCGCCGATGCTTTTTCTTCGGTCGCCGGTGCGGTCGTTTCGGTCGGGGAAGCGGATTCTTCCTGTGCGATCGCCATGGTCGCAACAAAGGCGGATGCAAATAAGGAGATGATAATTTTCATGTGAGTTTAAGTTGGATTAACGCAGCGTTTTACAAGGATGCGTTGCGTGCGAGATCGTATTCAGATGGCTACGCGCCGGTCAAGGTTTATCACCGGCCGCGGCGCGCCCGGCGGAAATTGTTGGACGCACGTAGCCGATAGAATTAAAGCTTGAGCATGTCTTCCGCGGCCGATCCTGAGTTGCAAGGCGTGCCCGCTTCGGACGTTGAGGTTGCGCCGACGGAAAAATCTTTCCTGCGCGCGGTGGAGGCCGAGCCGGGGAAGCCGACCGATGTCGATCTTATGATGGGGATTCAGGCCGGCGACCCAGACGCGCTTTCTCAGCTTTATGATCGTTACAATGGAATCGTAAAAGCACTGATTTTGCGGATCGTTCATAACGAGACTGAAGCCGACGATCTGCTCCAGGAAGTTTTCATGGAAATTTGGAACCAGGCGAAGAATTTCTCCGCCCAGAAAGGCAAGCCGCTGGGGTGGATGGTAACCCTGACCCGCCGGCGGGCCATTGACGCTTTACGAAAAAAACAGGCTTATGCGCGGGCGGAAGAGCGTCTCCAAGCTGAGCCCGAGCAGCAACCGCTTGCCTGGGTGCAAAATACAACCGCTGAAGACATTAGGCTCGGCGATACCCGAGCTCTAATGGCCAAGGTGATTAGTTCGCTGCCGGAAGCCCAGCAGCAGGTGATCGAGCTCGCATTTTTTCAGGGGATGAGCCAGCGCGAAATCGCGGCTAATACGAATATACCCTTAGGGACGGTGAAAACCCGGCTCGAATTAGGCTTGAAAAAGATATACGACAGTTTGAAGGAGTTGAAAGATGAGCTTTGAGGAATTTCAGAATTGCGCGCGGCTTTACGTCATCGGTGCGCTCGAACCGGAAGGGCTGCAGGATTTTGAAGCTGCGCGTAAGCAATACGGCGCGGCCGCCGAGGACTTCATTAATCAGTGCTACAGCCTGCACGAAGCTTTCGCTCTCAGTCTGAAGCCGGCCAAGGCTTCCAGTGCGATCAAGGAGCGTTTGATGGCCATGGTGCGCGAGCGCAGCCAGAATCAATCGGGCTCCGCTAGCACATAGCCGCCCCGCGCTAGCCGCACTTCATCTCGCGCAGAATAAATTCCTGCAGAAAACCGTAAAAGCTGATCTGAAACAGGCCGAGGTCGCGGCGCGAACCAATCGGGGAGCGATCGTGATCGTTCAGTTCGGCGTCTGAAAATTTATATTTGGAGGCGATTACCAACCGCGCCCGATTGAGCGCGTTGAGCCAAGCATCGGCGTGCTCGAACGGAATGCTCAGAGTGCGATTGCGCAGGGACTTTTCCTTGCCGTTCAGTTGGGCGAGATCTTCCGCAACAGTCTCGGTCGCGCTGCGAAAAAGCCGTCGCAATTCCGGTTCAACGTAACTTTCCCACTCCTCGCAAATTTCCTTTTCTGCCGAGGGGCGGCTAAACAAGCGAGCCTCGGCTTCCGCTTCACCTTCGGGATTGGTGCTGGATGGGATTTGCCGCAACAGCTCTGCCAGAAAAGGATCGAGATCGGAAACTTGCAACGCGTCACCCTTGCGGCAAATCTCCATATCAAACGACCTTCTCCAGCGTCGCGAGCAGGAGATAACCGTGGAGTTGCTGCACGTAAAACTCGGCGCGCTCGCGCACGCCGCACCACAGTATCGATCGGCCTTTGTGATGGACTTCCAGCATGTGGCGTTCGGCTTTTTCGCGAGGATAACCAAATACCCGCTGAAAAACCATCGTCACGTAGGTCATCAGATTCACCGGATCATTGTGTACGACCACCTGCCATGGGATATCGAGCTCATCCTGGTCACGCGTTTCCTTTTCCTTGGCCGGCGCTTCAACGGTTGAAGTGGATCCTCGTTCGATCTCCATCTCGCTCACCGCGGCGATTCCTTCCTTGAGATCAGCCCGCGGCGGAATGGCTGCGCCCTCATAAAAAAATGCTATCACAGGGCAGTCCCAGTTCAAAGTGCCGCCTTGGTCAGAATTTTCTGCTGCATCATCTGAATTTTTCGGGCTCCCGCCTTCGTTCGATCGTCGAAGCCATGCAAGTGAAGCAATCCATGGACGATGTACAGACTTACCTCGCGGATCAGTGAAGTTCCGAATCGTCGCGTGTTCTGCTGAGCTATCTCAGCGCTGATGAAAATTTCGCCGTGCTGAAACGTAATCACGTCGGTCGAGCCGGCTTCATTCATAAAGCGACGATGCAAAGATGCCATTCGCCGGTCCGAAACAATCAGAACTGAAACTTCGTCCAGCCTTTGGAGATCGGTCCTTTTTCCGCTCGGTAGATCAAGACAGAGCACGAGTGCTTTTCGGGCGAAGTTCTCAAGATCGACAACGTCGACGGGAACTCTGCGCTGAAGATTGCGCACTATTACTCGCGATGTCATTGCGGACGTAGTCTGTCCTCAATTTTTCTGAGCAACCCGTAGAGCATTTCAGTTCGAGGCATCGATGCTCCTGCTGCTGCGGCACGACGCACGGCTTCGCCCCAGATTGCTTCAATCTCCAACGGTTTGCCGGCTTCCAAATCTTGCAGCGTCGACGGCTTGTAACCGGCCATGGTTTCGCTCCGCTTTACATGTTCTTGCCAGGCATCGCACGGCAGCGCATGACCACATTGATTGGCTGCGGCAATCACTTCTTCCATCAACGCGAGCGTCAGTTGCCGCAAATTTTTGTCGCCAACGATGGCGGAAGTGTCTATTCCACCCGCGACGATCGACAACCCGTTGAAGGGAATATTCCAGATTAGTTTTCGCCAACGTTCGGCAGCGAGGTCGTCGGTCACGGCGCAATGCACGTTGGCACGGCTGAATTCAGCGGCGACGTCGCGTGTCCGCAGTTGTGATCTGCGATTGAATTCACCCAAAACGACATGGCCGTAGGCGGAACGCTCGACTTCGGTTCTCGAATGTCGATTGACCGCGATGAAGCAGAGTGCGCCGAGGACTCGGCCGCCGCCGAAATGTTCGGCCAGAAATTCTTCGTTGCCCAAACCATTCTGCAAAGTGAGGAGCATCGTTCGCTCACGAAGGAGCGGGGGAATAAGATCGACAATGTCCGCATTCGAAGTCGCCTTAACCGCGACAATGACTAGATCGCACGGACCAATTTCTCGAGTCGAACTGTAGCAATTTACCTTGGCGACGCGGAAATTTTCGCCGAGCCCACGCACAAAAATTCCATCGCGCTGGACTTCAGTTAGCTCGCCGCGCATCAGAAAATGCACGTCGCTTCCGGCATGCGCGAGCTTTGCGCCGTAATAGGTGCCGATGGCTCCTGATCCAACGATCGCAATCCTCAGACCCATTTATACCGGCGGTCGCTGTTCGGACTGAAAGTTTCGGGTGATTAATCGCGCGCCCTTATTAAAGCTGAAATAAGCCCAGGCCCATTGAAACAGCACGGCGAGTCGATTGCGAAAGCCGACCAGAAAAATAATGTGAATGAACAACCAGGCCAGCCAGGCCGGGAGTCCGCTCAGATGAACCAGCTTCAAGTCGGCCACGGCTTTGTTTCGGCCGATCGTCGCCATGCTCCCCTTGTCGAAATACCAAAACCGCTGCGGTTTTTCGCCCTCGATCATCAGCAAAATATTATGTGCGGCGTGTCGCCCCTGCTGCATCGCTACCGGCGAAACTCCGGGCAACGGCTCGCCCGTTTGATGCGAAAAATTCGCGAGGTCACCAATCACTTGCACTTCGGGATGACTAGGAATGGTCAGGTCGTCGTTCACAATTACGCGACCGACACGATCGATCGGCGCGCCCAGTGAATGACCAACGAACGACGCGTTGTTGCCGGCCGCCCAGATCTTCACCCGACAAGAAATGAATTCGTCGCCAACTTGTACGCCGGACTCGGACACATTCGTTACGCGCGCCCCGGTCCGGACTTCCACGCCAAGATCGACAAGTTGCTTCATCGCCTTGTCGCGCAGATCCTCCGGAAACGCGGCCAGCACTTTGGCCTCGCCTTCGACCAGAATAACTCGCGCCTGCGAGGGATCTATGTGGCGAAAATCCTTCGCCAACGTATAGCGCGCGATTTCCGCGATCGCACCTGCCATTTCCACGCCGGTCGGCCCGCCGCCAACGATCACAAACGTCATTGCCGCTTTGCGCGCGGCTTCGTCGGAAATTTTTTCCGCGTACTCGAACGCCATCAAAATGCGGCGGCGAATCTCGATCGCGTCCTCCAAACTTTTCAGTCCGGGCGCGAATCGTTCCCATTCCTGATGTCCAAAGTAGGAATGCCGGGCGCCGGTTGCGACGATGAGATAATCGTAGTCGAGCTCACCGTCGACCATCCGCACTTTTTTTGCGTTCACATCGACCGATTGCACTTCGGCGAGGATCACCTCCATGTTCTGGCATTCCATCAAGATCGAGCGTACCGGCGCGGCGATGTCGGCCGGCGAAAGCGCGGCAGTCGCGACCTGATAAAGAAGGGGCTGGAAGAGGTGATAGTTCGTCCGGTCGACCACGGTCACGCGAACCTCTTCGCACGCCAGCTTCTTCGCCGCCTCGAGCCCGCCGAAACCTGCGCCAAGGATAACAACGCGCGGTTTTTGTGCCGGCGCGTTCTCCATGCCTAACAATCGTTGCAAACGCCGAACGCTCAATGCCCAATCGGAAAGCAGTTGTCAAAGCAACTGGTGCGTCTATCTTTCGCGCCTTATGCCGAAGGCAATTTCTCGCAGTAAAACGCGCAAAGCCGTCGCGAAACGGTTTAAAATTACCGCTCGCGGCAAGGTTTTACGTGCGCAATCCTCCCGTCGCCACTTGCTGGCGTGGAAGCGCGCGAAGCGTAAACGTCAGCTTGGCAAGATGGCTGTGCTCGACAAGACCGACGAAGCACGGGTCAAAGCGAATCTGCCGTTCGGTTAATAATTCGACGGTCGCTGCCGCCGCATTATTTGTCGGCATTGCTCAACACCAGCTTGCGGGTAAGTTTCTTCTCCGTCAGGGGCTATGGATTGAAGACTGACGAACCCCGCCAGGGCAGGAATGCAGCAACGGTAGTTTGATCCTCCTTGCCGTAGTTCTCTGGCGGACTTTCTTCGTTGAGATGTTGAGCGGTTAAGAAGTTGAACAGACATCGTCTCAACCACTCAACTCCTCAACGACTCAACCTCTGAATGAAATTGCTCAAGACCAAGACCAAACGTTTCGCTGACGTAATCGCAGCGGCCGGCAAACCTGAAGTCTATACGCTCTGGCAAAAGCCGGCGCAGGATCGACATCTGCAATCGGAAATCAAAAACAATCAGGTGATGACGATTCTGAAAACGGCAGTCGGCAGCGAATTCGGCATGGTTGGATTCAAGGAACAGAAAGGCGCCAGTTATCTCGTCTTTCCGAAATCGTTGAAGCGATTCGAGAACAGGCGGATTGTTGGAATCAACTGGGACCTCGTTAAGACTCGATGAACAAAGAGGAACAACTTCGTTATTCGCGGCACATGATCATGCCTGAAGTCGGCACGGAAGGACAACGGCGCTTGAATGCGGCAAAGGTTTTGTGCATCGGCGCGGGCGGGCTCGGTTCGCCGGCCGCACTTTATCTTGCCGCCGCCGGAATCGGCAAACTTGGCCTGGTCGACTTCGACGATGTCGATCTTAGCAATTTGCAGCGGCAGATTCTGCACGGCACCAAAGACGTTGGTCGCAAAAAACTGGATTCGGCGCGAGATCGGTTGCGCGACGTGAATCCAAATGTTGAAATCCAAACGCACGAAGCCCGGTTTACTAGCGCGAACGCGCTCAACATCGTTTCGGGTTACGATGTGGTCGTCGACGGCTCGGATAATTTTCCGACGCGCTATCTGTCGAATGACGTCTGCGTGTTTGCGAAAAAGCCGAACGTTTACGGCTCGGTGTTTCGGTTCGACGGGCAAACGACCGTGTTCGCGCCGCATCTGGGCGGGCCGTGCTACCGCTGTTTGTTTCCGGAACCGCCTCCGCCCGGCTCGGTTCCGAATTGCGCGCAAGCCGGCGTGCTCGGTGTTTTGCCGGGAATTATCGGAACCATCCAAGCGAACGAAGCGATCAAACTAATTCTAGGCGTCGGCGAACCGCTGATCGGGCGGCTTCTCTATTTCGACGCACTGAAGATGAAGTTTCGCGAATTCAATCTTCGACATGATCCGGAGTGTCCTGTTTGCGGCGACTCGCCGACGATCACCGAGCTAATCGATTACGAGCAATTTTGTGGAGTCTCAACGAATGGCGTTCCCACCGTTTCTGTCCGCGAACTAAAACAAAAACTCGACGCGCGCGAAAATTTTCAACTTCTCGATGTTCGGGAGCCGTTCGAGCACGAGATTGCCAGCATCGAGAGCGCGAAGCTGATTCCGCTGGGCGAGTTGCCGGATCGATTGAATGAATTGGATCGCGAGCGATTGACGATCGTGCATTGCCACAGTGGCCAGCGCAGCGCGCAGGCAGTGCGATTGTTGCGCGAGGCGGGCTTCGCCAACGTTTTCAATCTCGAAGGTGGAATCGCCACGTGGTCGGACGAAATCGATTCGGACGTGCCGCAGTATTAGTCTTGTTTCAAAACGGCCGCCAATTCCTCTGCGGACGGCACATCGTTCCACTGTTTGATCAGTTCGCCGGTTCGTCCGAAAACGAAAACATGGAAGAGACCGGCACCGGGCTGCGAACCGAGTTGGGTTGCGATCGCGCCGTCAAAGTCGGCGACGGCGAAAACGTCGCGACGAGCATCACGCGCAATTCTTAGTTTGTCGTAGCGAGCCTGAAGCCGTTGGCCTTCGGCATCGAGCCGGTGCCGCACCAACGAACTTAAGATCATGCGCACGGGTTTGCTGTGCTTTTTCTCGAACACCAGAACTGTGATCATCCGGTACAGCGAATTGCCGAGATAAGAATCCGGCGTCCGATCTCCGACGGCCCGGGCTTTATCGATTCCGGCCTGGGTGGTCAAAACGACGGTCGTGACGTGTCCATCGGCGGTCGAGAGTGTGTTTCCGTCGGCGTCGGTGAAATTGATATGATATTTGTCGCCTAACTTTAACTGGGCGAAGATCGACATCGACGACGCAAAAAAAACTGCGGCGAGCAAAATTTGCCCTCGACTCGTCTTCACGATTAAGGACGTTGAACAGGGAATGCGCGCTGACAACTCTCGCTTTCATGTTTTCGTAGTTTCATTGTCGATCCTGCTGTTGCTCGGCGGTTGTGAGCGAATGGTGACGTCGCGTCACGCTCGAACAGTAAAAGAGGCGGATTGGAAGGCGGCCCAGGGCGATTACTTGTGGGCAATCAATCTTTACGAGTCCGCGCTTGATGGAACGCCGCAGTCGGCCGAGGTGCATTTCAAGCTCGCGCTGCTTTATGATGACAAGCTGAACGATCCGTTGCACGCGCTTCATCATTTCAAACGTTATCTCGTGCTCAATCCGGAAGGTTCCCATGCGGCCGAAGTGAGGGATTTCATGCATCGGGACGAAGTTGCGCTCGGCACGAGTTTGTCCGGCGACTCGGTGGTAACGCGGGCTGAGGCTGTTCGACTGCGAAACGAAAATCTCAATCTGCATCGGCAAATCGACGAGGGACGACCACGCCCTACCGCGACGAAATCGCCTTCGCGGCACAAAGAAAAATCGAGCGACTCGCAAACCTATACCGTGCAGGAAGGGGACACGCTGCCGTCCATTTCTCGAAGATTTTACAAGACCTCGAAGCGTTGGCGGGAGATTCTCGAGGCCAACGACAAAAAAATCGACGACCCGGAGAACTTGAAAACCGGGCAAAAACTGAAGATCCCGCTTAGCGACTGAGTCGAGCCTTAATCACCTCTCGAGGTGCGCGGGAGTTGAAACTTAGAAGCGTCCGCCCGAAGGAATTACCGTAGGTCTCACCATTGGCGGCGGCGACGATGGCCGCGCATTGATGCTCTGGTCGACAATGTCCACGTGGGTTGGATCGACCAATGGAGCATTGCTCGGCGCGGTTCGTTGCCTGTCGCATTCCGCCACGAGCAACGACCAGCTCGGAGGCTTGTGCGAAAAACCGGTGATCAAAAGTCCGTCGTTAATCACTTTGCAAACGTCGAATTCCTGCGGCTGCGGGAGAACTGTCGCGTTCGGCGGAAAAACAAGGATTTGTCGCGAATGCATGTGTCGATGGTCACCCGGGTTTCGGTTGAGCCAAACATCGCCGTTGCCTTCAATAATCAGGACCTTGTTCCAAAATTTGGTGTGCGACTCCAAAATCCCGGTGAAACCGCTGACCGCGCAGGTGACGACGCCCGCTGAAATTTTTACGGTTCCGGTTTCCCTCGGCGCCGTCATCAAAATCGCGCCGCCGCTGAGATTGTAAGTGTGGGCAGCCGCTCCGAAACTGAAGACGGTGTTCGCGCCGAGCCGGGTAAGCGTTTGATCGGTGAACAGGAGCTCGGCGCGCGAATCGGTGCCGGTCCGAACCGCATTTCCTTCCCGGACTGTCTCATTCACCGCTGTGGGACGTGCCACCATTTGCGCAGTGAGGGTGTGGACGTCGCGGATCACTTCCGTGACACGCGCTTGCTTGTGCTCGGCTGCAAAAATGATCGTAGAAATGCCGACCGCCACGAAGGCGATGGCGATTGCGGCGACAAGATTTGGATGCGGAGACTGTGTTTTCATCGGCTTGTCGATCGTATCACTTTGCAAGGCGGCTAAAACTTCGCAGTGAGCGCAACTACTCCGCCGAGGTTCGCAACGCTGTAATCAAACACTTCCTGATTCGAATCGCTACGAGCGAACGAACTGATCGCGCTGACGGACAACCAGTTGGTCACGCGGTATGTCGCCGTCAGTGAAAGAATCTCGCTGACATCGGTCCGCCCGTTCTGGTGATAATCGCGCACGACGACCCGTCCGACTGCATTGACGGAAAACGCTCGGGTCAAATTCGCGGAGTAACCTACATAGCCTTCATAATCGTTTCTTCGCGGACTTTGGTGATCCGCCGCCACGCTAATGTTTGCATCGGCGCCGATTGAAACCTGTTGCGCGCGGTCAAGTCGAAACGGCACCTCCGCGTCGAGCAGAATCTGATGATTGGAGAAGAATTCGTCGCCGAGGCGATCGCTGAACGTGAGTCGATTGAAATCGTACCAGGCGCGCAGCATCAAATTATGAGCGGTTGGTATAAAATAAGTCAGGCCGGCTTGGCAATCGAGGCTTCCGAAATTGAACGAGGTGTACTTGCCGTAATAAAAAATCTGTTCTTGGGCGCCAATGTGCGCGTAAAGAGTCTGCGTGATTCTTGGATCGTAAAACACGGCTGCCGTCGGCGCGATCACTATGTCGCTTACCTCACCGGTGTTAGTGAGGGCAACGTTTGACGTGAAAAAAATTGGAGTCGTGAATGAGGCAGTGAACGGCTGGTATGCTTCGGCACGCTTTAGGATTTGCTGCTCGCCCAAGTCGGCATCGTTGGGACTGGCCGGCACCTCATTACCAGCCATTCCAGTAGAAGGCGTCGTGGACTGAACCAGAGGTTGGTTCTGGGCTTGCACGAGTGCGATCTGATTCAGCTGAACAATCTGGCCTCGGACAGAGCCCGAGGGGGCGAGCAGGAATAGCATTATTGCCCAACCCGCCCAACAGAAAACTCCTAAGCGCTGTCCTCTCATTGTGTCCGAGGAAGTGCAGCTACCGTCGCCGGCAATTGCTGAAATCCGGCGCTGCTCTGCACGTTTTTCGCGCCCCCACTTGGTCCTGATCTTTCCGTCGGACTGGTGGCCCTAGAGTTGCGAGAACGATTTGTCGTGTTCGAAACGGTGATCTTTCCGCCTGCACCGGCAGTGGACGAATTGAGCAGCGAAAGCAGCTGCCCGGAGTCGCTCACATTAATCGTGCTACCTGTCGCCTTAGGGGACGAAGTGACATTGCCACTTACGCTTGTCGTGCCGCTAGACGAGGGTGAACTAGCAGCGGCACTGAACACTGGTGCATTTGACAGGGGTTGGGGATTGTTGGCGCCGTTGCCGGCAAAGGTCCCTGTGGTAGAGCCGTTTCCACCGAAGCCGGTGTAGTTCGCGTTCGGCACGGTGTTGGTGAAACCAGTGTAAACGTTGGCTGGTCCGCCGGCACCGGCGATCGTGACAATCACTCCGTTGTTGATCGTGATCGTGTTGGCGGCCAGGTCCATCGCCGTACCGCTGCTCAGGGTAACACTAGCAACAAACTTTAAGAGTCCATTGCTTCCGGGCGCATACAAATGGAGAAGTGTGTCCGCCGAAATCGTGTTGGTGCCGCTGCCACCGATGATCAAGCTGCCGTTGACGCCGAAAACACCGGCCTTTATGACATTTGCGTGAACGTCCGTGTTGGTAAACGTGATCGTGCCATTGCCATCAATACTACTGAGAAATGTTCCGCCGACGCTGTAACTGCCAGCGTTGAAGTTGATCGCGGCAGATCCTGCGGGATCGCTGCCAATGATTCGAATGCTTGTGTCGTTGGTGATCGTCGCCGTACCGCCAACATTCATGTTGATGGTCGCATTCGTTGTAATCACTCCGCTATTGCTGTTGTTGATCAGAGCGGTCAACGACTTTGCGTGAACGTTGCCAGTCGTCCCGATTTGTA
>Ga0209328_10000251_pt1 | contig 12589 bp, 9 predicted proteins | sample JacPinW_OM3H0_M1_FD_187954 | JGI IMG/M metagenome (GOLD analysis project Ga0209328, IMG submission 187954) | Forest soil microbial communities from Algoma, Ontario, Canada - Jack Pine, Ontario site 1_JW_OM3H0_M1 (SPAdes) (version 2) | ecosystem: Environmental > Terrestrial > Soil > Boreal... | reverse complement strand
TCGCACTAGCCGTAGAAAAGCTGATGGGGATTACGCCGCCGCCCCGGGCGCAATACATCCGGGTGCTTTATGCGGAGATCACCCGTATCCTGAACCATCTTCTGTGCATCTGCGCGTTCGGCCTCGATGTTGGAGCGATTACGCCGTTCCTGTGGGGCTTCGAAGAACGCGAGCGATTGATGGAGTTTTACGAGCGGGTCTCGGGCGCGCGTATGCATGCCAACTACTTCCGCCCGGGCGGTGTTCATCTCGATCTGCCTGCCGGTCTGACAGACGACATCCTGGCGTTTTGCCGCAGCTTTCCGCAGACGATCGACGACATCGAACGGTTGCTGACCGACAACCGCATCTTCAAAGAGCGCACCGTGGATATCGGCGTGGTAACCGCTGAACAAGCCGCCGATTGGGGGTTTTCCGGGCCGATGTTGCGCGGCTCGAACGTGGCCTGGGATCTCCGCCGGGCCCAGCCCTATGATGCTTATGACAAGATGGAGTTCGACGTTCCGATAGGGCACAACGGGGATTCTTACGATCGGTATCTCGTTCGGATCGAGGAAATGCGGCAGTCGGTTCGCATCATCGAGCAGGCGATCGCCGCGATGCCGGAGGGACCGGTCAAAATCGACGATCGCAAGGTAGCGCCGCCGACGCGCGGCGAAATGAAGCGCTCGATGGAAGCGCTGATCCACCATTTCAAACTGTATACCGAGGGATATCACGTGCCGGCGGGCGAGGTCTATCAGGCTGTCGAAGCACCGAAGGGCGAGTTCGGGGTCTATCTTGTCTCCGATGGCACCAATCGGCCGTACCGCTGCAAGATCAGGTCGCCGGGCTTTGCCTTTTTGCAGGCCACCGACTTTATGTGTCGCGGCCACATGCTCGCCGATGTCGTCGCGATCATCGGCTCGATGGACATCGTATTCGGCGAGATCGATCGATGAACGCGCCGCCCAAACCCACCCAATTCGAGCAGCCGGCGAGCTTCGATTTCACCGACGAGAACCTCGACCGGGCAAAAGCGCACATCGCCAAGTACCCCGCTGGGCGTCAAGCGAGCGCGGTCCTGCCGCTGTTGGATCTGGCGCAACGCCAACATGGCGGATGGCTGCCTCGGGCGGCTATGGATCGCGTCGCCGAGATGCTCGAGATGGCGCCGATCCGGGTTTATGAGGTCGCAACCTTTTACACGATGTTCAACTTGCGGCCGGTCGGACGCTATCTGTTGCAGGCTTGCACCACGACCCCCTGCTGGCTGCGCGGGTCGGAGCAAGTGGTCAGCACGTGTGAAGGAAAGCTCAACATCGGCGTCGGCGGGACCACGCCGGACGGCCTTTTTACGCTCGTCGAGGTCGAGTGTGTGGGCGCCTGCGTCAACGCGCCAGTCCTTCAGGTTAACGACGATTTCTACGAAGATCTCGACGGCCCCGCGACAGAGGTGCTGCTCGACGCGTTGCGCGCGGGGAACGTACCGCCACCGGGTTCGGCCATCGGACGTCATGGTTCCGAGCCGATTGGCGGCCGCCGCACTTTGACCGAGTGAAGGGAAGAGCTAGTGCTCGCTGACAGCGACCGTATATTTACCAATCTCTATGGCCAGCGCGATTGGCAGCTCGAAGGCGCGCGGGGACGCGGTGATTGGGACGCCACCAAAGAGCTGATCTTCAAGGGTCGCGACTGGATCGTCGAGCAGGTCAAGGAGTCGGGGCTACGCGGGCGCGGGGGCGCCGGCTTCCCGACCGGTCTCAAGTGGTCCTTCATGCCAAAGGAGAGCGACCGGCCGGCCTATCTCGTCGTCAATGCCGATGAAAGCGAGCCCGGCACCTGCAAGGACCGTGACATCCTACGCAACGAACCCCATAAGCTGATCGAGGGTTGTCTGCTCGCCTCGGCCGCGATGGGTGTCCACCATTGCTACATCTATATTCGTGGCGAGTTCTACAACGAGGCGCAACGGCTACAGGCGGCCATCGACGAGGCGTATGATGCCAAGCTGCTCGGCGAGAACGCCTGCGGTTCGGGCTATGATTTCGAACTCCATCTGCATCGCGGAGCCGGCGCCTATATTTGCGGCGAGGAGACGGGGCTTCTCGAGAGCCTCGAAGGACGCAAGGGCCAACCGCGGCTCAAGCCGCCGTTTCCGGCGCAAGTTGGTCTCTATGGCTGTCCAAGCACAGTTAACAATGTTGAGACTATCGCGGTCGTACCGGCGATACTGCGCCGAGGTGCGGCCTGGTTCGCCGGGATCGGGAGGCCGAGAAACACCGGTACCAAGATCTACTGTTTGTCGGGCCATGTGAACACGCCCTGCAACGTCGAAGAGGAGATGAGCATTCCGCTCAAGGAGCTGATCGAGCGGCATGGCGGCGGAGTGCGCGGCGGCTGGGACAATCTTCTGGCTGTCATCCCCGGCGGTTCTTCCGTGCCGGTTCTCCCGAAATCGATCTGCGAGACAGTGTTGATGGATTTTGACAGCCTGCAGGCGGTCAAAAGCGCCCTTGGCACCGCTGCCGTTATCGTCATGGACAAGTCGACGGATATTGTGAAGGCGATCGCTAGGCTTTCGAAATTTTACAAGCACGAGAGCTGCGGCCAATGCACGCCTTGCCGCGAGGGTCTGGGTTGGGTATGGCGGGTAATGGAGCGCATGGTCGCGGGCAACGCCTCGGTGGCGGAAATCGACACTTTGCTGGACGTTTCCTACGAGATCGAGGGCCACACGATTTGCGCGCTGGCTGATGGTGCGGCTTGGCCGGTTCAGGGGCTGATCCGCCATTTCCGCCCGGAGATGGAGCGGCGTATCGGCGAATACCGCAGCGCCGCCGTTCGTCAGCGGCAGGCAGCCTGAGCATGCCGAAGCTGACGATCGACGGCACCGAGGTCGAGGTGCCGTCGGGTAGCACGATCCTACAGGCCTGCGAGCATGCCGGGATCGAGGTTGCGCATTTCTGTTACCACGAGCGGCTGGCGATTGCCGGAAACTGCCGGATGTGTCTGGTCGAGGTCGAGAAATCCCCAAAGCCGATCGCCTCATGCGCAATGCCGGCGACCGACGGGATGGTGGTCCACACGAAATCGCCGAAGGCGATCAAGGCGCAAAAGGGGGTGATGGAATTCCTGCTGATCAACCACCCGCTCGACTGCCCGATCTGCGACCAAGGCGGCGAATGCGATTTGCAGGATCAGGCGATGGCCTACGGCTTTGACCGTGGACGGTTCGAGGAGAATAAGCGGGCCGTCCACGACAAGGATTTTGGTCCGCTGGTCAAGACCAGCATGAACCGCTGCATCCATTGCACGCGCTGCATTCGCTTCCTGACCGAAATCGCCGGGGTCGAGGAGCTCGGCGCTACCGGGCGCGGCGAGGATATGGAGATCAGCACTTATATCGAACGAGCACTCAGCTCCGAGCTCTCGGCCAACATTATCGATTTGTGCCCGGTCGGCGCCCTGACCTCGAAGCCCTATGCCTTCGTCGCCCGGCCGTGGGAGCTTCGGAAGACCGAATCGGTCGATGTCCTCGACGCTGTCGGCAGCAACATCCGGATCGATTCCCGCGGATCGCAAGTCATGCGCGTACTGCCTCGCCTCAACGAGGCGGTGAACGAAGAATGGATCTCTGACAAGACCCGTTTCGCAATCGACGGGCTGGTCCGGCGGCGGCTCGATCGTCCCTACATCCGCGGCGACGGCCAACTGCGCGAGGTTGATTGGCGGGAGGCCCTCGATCTTGTCGCGGATCGGCTTAAGCAGGTTCCCGGGGAACGTATCGCGGCGATCGCCGGCGATTTGTGCGACGCCGAGTCGATGTTCGCGCTGAAGGAGCTCCTCGCCCGGGTTGGAGCGACGAGCCTCGATTGCCGCCAAGACGGCGCCAAGCTCGATCTGCGTTGCCGCGCCGGCTTTCTGTTCAACACGACGATCGCCGGCATCGAGAGGGCGGATGTTTGTCTGCTCATCGGCACGAACCCGCGCTGGGAAGCCTCGTTGGTGAACGCGCGGTTGCGCAAGCGCTATCTTCAGGGGGGTTTCCGGGTCGCCGCGATCGGTCCGCCTCTTGATCTTACGTTTCCGGTCGAGATGCTGGGCGCCGGCGGCGAAACGCTGAGCGCGCTAGCGAGCGGGGATCATCCCTGGTCGGAACGGCTGCGCGACGCGAAAAACCCGATGATCGTGCTCGGGCAGGGGGCGCTGTCACGGCCGGACGGCGCCCAAGTGTTGGCGGCGGCAAGGATGGTTGCCGAGAGCTGCCACCTCGTTCGCGACGACTGGAACGGGTTCAATATCTTGCATTATGCTGCGGCGCGCGTCGGCGGGCTTGATCTCGGATTTGCTCCCGGACCGGGCGGGCACGACCTCGGCGGCATTCTGGCCGGATGCAAATCGGGCGATGTCGAGGTTCTCTACATGCTGGGCGCCGACGAAATCGACACCAGCGACCTCGTTGGAGCATTCGTAATCTATCAGGGACATCACGGCGATCGTGGCGCGCGCCACGCCGACGTCGTCCTGCCGGGGGCTGCCTACGCCGAAAAGGACGGCACTTACGTCAATACCGAGGGACGCGTGCAGCTGGCGCGTCGGGCTGTCTTTCCGCCTGGCGACGCGCGTGAGGATTGGCAGATTCTTCGCGCCCTGTCCGGCGCCCTCGACCAGCCTCTTCCTTTCGACACACTTGGCGAGTTGCGCCGCTGCATGCGGCAAGCCTGTCCAATCCTTGCCGAGACCGACTTGGTGAGGCGCGCCTCCTGGGAAGACTTTGGCGAGCCCGGACCGGTCGACCCGACCCCGTTTGCCTACGCGATCAAAGATTTCTACCGGACCGACCCGATCAGCCGCGCCAGCGAGACGATGGCGCAGTGCAGCGCGATCGGCCTTCCGTTGCAACGCCAGCTAGCGCCGGCGAGGACCGGTACGCTTGGCTAGCTTTTGGACCGGTTACGCTTGGCCCACCGTCATTACCGTCGGCGAAGTCATCGCGGTCGTCGTGCCGCTGCTGGTCGCTATCGCCTATCTCACCTACGCCGAACGCAAAGTGCTGGCGTTTTCCCAGCTCCGCAAGGGCCCGAACGTCGTCGGCCCGTTCGGTCTGCTTCAGCCGTTTGCCGACGGGCTCAAGCTGCTCGTCAAGGAGACGGTGGTTCCGAGCCAGGCGAACCGGGTGGTGTTCATCATTGCGCCACTCGTGACCTTCACCTTGAGCCTTGTCGCCTGGGCGGTCATCCCCTTCAGCCCCGGGGTGGTCATCGCCAACATCAACGTCGGGGTGCTTTACATCTTTGCGATCAGCTCGCTCGGCGTTTACGGGATCATTTTAGCCGGTTGGGCATCGAATTCCCGTTACGCGTTTCTTGGCGCGCTGCGCTCCGCCGCGCAGATGGTTTCCTACGAGGTCGCGATAGGCTTCGTCCTCGTCACCGTGCTGCTTTGCGCCGGTTCGCTCAACCTGAGTGAGATCGTTGAGGCGCAGCGCCACATTTGGTTCGCCATCCCGCTGTTGCCGATGTTCGTCATCTTTTTCATTTCGGGATTGGCCGAGACCAATCGCGCGCCGTTCGACCTGGTCGAGGGTGAGACCGAGATTGTGGCCGGCTATTTCGTCGAATACTCGGCGATGGCCTTCGCCCTGTTCTACCTCGGCGAATACGGCAATATGATCCTGATGAGTGCTATGACGAGCGTGCTGTTCCTCGGCGGCTGGCTCGCTCCTTTTGGGGTGGCACCCTTCACCTGGGTCCCCGGCCCGATCTGGTTCGCGTTGAAAATCGGCTTCGTGCTGTTCTGTTTCCTATGGGTGCGTGCGACCTTCCCACGATTCCGCTATGACCAACTGATGCGGCTCGGCTGGAAGGTGTTTCTGCCGTTTTCACTGCTCTGGCTGGTGCTGACAGCGGGTGTGTTGGTCACCGCGGGGTGGTTGCCGGCGCGCTAATCGGCCAACGAGCGGAGGATCGATCGATGGCATTTCTGGAACGCGGCGCCCGCAGCCTGCTGCTGAGCGAGCTGCTGTCGGGGCTGGCGTTGACCCTGCGCTACATGTTCAAGCGCCCGGTCACGGTCAACTATCCGTTCGAGCGGGGCCCGCTCAGCACCCGCTTTCGCGGCGAGCACGCCTTGCGCCGCTATCCCAATGGCGAAGAGCGCTGCATCGCCTGCAAGCTGTGCGAAGCGATTTGCCCGGCGCTGGCGATCACGATCGAGGCCGAGCCCCGCGAGGATGGCAGCCGGCGCACAACGCGCTACGACATCGATATGACGAAATGCATCTATTGCGGCTATTGCCAGGAGGCCTGCCCGGTCGACGCGATCGTCGAGGGTCCGAATTTCGAGTTCGCCACCGAGACCCACGAAGAACTGCTCTATGACAAGGAGAAATTGCTGGCGAACGGCGATCGCTGGGAAGCCGAAATCGCCAAGAACCTAGAGATCGACGCGCCGTATCGGTGAGCATGGTGGAGTTGGTGAGAAAATCGTCCCTCACCCGCCCCGCTGCGCTCGGCACCCCTCGCGCATCGGAGATGCGCCACCGGACAGGCGCATGCACGCCTGCGCCGAAAGGGCGCAGTGCGGGAGAGGGGGGACCCGGCCCGCAGGGCTCGGTGGGTGAGGGTAACACCGAGGGACGGCAATGATCGTCCAGGCCATCATGTTCTATGTCTTTGCCGTGCTCGCTGTGGCCTCCGGGGTGCTGGTCGTCTCGTCCCGCAACCCGGTGCACTCGGTGCTCTTTCTGATCGTGGCGTTCTTCAACGCAGCCGGTCTGTTCGTGCTGATCGGCGCCGAGTTCCTGGCGATGATCCTCGTCATCGTCTATGTCGGCGCGGTCGCTGTCCTGTTTCTCTTCGTTGTGATGATGCTCGACATCGACTTTGTCCAGCTTCGCAGCGGGTTCGTGCGCTATCTCCCGATCGGAGCCCTCGTGGGGTTCATCCTCTTGGCCGAACTCGTACTCGTCATCGGCAGTCGGGTTGTCGCCCCCGGCGTGCCGAACGCCGCAGCCGTCTCAGCCGTGGGTGGGGTATCCCTGAGCAACACGCGCGCGCTCGGCGATATTCTCTATACCCGCTATCTCTTTGCGTTTCAGGCCGCGGGACTGATCCTGCTCGTCGCGATGATCGGGGCGATCGTGCTAACTTTGCGCCATCGCGCCGATGTGCGGCGGCAGTCGATCGCCGCGCAACTTGCCCGCACACGCGCCCAAACCATTGAAGTGGTCAAGGTTCCGATCGGCGGCGTAGGCGGGTGATGGCGATCGGACTTGCACACTATCTGACTGTGGCGGCGATTCTGTTCACGCTTGGAATCTTTGGCATTTTCCTTAATCGTAAGAACGTTATTATCATGCTGATGTCGATCGAGCTGATGCTGCTGGCTGTCAGCATCAACCTCGTCGCATTCTCTGTCTTTCTCAACAACCTCGTCGGCCAGGCCTTCGCCATGTTCGTGCTGACGGTTGCGGCCGCGGAGGCGGCGATCGGTCTGGCCATCCTTGTCGTCTATTTCCGCAATCGCGGCACAATCGCGGTCGAGGACATCAACATGATGAAGGGCTGATTCTTTGGCCGTTGCTGTTGTCTTCCTGCCGCTAATTGCCGCGGTGATCGCCGGCTTCTTTGGCCGAGTGATCGGCGATCGGGGCGCGCAGCTGGTCACCTGCGGCGCCCTTTTGCTGTCGGCGGTGCTCGGTCTTTTCCTGTTCCGCGACATTCTCGCCGCAGAGGAAGTGCGGGTTATCCCGCTGGCGACTTGGATCGTCGCCGGCGGCGTCGATGTCAACTGGTCACTGCGGCTCGACACGTTGAGCGGCGTCATGATCGCCGTCGTGACCGTCGTCTCGTCGATGGTCCATGTCTATTCGATCGGCTACATGGCCGAGGATCCGTCGATCCCGCGCTTCATGGCCTATATAAGCCTGTTCACCTTCTTCATGCTGGCATTGGTGACGGCCGACAACTTCGTGCAGCTGTTCTTCGGCTGGGAAGGCGTCGGCTTGATGTCCTATCTGCTGGTCGGGTTCTGGTACGACCGCCCTTCTGCCAATGCTGCTGCGATCAAGGCCTTCCTCGTCAATCGAGTTGGCGATTTCGGGTTCTCCCTAGGAATATTCGCCGTCTTTGTGATCTTCGGCTCGCTCGATTTCGCTACCGTCTTCGGCGCAGCGCCGAAGGTCGTCGGCAAGACGATGGAGTTTCTCGGCTGGCAGCTCGATTCGCTGACCCTCGCCTGCATCCTCTTGTTCATCGGCGCGATGGGGAAATCGGCGCAGATCCCGCTCCATACTTGGCTGCCCGATGCGATGGAGGGCCCGACGCCGGTTTCCGCCTTGATCCACGCGGCGACAATGGTGACCGCGGGCGTGTTCATGGTTGCTCGCCTCTCGCCCCTCTTCGAATACGCCCCTACGGCGCTCGCTGTTGTCGGGATCATCGGCGGGACCACGGCGATCTTCGCCGCGAGCATCGGCATGGTGCAGCCCGACATAAAGAAGGTCGTCGCCTATTCGACCTGCAGCCAGCTCGGCTACATGTTCGCCGCCGCCGGCGTTTCCGCTTATGGCGCCGCCATCTTCCACCTGTTTACTCATGCCTTCTTCAAGGGGCTGTTGTTTCTGTGCTGCGGGTCGGTCATCCACGCGATGGGCGGCGAACAGGACATGCGCCGGATGGGCGGCCTGTGGCGGAAGACCCCGATCACCTATGTCACGATGTGGATCGGCGCTCTCTCGCTAACCGCCATACCCTTCTTCTCGGGATATTACTCGAAGGACACGATCCTCGACGCGGCCTGGGCGTCGGGGACGGCGGTTGGCCGCTATTCCTGGGTGCTCGGTACAATCGCGGCGTTCATGACCGCCTTCTATATCGCGCGCGTGATGTTCATGACCTTTCACGGCGAGCCGCGTGCTGGCGAGGAGGCGATGCATCATGCGCATGAGAGCCCGTGGGTCATGCTGGTACCGCTTATCGTCCTCGCGATCGGCGCCACCGTCTTTGGTTTTCTTGGCTACGATTTCTTTGTCGGCGACGAGCGCGCCAGCTTTTGGAGGAACTCGATCCTGGTGCTCCCGCAGTACGATTCACTCGCGGTCGCCGAACAGATTCCACCGCTCGTCCGATACATGCCGCTGACGGTCGCGGTGATTGGCATCGCCATCGCCTACGTCCTCTATGTCGTCGATCCGAGGTTGCCGGCGCGGCTCGCCTCGCAGTTTCGCGCGCTCTACCTGTTCCTGTTGAACAAATGGTATTTCGACGAACTTTATGACTGGCTGTTCATCCGGCCGGCCATGATGATCGGCGACGGGCTGTGGAAATCCGGCGACGGCGCGGTGATCGACGGGCTCGGACCTGATGGGGTCGCCGCCGTCACCCGCGATCTGGCGCGACAGGCGAGCCGGCTGCAAACCGGCTATCTCTATCACTACGCCTTTGCAATGATGATCGGGCTCGTGGTGCTGGTCACCTGGTATCTCTTGCCGCGTTGAGCTGGGGTCATCGTCGTGAGCCATTGGCCCCTTTTGTCACTCGTCACCTTTGTGCCTCTTATCGGTGCTGCGGCCATCCTGCTGGCGCGCGGTGACGAGCGCATCGTCGCGACCAACGCGCGCTATATCGCGCTTTGGACATCCTTGTTCGATTTCGCGCTGTCGCTGTTGCTGTGGTTTTACTTCGATCCTGATACCGCTGACTTCCAATTCGTCGAGCGGGCGGATTGGGTCACCCTCGGCGGGTTCCAGTTCACCTACCACATGGGAATTGACGGGATCTCGCTGTTCTTCGTCCTGCTCTCCACCCTGCTGACACTACTCTCAATCGTCTCGGCCTGGGAAGCGATACAGTTCCGGGTAAAGGAATTCATGATCGCCTTCCTAGTCCTCGAGACATTGATGGTCGGCATATTCTGCGCACTCGATTTTGTGCTCTTCTACATGTTTTTTGAAGGCGTGCTGGTCCCGATGTTCCTGATCATCGGGGTCTGGGGCGGATCAAATCGGATTTATTCTGCATTCAAATTCTTTCTTTATACCTTGCTCGGCTCGGTCTTGATGCTGCTCGCCGTGATCGCGGTGTACTTCGAGACCGGAACCACCGACATCGAGGTCGCCCTGACCCACGTCTTTCCGGCCGGCCTGCAGAAATGGCTGTGGTTGGCGTTCTTTGCCTCCTTCGCGGTCAAGGTCCCGATGTGGCCGGTGCACACTTGGCTGCCCGATGCCCATGTCGAAGCGCCGACCGCAGGCTCGGTCATCCTCGCAGGCATTCTGTTGAAGCTGGGCGGCTACGGTATTATCCGCTTCTCGCTGCCGATGTTTCCGATCGCTTCCAGCTTCTTCACACCGTTGATCTTCACTCTGAGCGCGATAGCCGTGATCTACACCTCGCTCGTAGCGCTGGCGCAGATCGACATGAAAAAGCTGATCGCCTATTCCTCGGTCGCCCATATGGGCTTCGTCACTATGGGCACCTTCGCGGTGACGAGCGAGGCCGTGCAAGGCGCGATGATCCAGATGTTGAGCCACGGGCTCGTTTCGGGCGCGCTCTTCCTTTGCGTCGGCGTCCTGTATGATCGCCTGCATACGCATGAGATCATGCGGTTCGGCGGCCTCATCGAACGCATGCCGGCTTATGCCTTCGTCTTCATGGTATTTAGCCTGGCGGCGGTCGGGCTACCCGGCACCAGCGGGTTTGTCGGCGAATTCCTGATCCTGCTTGGCACCTTCAAGGTCAGCACGATCGAGTGCACGCTCGCGGCGACGGCACTGTTTCTAGGTCCTGCTTACATGCTCTATCTCTATCGCCGTGTCATTTTCGGCACGATCACCCGTGCTGATCTGCGCGGCATCCTCGATCTGAGCCCGCGCGAAAAGATGGTATTCGCTCCGCTCTTGGTTCTCGTGCTGTGGATGGGCCTTTATCCCAGCTCGTTTCTACGGCCGATTCAGGTCTCGGTCGATCATCTCGTGCGGCAGGTGACCGCCGCCACCGACGCCGCGGGCCTGCGCCGCGCAAGCCTCCCTTAAGTGTCACCGGGCCTCGCCCTCGCCCTACCTGACCTCTGGCCGGCATTGCCGGAGATGGTCCTTTCCGCCGCTGCGATGGCATTGCTGATCCTCGGAGTGTGGCGCGGCGAAGGCTCGGCGCGGCTCGTCTCCTGGCTCGCGATCGGCGTGCTGATCCTCGTTTTCGCCATTGCCGAACTCGGCGGGGGTGACCGGCGCGTCGGGTTCTACGGGATGTTCGTCAACGACGCTTTCGCTCTGTTCACGAAGGCGCTGGTGCTGATCGGCTCGGCCGTCACGATCCTGATGGGTATACGCTACAACGAGGATCACGGGATCGCGCGGTTTGAATTCCCGGTTCTCGTGCTGTTGGCGACGACCGGGATGATGGTGATGATCTCGGCCAACGACCTGATCACCCTTTATGTCGGCCTCGAGCTGCAAAATCTGGCACTTTACGTCGTCGCCAGCTTCAACCGCGACTCGGTCCGGTCGAGCGAGGCCGGGCTCAAGTATTTTGTCCTGGGCGCGCTCTCCTCGGGCATGCTGCTCTACGGTGCCTCGCTGATATATGGCTTTGCCGGCACGACCGCCTTTGACGATCTGACCAGGCTGTTGACCGGCGGCGCACCGGTCGACACCGGGATCTTGATTGGTCTCGTCTTCGTCATCGTTGGGCTAGCCTTCAAGGTCTCGGCGGTGCCCTTCCACATGTGGACGCCCGATGTCTATGAGGGCGCGCCGACCCCGGTCAGCGCATTCTTCGCCGTGGCACCCAAGCTGGCGGCACTCGCTCTCTTCATTCGCTTCATGATCGCGCCGTTCGGTCCGTTGATCGGCGAGTGGCGCCAAGTCATCATCTTTCTGTCGATCGCGTCGATGGTGCTCGGCGCAGTCGCTGCAATCGCCCAGCAGAACATCAAGCGGCTGATGGCCTATAGCTCGATCGGTCATGTCGGCTACGCGCTGATCGGACTAGCCGCAGGCACGGCCGATGGAGTTCGCGGCGTGCTGGTCTATCTGGCGATCTATCTCTTTATGACCGTGGGCAGTTGGGCGGTGATATTGTGCATGCGTCGGAGAGGGCGGATGCTTGAGGGCATCTCGGATCTCGCCGGGCTGTCGCAGTCTCAGCCGGGTCTCGCCCTTGCGCTGGCGATCTTCATGTTCGCGCTCAGCGGCGTCCCGCCGACTGCAGGTTTCTTCGCCAAGTTCTACGTGTTTTTCGCGGCGATCAATGCACAGCTCGCCGGACTCGCCGTGATCGGCGTCGTGACCAGCGTCGTCTCAGCCTTTTACTATCTTCGGGTCGTCAAGGTGATGTACTTCGACGAGCCCGTTGGCGCATTTGACCGCCCGATCACCACCGAGCTCAAGGGTGTGGTGTTCGTTACTGCAGTCATCACCTTGTTCTTTTTCTTGTTCCCGGGACCGATCGTCGCGGGCGCGGAGGCCGCGGCTTCCGCGCTCTTTGTCCGATGAGTGATCTGCAGCCGAGGCTCCCTCCGGCCTATCGACTGATCCGCTATGACACGGTCGAGAGCACCAACGACGAGGCAAAGCGGCTTGCGCGCGCCGCTGCGGAAGAGGGCA
>Ga0209328_10000250_pt1 | contig 12604 bp, 13 predicted proteins | sample JacPinW_OM3H0_M1_FD_187954 | JGI IMG/M metagenome (GOLD analysis project Ga0209328, IMG submission 187954) | Forest soil microbial communities from Algoma, Ontario, Canada - Jack Pine, Ontario site 1_JW_OM3H0_M1 (SPAdes) (version 2) | ecosystem: Environmental > Terrestrial > Soil > Boreal... | reverse complement strand
AGGTCTACCGCGTCGGCAATAATTGACGTTGGCGCCCGAGTATAACCCGACACAAATGAGTTCGGCGGATTGGAGGGATTGATGTAGGTGCCATCTGAATTGAAGTTGGAAGGATTATCCGACGGAACCGTGCTTCCCGTTCCGCCTGTGTTGAAGTCGCCCTGAAGATAAACCGCATTTTGGCTCGCGATGGTTAAACCTCCGCTGGGAATTTTGCTGCCGTTCTTAATTCGAATTGCTCGGCGTGCACCGGAAGAGTTGCTGCTGTCGTAAATGTAAATAATCGGAGCCGAAGGAACGCCCCCTCTGTAAGAAGTACCGCCTCCATTCTCGAGTTGACTTACATCCAGAGTGGCCACCCGAATGGTCGCGCCTTCGCGGTTATCCTGGATGGTTTGATTTGTTGTAATCGCGGAGGAAATGGCGTTGTAGAGTGAACCGTTTGTTAGGGGAGCAGTGGCCCCGGTCGATTGATTAGTGACTGTATAGAAGTTGACGAGATCGTCTCCTTTTACGCCATCGAAACCATTTGCGTTCGGGTTGGGGTTGTCGCTTACTTGAACGATTACATTGGCCTGGTCCCAGTAGCGTTGACCCGCCAGCGGGTCACTGTAGCCTGCGACCGGAGGTTGAATGAGTTCGCGGTAGCTATCGTTATTCGGATTCGAATCAGTGGTGTTAAATATCGACGTAGAATCCAGCCCGAACGGCTGCAGCGCCTGGTCGCGCGCCGGGGGGAGGCTCGATGGATAATTTGGCGCTTGCGGAGTTTCCGGGTGCTGGGCGTCCCCCGGCATGAAGCCAACGGACCAATCCGAGCCATAAGTCACTTTGTCGGCGAAGGTGAGAGTGTTATGACCTGTATAAAGATCGGAGTTAGTGTGAACCCAACCCGTCACGGTAAACAACGGTCCGGGATGAATCTCCAGAGGATCGACATAGAAGATGGCGAAATTCCACGGAGAGAGAAGCTGTTTGGAGAACAGTCGCCGAACCTTCGCTACGACCTGGCGCTGCGTAGAAGAACCGAATGAGCTGTTTAAGGTTACGTCCGCCGACGCAATGTAATTGTAAGTCGCCGCTGTAGTGGGTGAGACTGACGACACGTTGCCACTTACCTGTCCGAGTTGCGGCTCCGGAGTCGCATTCGCGCTCGCCACGGCGGTGTATTCAGCACTTACTCCGACGACCTTATAATTCGAGATCGTGTAGGTTCCGTCGAACTCATCGTTTGCCGGATCGTAGCTGGTTCCCCGTTTTACGAAGTTTGACGTCGACATATTGGGGAAAGGCGACGGCGTCGGTATGGCCGAGAAATCGCTTGTCTTGTAGACGGTAGTTGGAGAAGTCCGGCAGGTCGACCGCCAGTTGTTAAACATCACTTCAAGGGCGCTATCGCCGACCGCGAGCGCGCTTTGCAGAGTGGTCGTTCGTTGGGTATTACGGTTGACAGTCGTCGTGTAATAGATCGCTGCTGCGACGATCGCCATTAGAATTGCCAGAGTCGAAATGACTACGGCAAGCGTACTTCCAAATTGTTTGTGCTCGAATTTTGTTCTCATTGATAAGTGGTTAGTCGCGTTTTGTAGGGAACTTGGCCGTTGAGCAGGATGTTTGCGGATTTGTAACCGCGATTGCTGTATTGAGTGTCTGACGTAGAGAGATCGATCGCCGCGACAAAGCGGGTGTAGAGGGCCCCTGCCGGAGTGGTCGGCGAACTGAATGGTGTCGAGTTTGTAACGTAGTTGGCCACCGCCTTGGTGTTGCCCTTCCATCTCCAATTCAGGTTACTGTTGGAGACAGCATAGGAACATCGATCCGTTATGAAGCAGATGACATCGCCGGCTGAACTGCCGGTGCCGTTGATCGCGACCGGTATCGTGCTTGTAGGATAAGTAACCGCTGGAGTCAGCGCCGGGCCGGATATGTTGGTAAGATTGACCTGAAAGTCACCCAAACCGCCGCCAACTGATGCGATGTCTGCTTCGATCTGATAAGCTGGAATAATTAACCGCTGGCCGGCTATCGGGGTAGGTCCAGAGGTCGTGGTCAGCACCAGACGGATTTGAGTAGCGCCCACTACGACGTCATTCTTGATCTTGTGTGGGCCGCTTGACCACTGTTGGAAGGAAACTCCGGGAGCCGGCGAAGGCGATGCGCCGGGAGTGGGAGTCGGCCAGGGAGTTGATCCATCCGTATTCACTAATTGTGGCATTGAGATTGCCAAGTGAATGTCTTGGAGCATATCAACCATCGCCACTCGCGCCTGCTGATGGGCAACGTTCACTGCCGTGTTCTTTGCGCCCAAAACCGAGCTCGTATACAAGATCGAATACAAAACCAAACCGACCACGCTAATGAGCGCGACCGTGATCATTAGTTCTACCAGCGTAAAACCAGCCGTTCTTGAAGAGAGCCTCATATGTCCGAAGTGCGAATTGTGCTCATGGAGTACGTGTAGGTGCGGTTTAGATACGTGTAGGTAAGGGTGAAGACGGCCTGATAGGTATTGGGGAGCGAGCCCGAAAGATCTGTTACCGTTACTGTGAGCGTCCCATTGACGACGAGGACGACGTTGTTACTGGCGTCGCGATATTCGTAAACGGGAACCTTGAAGTCGGTGCCGTTGACGGAAATGTTGTGCGTTCCCAGCGTCATATCGTAGAGCGGATATGAGCTATGACACGTGTCTTTGGGAATTTGAGCAGTGCCTGTGGCGCCTGTGCATAGATCGGGGTTTTGATTTGTTTTCTGGGGATTAAATGGGCTCATCGATTGGAACAAATCGACCTGATTGGTCAGAATGGTGTAAGCCCCGGTGCTATTGCGGCTCATGGCTGCGATTGAATTGATTTTGGTGAGCGCACCGATCGTCGATGCGACGCCAATCCCCAATACGGCGATGGCTATAATGGTTTCCACCATCGTGAAACCAGCAGGATCACAGGTTGGTTTCGGGCTGCGTCTCATAGGTGTAATCGGCTCCAGTTGTCGTGCTGGTGCGGCCGCATGTTATAATTTTCATAGAGCACTTTGGGTGCCATCGGGCCGTAAGAAACCGGCCTGCAATTCCCTCTCCCTAAGGCAGTTTACCGCCTGTGGGACAGGCCCCGACTTAGACTCAAACCGGGCGGCCCCGAGAAACCGCACCCGCCCCCTATTCGGTGTCCCTGATGCGCCTTTTCGTGGGCGTCCAGTTTGGGCTACGTTTGGGGGCATGACTTCGATTTGGGACCGGGCCAACCCGCAACTGCGCGATCTCGCGGTTTACGAGCCCGGCAAGCCAATCGAGGAAACGGCGCGCGAGCTCGGTATCGATCCAAGCCAGGTCATCAAACTCGCTTCCAACGAGAACGCGCTCGGGCCGTCACCAAGGGGGGTTTCGGCAATACGGTCAGCAATTGAGTCCGCTCAACTCTACCCCGACGGCAGCGGTACGTGCCTCCGAGAGGCCGTTGCCGCGCGATTGGAACTAAAGCGCGAAAACGTGATTCTCGGGAATGGTTCCAATGAAATCATCGAGTTTGTAGCTCATGCTTTTCTAAATCGTGGTGACGAAGTGGTGACCCCAGAGTATTCGTTCATTGCTTATAAACTGGTCGCACAGTTATTCGCCGCGCACACGTTTGAACCGACGACAATCAATTTTCAACCCGATCTCGAGGCCCTGCTAAGCGCGATTACCCACAAAACGAAAATCGTTTTCCTCGCCAACCCAAACAATCCCACAGGGTCTCTGATCCGTGAACAGGAAATGGACAAATTCATCTCGCGTGTTCCAGATCGCATCATCACCGTTTTGGATGAAGCTTACTTTGAGTTTTTGAGCAATCCGCTTGACTCGCTGCGCTACATTCGAGACGGCCGAAACGTCGTCGTTCTACGGACTTTTTCGAAGATTCACGGACTGGCGAGCCTTCGCGTCGGATATGGACTCGCGCCCTCAGGCCTGATCGAAGTTCTGCAAAAGACCAGGCAACCATTCAATGTCAATGGCATTGGCCAGATCGCGGCGCTGGCCGCGCTCGGCGACACGGAACACCTGGCGCAATCCAAACATATCGTCGATGTCGGTCGTGCTTATCTCGAGGAACAATTCCGAGCGATGAAATTGAAATTTAATCCAAGTGCGGGCAATTTTGTTTTCGTCAACGTGGGCGACGGTCCTGCAGTTTTTAGAAAGCTGCTCGCGATGAAAATTATTGTCCGTCCCTTAAGCAGCTACAATTTGCCCGAGTGGCTGCGCATCACCGTCGGCACAATGGAGCAAAACGAAAAATGCATCGCAGCGCTAAAGACAGCACTCTCCTAAGATCGACATCGTCGCGAGAGACGGAGCTGATTCCCGCCGAAACAATCGCGGCGATTTCAACACCAACCGGCGAAGGCGCCATCGCCCTTGTTCGCATCTCCGGCTCGGGCGCGATCCCGATCGCGGACAAGCTTTTCCAGGGCAAAGGGCGGCCGTCGCGTTTTGTCTCTCATGTGCTGCATCTAGGCGAGATTGTGGATGAAGCAGGACGATTGATTGACGAAGTGATGATGTCGATCCACCACGCACCGTCGAGTTACACCGGCGAAGATCTCGTCGAGATCAGTTGTCATGGAGGAACGCTGGTGACGGCGAAAGTCCTGGACGCTTGTCTGCGGGCAGGCGCCCGCGGCGCCCGCCCGGGCGAATTTACAGAGCGCGCATTCCTCAATGGCAAGATGGATCTGACCCAGGCCGAAGCGGTGATCGATTTGATCCGCGCGCGCACCGACCTCGCATTGCGCTCCGCCACCGAACAACTCGAGGGCAAACTAGGCGAAAAAATTAGGGCGATTCGAGACGCGCTGGTCAGTCTTCTCGCCCACATCGAAGCATCCATCGATTTTCCTGAAGAAGGCATTGAACCGGACGCAGGCGAAAAACTGCACGGTCGTCTCTATTCCATTCGCGAACAAATTCAAGCGCTCCTTGCCACGGCCGATCAGGGCCGCATTCTGCGCGATGGCGTTCGGGTCGTGATTTATGGCGCGACCAACGCCGGCAAATCAAGTTTGCTCAACCGGCTACTTGGTTACGAGCGCGTGATCGTTAGCGACACTCATGGAACAACGCGGGACACGATCGAGGAAACCGTGAACCTTCGCGGCATCCCGGTCCGTTTACTCGATACTGCCGGCTTTCGAACATCGACATCCGACATCGAGCGCGAAGGAATTACACGGACCGAACGTTCGCTGCAACGGGCTGACTTGCGCCTGCACATTGTCGATCGAAACGCTCCGCGCCCCGCGCATTTCCAAGAGAACGCCATCAATGGAAACGAGATCGTACTACTAAATAAGAGCGACCTGCCTGAGCACAGTGATTGGAAAAATTTCAAAGCGCTTCGAATCTCCTGTGCCACCGAAGACGGATTGAGCGAACTCGAGGATGAAATTATCGCCGGGATTGGCAAACAGAATCTGCGTCCGGAGAACACCGTCGCCATCAACTTGCGCCACCGCGACTGTTTACGCCGCGCCCTCGAAGCGTGTGATCGCGCGCGCGGCGGCATGAATCAGGGACTTTCGCCCGAATATCTCGCAGTGGATTTGAACGAAGCGCTTCGTGCTGTCGGCGAAGTGATCGGCGCAGCCGGTGTCGAGCAAATCCTTGATTCTGTCTTCAGTCAGTTTTGCATCGGCAAATGAACAATGCCTATGAGCGATTCCTTAGGCCGCTCCTCTTTTCAATCGATCCCGAGAGAGCACATCACCTCACTATCTCTTGCCTGCGGGCCGCATCGCCTGTCGATCCTCTTCTTCGCGCGCTGACGCCGTTTCGACCCGACCCGAAACCGAAAACAGTTTTCGGCGTCAACTTTCCGAATCCGATTGGGCTGGCGGCTGGCCTTGATAAAAACGGCGTTGCCCTGCCGGCTTGGGCCGCGCTCGGTTTTGGTTTTATCGAGATCGGCACTGTCACCGCCAAGCCACAGCCGGGGAATCCCAAACCCCGCATTTTTCGTTTACTCGAACAAACCGCGTTGATTAATCGACTCGGCTTCAACAATGACGGCGCGGATGCGATCGCATACCGACTCAACAAATTGAAACGAAGCGGACGCTGGCCCGAAATTCCGGTCGGAATCAATATCGGCAAATCGATGGCCACGCCGATAACAGATGCCATTGCGGACTACTTGCACTCTTTCCGGGCACTGCGCGATTTCGCCGACTACATCGTGCTCAATGTCAGCTCTCCAAACACGCCAGGGTTGCGCGAACTCCAAGGACCGGAAGCTCTCGCCGAATTGTTGCATGGGATCGCTGAAAAAAATCTCATCACCCGGAAACCGATCGTGGTGAAAATCGCACCTGACTTGTCGCCCGCTGAACTCGAACAAATCGTCGCGACCTGCGAAACCAGCAAAGTAGCCGGCATTATCGCAACCAATACGACCGTCGATCATTCATCAATTCCAGCTGCTCAGGATGAGCACGGGGGATTGAGCGGCGCACCACTCCGGGAAAAATCCACCGCTCTCGTTCGCGCCATTGCCCAAAGATCGACAATCCCTATTATTGCTTCCGGCGGAATCATCGATGGCGATTCGGCGCGCGAAAAATTCGAAGCTGGCGCTCAGCTTTTGCAAATTTACACCGGACTGATCTATCGGGGACCTGCTTTACTGCGCGAAATCTCAGAAACGTTGGAATGAAATTATCCAGGAAACTCGGCAAGCTCGTGACTCGAGAAGGTCACCGGCGCGCATGGCGACGAGCGGAACGCTCCATCTTTCGGTTGCCCTTCGGGCCGGTCCTGGCCGGCGTCGATCAAAATCGACTGCGCGAAATTCAACAACGTTATGCCGGCGCCAAGTACGCTGATGTCGATCATTGGTTGCGCGTCAACCGCGAGCGGGTCCAGGATTTGAAATTGCATCGCTGCCCGCCGCAACGCGTGCTCGATCTCGGCTGCGGCGGCGGTTTCTTTTTGTTCATACTAAAACGGTTCAATCATTCCGTGCTCGGTCTCGACATCGACGAGTCGCCGCTTTTCACCGAGTTGCTCGAGGTTTTCGCCGTCCCGCGGGTTGCCTTCAGAATCAAACGGCTCGAACCGATGCCGGATCTTCAACCGCAGTTCGACTGGATCACCGCCTTCTCGATCGGGTTTGACAGAGATCGCGGAACAACCGCACGATGGGAAATCAAGGAGTGGGATTTTCTTCTGCGCGATCTGCAACGCTACCTCGTTCCCGACGGCAAGATTTACTTGACGGTCAATCCGCTGCCCAATGGCGATTACCTCAGCCCGGAACTGCGCGATTTTTTTGCGAGCCGAGGCGCCGACATCGAACGGGAACGAATTTTCTTCCGAAGCGGCCTGCGGCAGTGAGCGCCTATGTCCGCCGTGGCCTTAGCCGGACTGATTATCCCTTCCAGGGTTTCCAGCCAGCGAGAACATTTTTCTCGCGCAGCTTGCACTTGTCGCTGACTTTTGTGAACGTCAACATGTCTCCATCGCGCGTAAACTTGTAAGTCGCAGACTTCTTGCACGCCTTCGGAGTATGCGAGCCGTGCGATTCCTGAATCGTCATCGTGTCACCAGTCACCGTGTACTTGCCCCACACATCCACTCTGTGGCCCTTACTCAGACTGACTTGGAATGTGCCATCGGCTTTGATCGCCCAAACTGTGCCTAACGGGTTCGTCCATGTTCCGACGAGCGCGTTCTGCGGAGCCTCCTGGAACATTGCGCACCCGCCGAGGAGCGCGACTACGGTTACAGCGAAAACAACTGAAATTGATCTCTTCATGGTCCGATACTGTCGGGAAGTCGCAATCTTTTCAAGTCAGAATGGGTCGTCTTTACTGGCCAGAGTCGCGGCGTAAATTCCAGTAATGTCGATTTCAGAGGAACAAGTCCGCGACGCTCTGCGCTCGGTTAGATATCCGGGTTTTAGCCGCGACATTGTGTCGTTCGGGTTGGTCAAAGGTATCCATATCGACGATGGCGAAGTAAGAGTGCAGCTCACGCTCGCCACCAACGACCCAAATATCCCGGCAACCATCAAAAATGATGCCGAGAAAGTTCTCCGCGCGCTTGCAGGCGTTCGAACCGCAAAAATCTTGATCGATATTCACGCGCCGCCGGCCGGCGCCGGAACGTCTGTCGGCGCAACACGAATCCCGGGAATCAAGCACGTCATTGCGGTGGCGAGCGGGAAAGGCGGCGTCGGAAAATCTACCGTCGCGGCGAACATTGCGGTTGCGCTCGAACAAACCAAAGCACGCGTCGGCTTGTGCGATTGCGACATTTATGGGCCGAGCATTTCCCTCATGTTCGGCACCCGCGAACGACCAACTGCCACCGAAGAGAATAAGATAGTTCCCATCAAGCAGTATAATCTGAAGTTGATGTCGATGGGTTTTTTGCTCGACGACACTTCTCCAGCGATTTTGCGCGGGCCAATGGTAACGCGTTACACTCAACAATTTTTGCGGCAAGTCGACTGGGGCGAGCTTGATTTTCTGGTGCTCGATCTGCCGCCTGGGACGGGCGACATTCAGCTCACCATTGTGCAAACTGTCGCCCTTTCCGGGGCGATCATCGTCACCACGCCGCAGGAAGTTGCCCTAATCGATGCGCGCAAAGCGGCTACCATGTTTGAGAAGGTTAATGTTCCCGTTCTCGGGTTGGTCGAAAACATGAGCTACTTCGTTTCGCCGTCCGACAACAAGCGCTACGACATTTTCGGCAGCGGCGGCGGCGAACGCGAAGCCAAACGGCTCCGCGTGCCTCTGCTCGGCCAAGTCCCGATCGACATCGCGACCCGCGAAGCCGGCGACCGCGGCCATCCGATTGTGGCGGAAGATCGACAATCGCCGGTGGCGATGGAGTTTATAAAGATTGCCCGCCGAGTTCGAGACGCGCTGGCCTAACGGATATTCCCCTGTAAATTAAATAGGTATGACTGATGCTACGTCACACTTGCCAACGACTTATTCACTTCTTATTGACTGTTTCCCATTTTTATGGAAAAAGGTGCCCCGATGCCGCCTGCCCTAGAGGATACGTCGCAGTTCGTTAAGAACTCCGTGCTCTATAAGGAGTTCCTGGCCGAGCGAGAGGAAATTTTGAAGCACAAGTGGATCGAGAGCGAAAAGGCCGGCAAAGATATTGGCTTTGAGAAAGCGCTCCTCGATTGGATCGTGAAACATCGCTCCAACTGGAGAGCGAGACGAATGAAGGAGGCTCGCGCAGAGAAGGCAGCCTCCTAAATTTTGTACGCCTTTAACGCGACCCCGCGAGGTCGCGAAGGACGCAGATGGAAGACAAAAAACATACCGCCAGTCCGGCTCGCCCCGTCCCGATTATGGACGCCGAAGCAATCCGGCGCGCGCTGCGGCGGATCGCTCACGAAATCATTGAGCAAAACGCCGACCTGAAATCGGTCGTGCTCGCCGGGATTCCGCTGCGCGGAGTTGAAATCGCGCGACGACTCTCCGAATTCATTCGCGAAGTCGCCAAAATCGACATCGAAACGGGGACAATCGACGTAGCGATGCATCGCGACGACGTCGGCACGCGCGCGGAACTGCCGATGGTGCACGCCTCCAAACTTCCGCTGCCACTCGAGGGTCGAACGGTCATCATTGTCGATGACGTTCTCTTCACTGGACGCACCGTGCGCGCCGCCCTGGACGCAATCAGCTCCTTTGGTCGGCCCGCGCGGATTCAACTCGCCACCCTTGTCGATCGGGGCCATCGCGAATTGCCGATCCGTGCCGATTACGTCGGAAAAAATTTGCCAACCGCGACGCGCGAACAAATCCAGGTCCGTCTCCAAAACGTCGATAACGAACCGGACGGGGTCTGGTTGTCTAAGGAATGAACTGGAACCGCAAAGATCTGCTTGGGCTGCGTGAGCTTTCCGCGGACGAAATCAATTTCATCCTTGAAACTGCCGACGCGTTCAAACAAGTCGGCACTCGCGAGATCAAGAAAGTCCCGGCGCTCCGCGGAAAAACGTTGGTTAACTTCTTTGTCGAGCCGAGCACGCGCACCCGCACGTCGTTCGAGCTCGCGGCCCATCGCCTGAGCGCAGACGTGATCAACATTTCCGCTTCGACATCCAGTTTGACTAAAGGCGAGACTTTGAAAGACACGGCGCGCAATCTGGAAGCTTTGCACGCGGACATTCTCGTCCTGCGTCATAGCTCGGCTGGCGCGCCGCAGTTTCTCGCCCAGCGATTGAAATCGAGCGTCATCAACGCCGGCGACGGCGCGCATGAGCATCCGACCCAAGGCCTGCTCGACATTTACACCATCCGCGAGAAGCGCGGAAAGATTGCCAACCTCCACATCGCGATCGTCGGCGACATTTTGTTCAGCCGCGTCGCGCGCTCTAACATCTTCGGCCTGCTAAAGCTCGGCGCGCGCGTTACGCTCGTCGGTCCGAGCACACTCGTCCCGCGGGAATTCGAAAAACTCGGCGTCACTGTTTCAAACCAGATCGACAACGTGCTGCCCGAAGCCGACGTCGTGAATCTCTTGCGCATCCAACACGAACGTCAGCGCAAAGAATATTTTCCCGGTATCGGTGAATACACGACGCTCTTCGGCTTAACCAAGGAACGCGCGAAACTTTTGAAGCCCGACTGCCTCGTCATGCATCCCGGCCCGATCAATCGCGGTGTGGAAATCGACAGTGAAGTCGCCGACGGATTGCAAAGTGTCATCCTGGACCAGGTCACCAACGGTCTCGCCGTTCGCATGGCAGTTCTCTACCTCTGCGGAGGAATTTCGGCATGAGTGCGGTCATCATTCGCAACGGCCGAGTAATCGATCCCGCGAACAAACGCGATGAAAGCGCTGATGTCGCGATCGTCGACGGAAAGATAGCGAAGTCTGCGCCAAAGGAAGCTGAAGTAATCGACGCGAAGGGGTTCATCGTTGCGCCCGGTTTGATCGATATCCACGTGCATCTCCGCGAGCCGGGCTTTGGTCACAAGGAAACGATCGCGTCGGGCGCGCGCGCCGCGGCAGCCGGTGGATTCACCACGATTGTCTGTATGCCGAACACCTCACCGGCCGCGGATAATCCGGCGACGATTGCCTGGATCAAAGACCGCGCCGCCGAAGCCTCATCCGCCAACGTTCTGCCAACCGGCGCGATTTCAAAAAACATCGCAGGCGAAGAACTCGCGCCGATTGGTTCGTTAGGCCAGGCCGGAGTTGTTGCGATAACGGACGACGGTCATTGCGTGCAGAACCACGAACTGATGCGACGCGCTGTCGAGTACGCGCGCATGGTCGGCCTGCCAGTGCTGGATCACTGTCAGGAGTACAATTTGGTCGGCAACGGCGTCGTGAACGAAGGTTACTGGAGCACGTTGCTCGGTTTACCGGGCTGGCCGGCCGCCGGCGAGGAAGCGATTGTCGCTCGTAACATTCTGCTGGCCGAACTTTGCGATCATCACATTCACTGCCAGCACATCAGCGCGGCCGGAAGTGTGCGGTTGATTCGTGAAGCGCAGAAGCGCGGCGTGAAAATCAGCGGCGAGGTTTGCCCGCATCATATCGCGTTGACCGATGAAGCGATCCAAAACTTCGACACCAATTACAAAATCAATCCGCCGTTGCGAGCGAAGACCGATGTCGATGCCATCCTCGAAGGGATCGCCGACGGCACGTTGTCGATCTTGTGCTCGGACCACGCGCCGCATGCCGGGTTCGAAAAAGAAGTCGAGTTCGATCAGGCCCCCTTCGGAATCGTAGGTCTCGAAACCGAGCTCGGGCTCTTCATTGATCTGCTGGTCCATAAAAAACGCAAGATCGACATCGGTCGATTGATCGAGATGTACACGGTCGAGCCAGCGAAGTTATTGAAACTCGAAGCGGGAACGTTGTCGATCGGCGCACCGGCTGATGTCACTCTGATCGATCCAAATCTGGAATGGACGATTAGGATCGATCAGTTCCAATCCTTGTCGCGCAATTCGCCCTTCGATGGCTGGAAATTAAGAGGCCGGGCGGTGCGGACGATTGTCGGCGGAAAAACGGTTTGGAAGTTACCCTGAATAACCACCGCTGATATAGCTCTCCAAGTGCGCGATGGTCGCACTTTGGCTGGCGATCACATGCTTGACCAAATCCCCGATCGAGACCACGCCGATCACTTTGCCACCATCGAGCACTGGCAAATGGCGAAAGCGTTTGTCCGTCATCGCCCGCAAACATTCCTCCACGCCTTCGCCCGGATGCGTCACAGTCAAATTAGTGGACATGATCTCCGATACTTTCGTCTCGGATGACTTCTTTCCACGCAACATAACTTTCCGCGTGTAATCGCGCTCCGACAACATCCCGACAAGCTTATTTTCCTTCATTACCAAAAGCGCGCCCACGTTTTTCTCATCCATCATCCGCACCGCGTCATCGACGCAGGTGTCCGGTGTGACCGAAAAAATCTCGGACCGCTTCTGCCCGAGAACCGTACTGATATTTCCGCTCACGTCCATAAATCGCCAAATCGCGGAATGCTAAGATACAACACCACGACTTCGCTGCGCAAAGAGATTTTGCGGGCGTCCTCGGCTTAGCGACGAGAGAATTTACCTTCGA
>Ga0209328_10000249_pt1 | contig 12618 bp, 10 predicted proteins | sample JacPinW_OM3H0_M1_FD_187954 | JGI IMG/M metagenome (GOLD analysis project Ga0209328, IMG submission 187954) | Forest soil microbial communities from Algoma, Ontario, Canada - Jack Pine, Ontario site 1_JW_OM3H0_M1 (SPAdes) (version 2) | ecosystem: Environmental > Terrestrial > Soil > Boreal... | reverse complement strand
TGGGCGTTGTTCTTTTACAGTTTTGCTCCGCTCGGCATCATGGCCGGCCGATGTTTTATGCCGGATATGCCGTCGCTCGCGCTCTCCATCATCGGTTTGTATTTCTTCCAACGCTGGATCGACGAGTCCGAGCCGGACTGGCTTACAAAATGGACATCGTTCTTTGTAGCCGCGGTCGCAATTTCGCTGTCGATTTTAACCAAGCTGCCGAGCATTCTGATTGGCGCGCCGCTGGCCTATCTCGCGTTTCAGCGTTTCAAATTCTCAGTGTTTCGAAATCTTCACCTGTGGACCTTTGCCATGATCGCGCTTTTGCCGGCCGCGCTTTGGTACGCCCACGCTTATCAGATCGCGTTGCAATTTTATCCGCATCACTTTTTCGGCGCCGGCGGAGTAAAGATCATGTCGGCGGCCTGGTATCTGAAAATCGCCAAGGAAATCCTCACCTCGACGCTTACGCCTTTTGTTGTTTTTCTAGGCGGAGTCGGCGTGCTGACCACAAGATCGATCCCGCGGCCGCGGGACGCGGCGAGAATGTTTCACTGGTGGCTGGCCGCGATGATTTTGTTCATTGTCGTTGTTGGTTACGGAAACCGGCACCAGTGGTATCAATTGCCACTCATCCCGATCGCCGCTGCCTTCGCCGGCGCGGCGTGCGCGTTTGTTAGCACGAAAATACCCAGTCGCACGATGAAGCTCGCGTTTTCAATTTTATTCGCGGTCGCATTCGGTTTGTCGGCTTTTGCGTACACGCGCAGGTTCTATGAACCAGCGGCAGCTCCGTTGCGCGACGCCGGATTAAAATTAAAAACGGTGACGCCACCAAATGCGCTCGTGGTCGCGGCGGACAATGGCGACCCGACAGTTTTGTATTATGCCGAACGCAAGGGCTGGCACTTTCTGGAAAAGGACGGCATCTATGACGGCGAACCGAAAGACAGTGCGCAGGCGATTGTCGATCTTGAAGAGTTGAGAAAACGCGGCGCGAGTTATCTTGTCTTCACTTCAAATACTTCGTGGTGGCTCGATTACTACGAGCAACTTGGACAGTATGTTCAGAGAACAGCCACGCTCATGGATGAGACATCCGAGTTTAAAATCTACAAATTGAATCCGGTGCCGAAATGAAAAAGGAGAATTTCTCGATCCGCGAGGCGACAGTCGCCGATGTTCCAATCATTCTTGAATTGATCCGGGCGCTCGCGACTTATGAGCGCGCGCCGAACGACGTCACTGCGACCGAAAAAGGGCTCGCTGAAGTTTTGTTTGGCGAAAAACCGGCGGCGGAAGTTTTGCTCGCGTTTGAAAATGAAATAGCAGTCGGCTTTGCCGTTTTCTTTCACAACTTCTCGACCTGGCTCGGCCGACCGGGACTTTATCTCGAAGACTTGTTCGTTAGGCCGGAAGATCGCGGCAAAGGTTACGGACGCGCTCTGTTGATTCAGCTGGCGAAGATCGCGCGCAATCGCGGCTGCGGCCGAATGGAATGGGCCGTGCTGGATTGGAATGAGCCCGCGATCGAATTTTACCGTAAGCTCGGCGCGAAACCGATGGATGAATGGACTGTGTTCCGATTAACGGGCGACGGGATCGCGAAGCTGGCGGATTCGTCGCTGGAATAAATGGATGAGTCACGCGCGGACGAGACGCGCGATCAAGTCCTCGCTCGTGACAACACCAATCAAATTTCTTTTTTGATCGACAACTGCGGCCAAACCCAGTCGTGCGGCTCGTAAACGCTGGACGGCGTCCGCGGCCGGCTCGCTTTCCTGGACCGTAACCATTCGTCGCATGTAGCGGCTGAGGGATCGGGGTTGATCTTTATCGAGCAAGATATCGAGCACATTGACTACGCCGACCGCATCGCCATTCGCGCCGATCACGGGTAAGCGGTCGAACCCGGTCGCACGACTGACGCTGAATACCTCTTCGATTCCTGAGTCGGGTTTTAAGCTGGCGACTAACGGCTTCATCACATCGCGCGCAGTCACGTTTTGAAAATCGACCACGTTATGGATCATCGCGCGCTCGGTCGCGGTGAGAGAGCCTTCGCGCTCGCTTTGGGTCGTGATCTGTTTCAATTCCTCACGCGCAGCGAAAAGCCGAGCGCGTTTTTTTTGCGCCGGCAAAAAGAGTCGACCAATGACTGTACCTGTTGTCAGAATTGGCCAGAGCGCTGTCATTACTATTTCAAGGAGACGGGCGAGGGGAGAAAGCGCGCGAAAAGGAAACCGGCGGAAAAGGGATTTCGGCAAAACGCCGAGAACGAACAGGTAGATCGGCAACGCGATCAGTATCGCCAGGAGAAAGCCCGTTACGGCAAATCTGGAAACGAGAAATCGCGTCATCAGAAGCAACGCGAGGATGTCCGCCAAATTTGTGACCAGCAAAACCGTGACCAGCAAACGCTCCGGTGTATTCAACAATCGATCGAGACGAACCGCCTCCGGCCGGTTCAACTTCACGTGATGTCGCAGTCGGACGGGATCAATCGACGTCAGCCCCGCTTCGATTCCGTTGAAAAGAAACGAAATCGCCCAGCAACCGACGATGATGAAAACATCTCTCATGCGGCGGCGGTGTCGGCGTCCGGTTGATCTTCCACGCAGGTTGTCTTTTCCAGGAGCAATTCCTCGATTCGTTTTCGACTCGTGCGCCTGACAGTCACTGCCAGCCGCGGCAGCTCGATTTTGGCGCCGGCCTGCGGCAAATAGCCGACCCGGTTGAATACGAGACCGCCGATGGTGTCGATTCCGTCCGCTTCCAATTCAAAGCCGAGATGCTCTTGCAAATCGTCCAGGCGCGCGTGACCGCTGACCAGAAATTTTCCGTCTTCGAGCGGCTCAATGTAAAGATCGACATCTCCCCGCAGCGGAGCCGCATCACTTAAGATTTCCTCAACGATATCCGACATGGTGATGATTCCTTCCGTGCCGCCAAACTCGTCCACCACAATTGCGAGCGATTGCGGATGGGTCAGGAAAAGTTTGAGCAAATCGAGCGCGCGCATCGTTTCCGGTACGAACGACGGAGCCAGCAACGCTTCGGTATAATGTTCGGACGGATCGAGCAGCAACAGTTTCACGTCGATGATGCCAACAATGCTGTCCGGCGTGTCGGCGTAAACCGGAACGCGGCGGTAGCGTTTCTCTTTTAATTGGGCGATCGCATCTTCGTTCGTGAGATCGTCGGCCAGCGCGAAAGCCTCGACGCGCGGCGTCATGCAATCCTTCGCTGTTTTGTCGCCCATCTTGATGATCTCCTGGATCATCTCGCCTTCGGCTTCGTGCAGCGTGCCTTCTTCCTCGCCGATCTCGACCAGGGTCTCGAGTTCTTCGTCGCTTAATCGTGCCCGTGTGCGCAGTCGCAGCGGCGTCAGAAGATCGACAATCACCGTGCTGACGCGCTCGAGTGTGCGGCCGACGCGATCGAGCAATCGGACGGAGGATTGCAGGGTGAAGGCGCCGACGGTCGACAATCGATACGGCGCGGCGAGCGCGATCAATTTAGGAATCAAATCGCAGAGCAAGACTACGACCGCGAAAATCATGATCGCGGTGATCCATTGCGGCAGGCGTCCGGCAAGCGGCCCGTTCCAGAGCAGAAAAAGACAAAGCACAACCAGCGGCACTTTAACGAGACCGTCGCCGAGCAGGAGCATGTTCAGAACCCGACGCGGTTTGTCTCGAAAAAGCTGGACGAAATTGACGAGCGCAGGGTGATTTTGCTCCAAGCGACGTAATTGGTGCGGCCGCAGTGAAAAAAGCGCGGTCTCCACCCCCGAGAAAAGCGCTGACACAAAAATGAGCGCGGCGATGGCGGCGAGAACAATTCCGAGCGCAACGGGCGTCATTCTTGGCTGCGGTCCCGAACGCTTTCGTGACCCTCCGGAAAAGTCGGTTTGCCCATCATCTGTGGCACGATGAAATTAAGCCCTCCATGAGCAAAGGCGAGAGGATTTCGCAGTTTGTGCGCGAGCTCGAAGGCGACGAGGTCGATCCTTCGGGCGACCTGGCGAACCACCCGTTTTATCGCGCGTTCTTTCGCTGCTGGAATGAGCAATATTACTACGAGGCGCACGATGTTTTGGAGCAGGTTTGGCTCAATCGCGACACCGACGATGATAATTTTTTCAAGGGACTGATTCAGGCTGCGGGCGCGTTCGTCCATTTACGAAAGAATTTCGAACACCCAACGCATGCAAAACACGGCCGTCGCCTGCGCCCGGCTGTGAAACTCTTCGAGTTGGCGGAAAAAAACTTGTCGAGCTTCGCGCCGCGACATCATGCGCTCGATGTTTCGGCGCTGCTCGATCTATTGCGAAGCACGCGACAGAAAATCGTCGACTCCGATTTTGAGACTAATCCGTGGTCGCCCAAAAACGCGCCGAAGCTGGAATTGTCACCTCGTAAAAATTAGTTTGCTGCCGGCAATCGCGAGGACGATCGCGAGGAGAATTGAAATCGCGCGGACGGGAAAGCGTCGGCTGCCTAAATAGGAACCGATCGTTCCACCCATGATCGCCGGAGCCGCGAGAACAAATCCAAGCATCGGTATGGAATGGACCGCGGTGAAATATCCGACCAGTCCGCCGATTGAATTGACCAGAATGAATAGCGCGGAAACGGCCGCAGCCTGACGAATCTTCGCCCATCGGCAGAATAAGAGCAGCGGCGTAAGAAAAATTCCGCCCCCGGTCCCGGTCAGGCCGGACAGAAATCCCAAGCCCGCTCCAACTCCGACCGCAGTTGGTTTCGATGGAGGAACTGTTTCCGGTGGATCGCCGCGGCGAAAAATCAATCGCGCGGCCGAGAAAAGCAGAACAAGTCCAATCAGGATTCTTAACACGCCCGCTGAAGGTTGAAGATAACCGCCGAAATATGCAGCGGGAACGGAGAGCAGTGCGAATGGCCAGAAAAGTTTCCAGGAAAAATATCCAGCCCGCCAAAATTGGAATGAACCGATCGTCGCTACTAAAATGTTCAAGACGAGCGCGGTCGGTCGAATGACCGTCGTCGCTAGTCCAAACAGAGTCATGGTCGCGATGTAACCCGACGCGCCCGCGTGCCCGACGGACGAATAGAGAAACGCGATCACCGCGATCGCGAGACTAAGAAAAATGAGCTGGGTGTTATCCAATTGTCATGTCGAGCGATGTGCCAGTCCGGCTCGGACCGAGACATCTCTTAATATTTCCGGAAACAGTAAGAGATTCCTCGACTTCGCACGGAATGGCAAGATGCTGATCAGTGACACCGATTGTCATGGCCGTGGAAATTCAACCGGCGCACGCTGCGCGTACGAATAGGCTCGCGCAGGAGAAGTCGCCTTATCTTCTTCAGCACGCGCATAATCCGGTCGATTGGTATCCGTGGGGCGAAGAAGCATTCGCCAAAGCGCGTCGCGAGAACAAACCAATTTTCTTATCGATCGGTTACTCGACTTGTCACTGGTGCCATGTGATGGCGCACGAGTCGTTCGAAAACGAAGAGACGGCCGCGATCATGAATCGCGAGTTCGTGAACATCAAAGTCGATCGCGAAGAACGGCCCGACGTCGATCGCGTTTACATGATCTTCGTTCAAGCGACGACGGGCGGCGGCGGTTGGCCGATGAGTGTCTGGCTCACGCCCGATCTGAAGCCCTTCGTCGGCGGAACTTATTTTCCGCCGGAAGATCGATACGGTCAGCCCGGTTTTACAAAAGTTCTCGAACGCATCGCGGCCGCTTGGAAACAGGACCACGAAAAAATTGCAGGGCAGGGATCCAAAATTGTGGAAGCCCTTCGCGAATCGCAGAACGCACAGCCGGCAGGCGCTGCTAAGATCGACAATCAACTTTTTCAAACCGCCTACGAACAGCTTTTGAGGAGTTTCGACGACAAAGAAGGCGGCTTCGGGACTGCGCCGAAATTCCCGCGTCCGGTCGCGCTTAATTTTCTGACGCGATTTTACGGGCGCGATCCGAAGAACGAATCCGGGAAGCGTGCGCTGGAAATGGATTTACTCACGCTTCGCAAAATGGCCGCCGGGGGAATGCACGATCATCTGGGCGGTGGATTCCATCGCTACTCCGTCGATCGCTACTGGCACGTGCCGCATTTCGAAAAAATGCTTTACGACCAGGCGCAGCTCGCGAGCGCATATCTCGACGCATTTCAAATCACCCAAGATCGACAATATGCCGATGTGGCCCGCGACATTCTCGATTACGTCGCGCGCGACATGACGTCGAAGAACGGAGGTTTTTTTTCGGCTGAAGACGCCGACAGCCTTTTCGAACAGGGAAAACCCGAGCACGGCGAAGGCGCTTTTTATGTTTGGACTGAGAAACAAATCGACGCCGCGCTCGGAGACGATTCAGCACTCTTCAAATTTCACTATGGCGTCCAAGCCCACGGCAACGCGCCGGAAGGAAGCGATCCACAAGACGAATTCCGAGGCAAAAACATTCTAATCGAACGTCATGCGGTTGCCGAGACGGCGAAGCATTTTAAAAAAACCGAAGACGAAGTTCGACAATCGCTTGGTCGCGATCGGGAAAAGTTATTGGCGATCCGAAACAAGCGGCCGCGTCCGCATCTCGACGACAAAATTATTGCGGCTTGGAACGGCCTGATGATTTCAGCTTATGCCCGCGCGGCGCAAGTTTTGGATGAGCCGCGCTATCTTGAGAGCTCGGCGCGAGCAGTGAAATTCCTGCGCGCGAATCTTTACGAGAAGAAAGACAAATTACTCTTTCGCAATTATCGCGAAAGCCGGAGTCAGATCGAAGGCTTTGCCGACGATTACGCGTTCGTCATTCAAGGACTTCTCGATCTTTACGAAGCCTCGTTCGACGTCGAATGGTTGAAGTTTGCGATCCAACTTCAGGAAACGCAGGACCGTTTGTTCTTTGATGAGAAGAACGGCGGCTACTTCTCTACCAGCGGCAAAGACAAAAGTGTTGTTCTCCGAATGAAAGACGACAATGACAGCGCCGAGCCGGCGGCGAGTTCAGTCGCAACCTTGAATCTTTTGCGGCTCGCGCAATTTTGCGATGACAAGAAGCTGGACGAACGCGCTCGGAAAACAATCGACGCATTTGGGCCAACGCTGTCGCATTTCGCCAGTGCGATGCCGCAAATGCTGGTCGCGGTGGATTACTCGCTAGCGAAGCCGCGTCAAATCGTAATCGCCGGAACGACCGGCAATGACGGGACGAAAGCGCTGCTGGCGGAAGTGCATCGACATTTTCTGCCAAAGAAAATTCTCATTCTCGCTGACGGAGGCGAAGGCCAGAAATTCTTTTCCGAAAAGAACGAGGCGATTCGCGCGATGTCGCCAATCGACGGCAAACCGGCGGCCTACGTCTGCGAAAATTTCACCTGCAAAGCGCCGGTGACGGATGCGAAAGCGTTAGGCAATCTACTGTTGGCTCGCTAGACGCCTTCGACGAGGATCATGTTCGTCTTGGCGGTGCGATGCCGCATTTTGCGTGGCTCGCGGTATTCCTCGCAATTGAGCCATTCTTTGGCGCGCTCCATCGAGTCAAATTGGAGCACGACTATGCGCTTCGGGTTCCAATCGCCTTCGAGGACTTCGGCTTTGCCACCGCGGACGATGTATTTGCCGCCGTGTTGATGAACGGTTGCCGCGGCTTGCTTTTTGTATTCCTCGTAGCCGACTGGATCGGTAACTTCAATTTCAACGATCACGTACGCGGCCATGTTGAAAGATTAATTAGGAAACCAGGAATTCAGGAAAGACGAATCGGAAATATCTAGAGATGCCTCCCGTTCGACTCGCTCCGCTCGCTCAGGGCAGGCTCTAACTTTGGCGGCTTCGCCGCCTTTACTGGATGCAACATCACGTTGCCGCTCGACATGATAAACCATTAGAAGCGCGGGCCGCCATTCTGATCCTTCGCAGCGAGTTCGGGGATTTTTTTTCGCCGGCGAAGACGGAGCCAGTTGTTCCAAGTCTTGCGGAGGCTGTCGCGCGGTGTGAGATATCTTTGGTTGAGCTCGTTGCTCTTGAGGATTTGCGCGAGAATTCCTTTCACCGAAAAATCTTCCGTATTCAAAATCGTGTAAGCGGTGCCGACCGCCGCGGCGTGGTGCGCGTCGCTGGCGGCGACCATGGGCAAATTCCGGACCTGTGCGTACTTGAACGCGTAACGGTTATAACGGCGCAGCGTGGTCGCGGCGTTAAAAACTTCGATCGCATCAACCGGGAGCGCTTCCAGGATCGAAAAGCGGATCCCGGCCCGAAAGAGATCGTAGGGATGCGGCGGAATCGCGAGGCCGCCGCGTTGATGAATCATCTCACAAACCTCGCGCGCAGGTTTTCCCTTCAAGTAAGGCAGCTGCGCGCCGATGCAAAGGAGGTGACCATCTGCGGTAGTGACTTCAACCCCCGGCAAAACGAGAAAGCCGTCGACCGGCTGGCCGTCGACACGCATCAAACCTTTTTCGAGCATGTAGCTTACCGCGTCACAGGTGTTGTGATCGGTCATGGCAATACCGTGCAACCCTTTCGCGCGCGCAGCCGCGATCAAATCTTCCGGACTCGAGACACCGTCGCCCGAAAAGAACGAGTGAGTATGGAGATCGAAATTAAACGGCATTTAGTCGAGGTGGATGTCGATCTTACAAGTTCGCGCGCGAAACATTAAACAAGTTCTTCGGCGAGCACGTCCGGCTCGGAGGCGGATTCTGAAGCCACATCTGTTGCTTGATTAAATTGCAAATCGTAAAGCCGACGATAATAACCCGATTTTTCCAGCAGTTCGGCGTGAGTCCCGACTTCCTTAATGCTACCGCGGTCGAGCACGACAATTTGGTCGGCCGACAAAATCGTGGAGAGTCGGTGCGCGATCGCGATAACGGTGCGCCCGGCGGCGAGTTTCTCGAGCGCTTTCTGAATTTGTTTCTCCGATTCGGTGTCGAGTGACGAAGTTGCTTCATCGAGAAGCAGGATGGGCGCGTTTTTGAGAAGTGCGCGCGCGATGGCGAGACGTTGCTGCTGGCCGCCGGAGATGAGGCAGCCTTTATCGCCAATAACGGTGTCGTAGCCGTCGGGCTGCGCCAAAATAAATTCGTGAGCGAAAGCCGTCCGCGCCGCCGCGTAAACTTCTTCAGCAGTCGCCTCGAGCCGGCCGAACTGGATGTTTTTGAAAATGGTGTCGTGAAACAAAAAGGTTTCCTGGGTAACGAGGCCGATCTGCTCGCGCAAAGATTTCTGGGTCAATGTGCGCAAATCGTGTCCATCAACTTTCACTGCGCCTGAGACCGGATCGTACAAGCGCAAGATGAGCGATAAAACAGTGCTCTTGCCCGCGCCGCTCGCGCCAACGAGCGCGTAGCTTTTGCCGGACTCGATGTGGAGATTGATGTCACGCACCGCGTCGGTGACGCCAGTCGAGTACCGAAAAGTTACGTTTTCAAATTCGATTCGGCCCTTGGAAGAAAGCAATTCAACCGCATTTGGCGCGTCTTGCACTGCCGGTACCGAATCAAGAATCGAGAAAATTTGGGTGGTCGCACCGAGCGATCGCTGCATTACGATGTGCAGTTTGCTCAGCGTTTTGATCGGCTCATAAATGATGAAAATTCCGGAGATGAGCCCGAAGAATCGACCGGCGCTGAGGTTCGTCGCGTAAACATAGAGAAGCGCGAGTCCGACACCGACCGAGGCAATAATTTCAACGAGCGGCCCGACCGCTTCGGTGGCCCTCACCGAGCGCATCGTCTGTGAGAATGATTGTTGGGCGCCGCGCCGAAATATTTTTTCCTGCTGTTCCTCGCGTGCGAAAGATTTGATTACGCGAATTCCGGCGAAACTTTCCTGCATTGTCACCGACATTAGAACGCCGCCTCTTTGTTCTCGCTGCACCGCTTCGCGTGCGCGTCTGCCGAAAATGCGGATGGGAATGATGCAAATCGGAAAGAGGACAAGACTCACCAGGGTAAATTTCCAATCCATCAGGAGAAGCACGACCACGGCGCCGACGATTGTGATCGGCTGTTTGAAAACATCACTGCTCACGCTGGCCAGTGCTTGCTGCATGTTGCGAGTGTCATTGGCGATGCGCGACATCAGTAACCCGCTTTGCATTCGATTGAAGAAATCCATTGAGTGGCGCATCACCTTGGCGAAAAGTTGGTTGCGAACGTCATTGACGACTTTATTGCTCACCCAGTTCATGTAGTAAGTGTTTCCGTAGGAGCAGAGACTCCGGACCGCCATCACCAGCGGAATGGCGAGGCAAATCCAAACGATCGAATCGATCTTTGGGCCGACGTTTAATATTTCCCGATGCGCGAGCACCGCCCGCGGATTTGGTGCGGCCCCGCGGAAGACAAAGCTGGAGACTTGATAAACCGTGATTGGGAAAAGGGAAGTGACCAGACCGTAGGCGACGCCAAATGCGATGCCGAGTGCAAAGCGCCACTTGTAAGGACCGGCATAACCGTAGAGTCGCCGGTACGGTTTCCATGCCGTCCGCATGGTTTCCCAGAACGAGAGTTTTACTTTGGCGCCTTCTGCCTTGCTCATAACGGTGGCGACGTTGCCGGAGCCGACAACAGCATCTCCATAGCATCGATCACCGCCTCCGTCGAGATTTGGTTCATCGGCAACCGCGGCTGCTTAGGCACGAATTCGGTAAAAGGCGATGTCGATGTTCCCTGCAAAATCAGTGCCGGACTCTCGTGTGGCCGCCAGTGAAACGGATTGGTCGGGCCAAAGAGGATCACCTGCGGTGTGCGCGACGCCGACGCCAGATGCATCGGCGCGGAATCCACCGTGATCAACAAGCGCGATCTGGCGATCAACGCCGCGAGCGTAAGTAAATCGGTCTTGCCGGAAAGATCGACCACTTCGTTCCGCACTTTCGATTTGATGTCGTCAATGTGCGTCTGTTCTAGCGGCGACGATCCGCCGGTCAACACAAGATCGACATCATGATTGTCGGCAGCGTGGTTAATCACTTCCGCCCATCGTTGGGCGTTCCAAAATTTCTCCGTGCGCGCCGAACCGGGGTGAAAAACGATGAAATCTCTTCTGATATTGTTGCTGCTCAACAATTCGTCCGCCGTTTCGCGTGCGCTTTTCGGCAATTCCAATCGGACAGCACGCGAGACGTTGGAAATGCCAAGTGGTTCGAGCAGTCCGAGATCATAATCGATCGTGTGCATGTCTCGCATCCGGTGCTCGACGAACTCGTTGTAAAACCGCGTCCGAAACTTTGAACGCACTTTGATTCGAAACGATACGATCCGTTTTTTCGCGCGCGAGAGCAGCACAAGTAACGCCGAACGATCGTTCCGCGTGAAATCGACGCAGTAATCAAATTTGCCGCGCGCAATCGCGGCGATTGTTCTAAAGCCGGCGAAACCGCGCGGCATGACCAAAAGCTTGTTCACGCCCGCAATCGCGGGCGCGAGCGCTTTGCATTCGACTGAAATCACCAGCGTTATCTTGGCGGCCGGAAATTTCTCGCGCACTGCCGCGACCGCCGGCGTGGTCAAAATCAAATCGCCGATGCGTTTGAGTTGAATGAGCAGAATCTTCAATTGGATAACTGGATCGCTCTTTCGTAGGCGCCTAACAAACGCGTCCGATAATGGTCCCAGGTAAAATTTTCCACCACGCGTTGTCGCGCAGCGGCTCCCATGCTAGCGACAATCGCGGGGTGCCGATACAAATGCTCAATCGCGGCTGCGATTGCGCCGACATCTCCGGGTTGAATAATGATTCCTTCGACCCCGTCGCGCACTACGTCGCCCGCTTCGCGTGTCGTGATCATCGGCAAGCCGCACGCTGCTGCTTCATAAATCGTCTTGGCGCTGCCTTCCAAGCGCGATGGAAAAACATAAACCGATCCTTGATTGAGATAATTCTCGAGATCGCGCTTGAAACCGAGAACGCGAACATTCTCACGCCCGAATTTTTTCAAATGCGGCTTCGCTTCATCATGAACGCTGCCGAGCAGCCAGAGTTCGGCATCGCGCAGATTCAGTCGATGCCACGCTTCGAGCAAATATTGAATGCCTTTCCGCTCGATCAGTGCGCCGGAAAAAATTGCGCGAAAGATTGGCGGCCGCTTCCGCCCGTCCGGCTCGGACCCCGGCTTGAACCGCTCGATATCGACGCCGCGCGGCAGATAAAACAACTTTTCATCCGGGAAACCGGCGACCCGAAAAGATTCGGCCGCCTTTTCAGAAAGAACCACGACCAGCGTCGCCAGCTCGTACTCTTCGAGAAATCTTTCCCGCTCGAGCAAGAAGCGCGACTTCCACGATCTGACTTCTGACCTCTGAACGTTGATCTCTGTCTTCCCTGGCACGCCGGAGCTTTGCGAAGGCGGCTGGCTTCCCCGGTGCCAGGTCGGAATTTCGATCAGCGACGGAATCTTCCTCTTTTTCGCGACTCGCAATGTTTCCAGGCAATCGCCCGACCAACTGTGGAAGAAATCGTAGCGGCCGCTGTCGAGATGACGCGATGCTATCCAATCCAGGTATTTCTTTTTCGCGCCATAATAATAAGGGCGATCGAGGAACGAGAGCAGCCGCACCGGATGCCAGCGAAGCGATTGAATAAGACGCGACGGGATCTCGCGCTGACGATTGTCGTA
>Ga0209328_10000248_pt1 | contig 12640 bp, 9 predicted proteins | sample JacPinW_OM3H0_M1_FD_187954 | JGI IMG/M metagenome (GOLD analysis project Ga0209328, IMG submission 187954) | Forest soil microbial communities from Algoma, Ontario, Canada - Jack Pine, Ontario site 1_JW_OM3H0_M1 (SPAdes) (version 2) | ecosystem: Environmental > Terrestrial > Soil > Boreal... | reverse complement strand
GACGATAGGTTTTCCGGCGGCGATGATGCCAAACATTTTACTGGGGACGACGACGCCCTCGAGACCTCGCTTAATGGTGACGATGTGGGCGTCGGGAGCGGCGAGGACGGAGGTAATGTCGGAGCTGGGAAAGAATGGCAGGAAGTGTACGTTGGCGACGTTGGCTGCCAGAGATTCCAAACGAGCACGCTCGGCGCCGTCACCGACAAAAAGAAATCCGATGTTTTCTTTTTCGAGTTGGCGCGCGGCAGCAATGATGGTGTCCCACGCGCCGTAAAAACCTAAATTTCCGGCGTGGAGAAGCACGAAGCGAAAATTTCCACGGATGGCACGCGTTACTTCGGGGTTCAGAGGTAACGCGTTTGAGCCAGCTGAGTAGCCGTCGACACCGCTGCGCACGATGAAAACTTTGGCCGGATCAATGCCTTTGGGTCCTTTGGGGGCCTTAGCGATGACGCGGGCGCGCATGTCGTCGCCCAGTACGATAATGCGGGTGGCGCGGCGGAGCGCCCAACAATGAAGGCGTTCCCAGAATCGAGTGAGGAGGCCGGGTTGCACAATGGAACCGGCGACAGCCATGTCGGGATACATGTCCTGAATGTCATAGAGCAGAGGCTTGCGTTTTAGAAGGGACAGAACGGCGGCTACGATACCGTTGAACGGCGGATCAGTCATGGCAAAAATTACGTCGCAAGGAATAAAAACCGCGCGCGCGGCGGCGAGATTTACATAGGTGAGGTAATTCAGAATGCGGCGGTTCATTTGGATGCGCGGGTAGGCGGTGGAACCTACACGAATGACAGTGAACGCAGCGGGGTCGCGCGAAGCTTCGCCGAGCAACGGTGCGGTCTTGCTACCGATCCGTTCTGTTTGCCACAACTTCCATGGGCGGCGTTCTGTTGGATCGTAGGATGGGCGGCCGCAGAGGACCGTGACTTCATGTATTTGCGCCAATGCGTGGACCATGGCCTCGGCGGATTTCGCGGTGGCCGAAGTATCCGGCGGAAAATACAGATTCAAAAACAAAATGCGCATGGGCAGATTGTACAGGTATGCGGTGCCGTGTCAGTGTGCGTTGATTTCAGATGGTTATAAATTGCCAATCGATCGTGAGATTCGAGTTCTGGCGGCATGACCACGGCTCTGCGGTTACTGGCGAGTGATCAGGAAATCGCCGAGGACCAGAGAGTCCATTTGAGTGCGCAGGAAACAGTCGATGGCTTCTTCAGGGCGGCAGACGATGGGCTCGTTGTCATTGAAGGAGGTGTTCAGGACCACGGGCACGCCGGTGAGAATTTGAAATGCTTTGATAAGTTGCCAGTAGCGCGGATTGGCTTCGCGGGTGACGGTTTGCAGGCGACCGGTACCATCCACGTGAGTGGGCGCGGGAATTTTGTCGCGCTTTTCAGGGCGCACGGAATACGCTAGGGTCATGAAGGGCGATGGATGAGATTTTTCGAAATAATCACTGGTTGATTCGGCGAGAATGGAGGGCGCGAAAGGGCGGAAGATTTCGCGGTGCTTGATGCGGCGATTCAGTATTGCTTTCATTTCCGGACGACGGGGATCGGCGATGATACTGCGATTGCCGAGAGCGCGCGGCCCCCATTCGGCACGTCCTTGAAACCAGCCGAGAATTTTTCCATCGGCGATAATTTGCGCGGCATTGCGCATGAGGTCCGGCTCAGCGAGTTCGGCGACGGAATAACCGTTGCGGGAAGGCGCGCTGGAATCGATAGAGTGCCTCACCTGGTCGCGTGAATAGCCAGGTCCCCAGTAGGCGTGGTTCATTACGAACGAGCGAGGCTTACCGAGAATCTGATTCCAGACGTAAAACGCCGCACCCACGGATAGGCCGCCATCACCTGCAGCGGGATGAACATAGACTTGTTCAAAACCGGTAGAGTCAAAGATTTTTCCGTTGGCGACGCAATTGAAAGCCACGCCACCGGCGAGGCAGACGGACTTAAGGCCTGTGGCTTTGCCGAGCTTGCGCAACATTCCCAAATAAACCTCTTCAAGACGGGCCTGCAGAGAGGCAGCCAGATTATGGTGGCGCTGCTCAAGCGGCTCGTCGGGACCGCGCACGGGTCCGAGGTGGCGAGCCAATTCCGGAGAAAACAGTTTGCCGAGAGTGGGAGTTTTGTCGGCTTCCGCCCAACTCATTTCGGGTCCAGTGCGATGGTGGATGAAGTAGTCGAGGCCTAGGCGGAAACCGTTAGCGCTGGAATTTTCTTCGAAGCGGACAATGTCGCGAAAGGCGTCTAGATGATCGGGCTGGCCATAGGCCCCGAGGCCCATCACTTTGTATTCATCGCCGAATTTGAGGAAGCCGAGATACTGCGTGACGGCGCTGTAAAAAAGTCCCAGTGAATGAGGGAACGCGACGGAGCCGTGAATGTTCATGCGGTTGCCGCGGCCGAGGCCCCACATGGTGCTGGCAAAATCGCCCAGGCCATCGGCGGAGAGAAGGGCAGCGCTCTCGAAGGGGGAAACAAAAAAACTGCTCGCGAGATGGGCTTGATGATGTTCGATGCGATGAAATTTAGCTTTTATTTTTTGTGGGCCAGCGTCGAAGGCAGCGGCGAGTGCTTGGGGAATGCCAGTAAAAGTAGCAAGGACCTTGGCGCGTTGACGGGCGAAGGAAGGCATGCGCAAGGAATAGAATATTTTAGTGAACAGGCGCGCGTAGGGATTACGTGGAATACCGACATGATCGATGTCCGCTAGAGTCAGGCCGGCTTCCTTCAGACAGAAGCGGATAGCCTGCGCCGGAAAGCCGGCAGCGTATTTTACGCGATTGAAACGCTCTTCTTCCACGGCGGCAATCAATTGACCGTCGCAAACGATCGCGGCAGAAGCGTTGCCGTGGTAAGCATTAATCCCGAGAATGTTCATGGAATGAGGGATCAGTTTACCTTAGGCGATGAGGTTATGCAGGAAGGTGTCGGCGGCACCACTCATTTAAAACGTAAAGCGACCACGGGCGAGACCAGGAAGTCTTGCCGGCGAGAAAATCGCTCCACACCGCACGAACTCCGTCGAAATGTAAATGCTGAGCCAGGCTTGAAGATGGCGACGCGAAACTGGCTTCCAAGCGAGAGCGCAAGGGGCCGCGCAGCCACTCTTCCCAAGGCAACGTAAAAGTGCGTTTGCGCTGCGCCAGAATTTCCGGCGGCAGCAAATCGCGGAGGGCTTCCACAAGAAGAGCTTTTTGCGAGCCTTGCTTACTACGCGCTGCGTCCGGCAAGGCGTTCACAAATTCGACTAACGGAGTATCGAGGAGAGGCACGCGGACTTCGAGGGAGCGCGCCATGCTAACGGAATCGGTGTCGCGGAGCAAAGTGCTGGCCATGTAGGTGCGCATTTCGAGCCAGGAAATTGCGGCTATCGGTTCCAATTTTGCGGCTTCATCCGCGACGCGTTGGAACCATGCGAGCCAAGTGGGATCTAGCGTGACACCATCGGCGCCGATGGCGCTTATGCGAAAGCGCGGATCGACAAGGTCGTTCAAACGGCCACCAGGCGGAAATAAAGCGCGCGCAAAAAAATAAAGGTGCGGCAAAACGTTTGGATCGGTCCACGCGGCGGCGGCTTTAGAAGCGGCGTCTGATTTGCCCGCTCCGAGAAGGCCGCGTAAAACAGGCGCCAAAGCTTTCCGAAGGGGCGCAGGGAGGAATTTTGCACTTTGCGCCAATTTATTCAAACGCGGCACGTTGGAGAAAGTAGAGTAGCCGGCGAAAAGTTCATCGCCGCCCAAGCCTGACAAGGCAACTTTCAATCCAACTTCGCGAGCAGCCCAAGAGACGAAATAGGTGTTAATGCCGTCCATGGTGGGCTGATCGAGGGCGACGAGGGCCTCATCGATTCGTGACAGGATGGCTGGGCCGTCGAGAGGCACCTCGGTGTGATGGGAACCGCAGCGGTCCGCGACCACGCGAGCGAGGACGGCTTCGTCGAAAGTGGTTCCGGGAAATGTCAGAGTGAAACTCTGGATGCCCGCTTTGGCACGGCCCGCAAGCATGGCGATGGCGCTGGAGTCGAGGCCGCTAGAAAGAAAAAGTCCCACCGGAACGTCGGCGATGAGGTGAGCTTCGATAGCGTCCGTTAGAAGCGGACGCAAGGCGTGAGCGGCGGCAGAAAATTCCGTGGGCCGGTTGGGATCGCGAGCCGCGGGACTGCGAGTAGCGTCGTACCAGGGGCGAGCGCGAGGAACGCGACGGCGCTCTGGGATGTACTGCAACATTTTGTGGCCGGGAGGGAGGGAGAAAACACCTTCTAGAAGAGTGACCGGTTCAGAAACGCTGCCGAAAAGAAGGTAGGCAGTAAGCGCGTCCTGCGAAATTTGTTTAGGGCAAAGACCAGAGGCCAGCAAAGCGCGGATTTCCGAAGCGAACGCGAAGCCATCCGGAGCCTGCGTGTAGTACAAGGGCTTGATGCCCAGCGGGTCGCGCGCCAGAAAAAGCACGGGAACAGTGGCATGGCGCCGGCGCAAATCGAGCAGAGCGAAAGCAAACATGCCGCGCAGCGCGGGGAGACAATCCTCGCCCCATTCTTCCCAGGCATGCACAAGAATCTCAGTGTCGGACTGCGTGGAGAAGCGATGGCCGCAGAGTAAGAGAGCTTCGCGCAACTTACGATAGTTATAAAGTTCACCGTTAAAAATTACGGTGACATCGTGAGTTTCGTTCCAGATGGGTTGGTGGCCGCCGGGCAGATCGATAATGGACAAGCGGCGCATGCCCAGAGCGAGTCCGGGCACACGTGGCTCGTCCATGATGAAGCCCTCGCCATCGGGGCCGCGGTGCGCTAGCGCGGCGGTCATAACGCGTACACGTGACTGGGTGTCTTTATCAGGAGCAGCGAAGGCGGCGCCACAAATTCCGCACACGCTATTCTTCTATCTCAGGAGGAGAGAAAAACGTTGCGCCGGCGCGAGCAACATGGCGGCGGAAATGAAAACGGGGCACGCGCAAATGATAATCGGCGTACCAGGCAAGCAGCAAGCGAACCAGGAACAAAAATATGAAGAGCAGTGAAGAGACAAACAAGAAAAAGAACGATTCACGTTCGAGCAGCAGACTCCAGTCAAAATCTTCATCCCAATTGGGATAAACCCATCGCAGTAAGTAACGCAGACCGAGACCGTCCAAGGGTAGTCGCGCGATGCGGACATGCGCGAAGTTTTGATAATCATAAATGGGACGATATCCAGGGATGGCGCTGGTAGCTTGGGCGAATATGGCGGGATTTTGCAAGTCCTTGCGGGTAAGCGTATGACCCTGCGCATCGCGCAGAATCATTCGATATGTGGGATCAACGATGATCCAGCGGTGATCCACGAGCACCTCTGCGACGACATGCTTGGTAGTGCGTTGCGGAGTGAGTAGCAGGAGACGGCGGGCGGTGATGCCGGCACTGCGGGAGAGATTCAAGAAAGCATTGGTGGCGGTGCCGCAAATGGCGAGCAGTTGGCTGTAATTCAAGGTGGTTTCGGGGTCGCGAATGGAAAGTTCGTCGAGGTTAGGGGCGAGGGGGCGAGGAGCGCCACTACGGATCCAGGTTAGGATGGCATCGATTTTTTCTTCCTGACTGGCCGGGCTTGGAACGATGGCGTCTGAAAAACCCTTGAGGTAGCGGCGCACGGAATATTCCCAAGTGGTGGAATAACCGACAAACAACAGCGAAGCGATGAGCAAAGCATTTACTGTGCGCCAGAGTACGCGAAAGACAGCTACTTTATTGGGGGTCACAGCGGGCACCGTGTTACTCCATGGACCGGGATAGAGAACTGGAAACTGCCGGCGTCGTCAGCTTGGCATATAAAGATTCCATTTGCGATACAGGTTCCTGCCAACTGAGGCGGGAGGTGAGCTCGGCGCATCCAGAAACAAATTTTGCGTGAAGCAGCGGATCGCGAAGCAACTGCTCTAACGCGTTTACAACAGATGTTTCATCATGCGCGACCACCAAGCCAGCGATATCTCTAACCAGCGGAGCAATGCCACATTGTTCGGTAACTACCACAGGCGTTGCGGCGGCGATTGCTTCGGCAGCGGTGTTGCCAAAGTTTTCGTTTAGCGAAGGCAGCACAAAGACGTCGGCGTCACGGTAGGCCGCCCATTTATCATCGCCATAGAGCGGGCCTGAAAATTTTACGCGCTGGGATATGCCGAACTGGGAAGCGGTAGCGGCGAGATGCTGTTGCATGGAGTTTTCATCCGGTCCAGCGAATGCCAACATTAAAGTATGTTCCCCAATTCGCTCTGGAAGGTTCCCGAAAGCCTGAAGTAATAATTCCGGACTTTTCTTTAGAGACAAACGGCCCAAAAACAAAATCAATTTAGCCTGTTCAGGAATGGCGTGGGAGGCACGAAATTTGCCGCGGGGCGGCCAGGAAGCGGGAGACTCGACGCCATTCCGACGAAGCACGATTTTCTGGGGAGCGACACCTGCAGCAACCAACTCCTGAACCTCCAAGTCTGAGGTAGCGATGACGGCACTGGCACCGGAAAATAATCGCTGGCCGAGAAAATAATGATACATCCGTTTCATCCAAACGTTTCGGACAATCGGCACGAACATGCCGATGGGCTCCACAACGTAAGGAATGTTTCTGGCGCGAGCTGCGGCTGCCACAGGCGGGCCTAGAAGATCGTAAATGCCAAAAATATGGACAAGGTCAAAATTCTGCAGACGCGCGCGGCAGTAGCGCTTGACTGCTGGATTCCAAGTTAGGGCGCGGTAGCGAAACCAGCTGGGCAGATAGATGGATTGCACACCGCCCTGGGTGTGACGCCAGCCGAAGGGCGAACGGTCCCAGCCGAGGGCTTGAAGATCCGGCTCGGAATGGTGGCGCAAGCGCTTTTCAAGACCCCAATCCGCGGTGAGAACGTTTACGTTGTGGCCGCGTTGTGCCAGACCTTGCGCCAAGGCGCGCACTTTTACGGGAGGGCCGCCGAATTCCAGAAACGGATCGTAGGTTTCGGTGGCGTTCAAGATTCGCATTGTTCGCGAAGAATTTTTTTTAGCGCTTTAGCGAAAACGCTGAAGCGAAATTCGTGCTGCACCCGCTGGCAGCCGCGCGCACCCATATCGCGCGCGAGAGCCGGATCGGACAGTAGCGTCTCGATCGCGATGGAAAGTTGAGGTGCGTCGCCGTGCTGCACGAGGTATCCAGTTACTCCATCGATAATCACTTCCGGCGCGCCGCCATGAGCGCCACCGATGACGGGCTTGCCGCAGGCCATAGCTTCGAGATAGACGAAGCCGAAACCTTCGGCCTGACTGGGCAGCGCAAAAATTTCGCAAGCAGAGTAGCACGACGCCAGCTGCGAGTAAGAAAGTCCGCTGAGGAAGTGTACATGGGAGAGCACACCATTCTTGTCGGCGAGATTTTCGAGCCACTCGCGATCATCGCCTTCGCCGACCATGGCGAGCTGGAGTTCGGGCCAGCGCGGGAGCAAGCGCGGGAGCGTGTTGATGAGGGTGTCCATGCCTTTGTAGCGTTCCGTGGCGAGCCAGCGGCCGACGGTGAGAATTACACGACCGGTTGGAAAACCGGGAGGAGCGGGCGCTTTTGATGCAGCAGGAAGAACAGCTTCGAATTCCGGATCGAGCGCCCAGGGAAGAACGCGAACGCGCTCGGGCTTCACTTTTTGGTGAGTGATGACGTGTTGGGCGGTGCTTTGACTGGGTGCGAGGACGAGGTTTGCACGCCGCAAGGAACGTCGGCGGACGGCGGAGAGCGGCTCCCATACCTCGATACCATGAGTGCAAATAATTGTTTTCATGCGCGGCGCGGCGAGTCGCATTGTCTGAGTTACCGGGGCCAGATTTGGATGCCCGGCGAGCACCAACTTTGCGTGCCGGCGGGCGGTGCGAAAAGCAGTGGCGGCGAAGCGGCCCTTGGCGCGCTGGCAGCCGGTGAAAACAAATTCTCGGCCGCCCACGGACATGCGGTGAAGTTCCGGGGAGTCATTGAGGCTGAAGAGACGGCATTCCATGGCACGGCTGGCGGCAAACTCCGTGAGGACGGCTGCGATGTGACGGCTGGCGCGCTGAACGCCGCCTGGCGCATCCAGTTCAGAAAATATGCCGATGAGCACTGGGTGAGTCTGCCAAGCACAGCGATGGAACGCAAGCATGAGTACTGGAAATCACGAATGTGTTGCGGTTAAGGCGGGGACGATATCGATTAGGCGGTCGAGGTACAAGTCGGCGGGATGAGCAACGCGATCATGCATGCCAAAGCCGTAATTCACGATGGCGGAAAGAATTCCGGCATTGCGGGCGGTTTGCACGTCAACTTCAGAGTCGCCGATGAGGACCGCTTCGTGCGCATTGGTGCTGAATTCGCGAAGTATGGTGTGTACACCCAGGGGATCCGGTTTCTTGGTCGCAAAACTGTTTCCGCCGTAGATGGCGCGAAAATATTTTGAGAGACCGAGGGCGTCCAGAATGCGCACGCTGATGCGCACGGGCTTATTGGTAAGAACGGCCATGGGCATGGAGGAAAGTTCCCGCAGTGCTTCGGGCACGCCGGGATACGCGCAAGTGTGGTCCATTTTGTGTTCTTCGTAGTGGGAGAGGAAAAATTTGAGGGCGCGGTCGAGCTCTTCGGGATTCACCTCCGGACCCAGTGATTTGGCGACCAGGACTGGCGCGCCGTTGCCGACGTAGCTGGAAATAGTTTCTTCCGGCAATTCCGGGCGATGCAGGTGGCAGAGCATGGCGTTTACGGAATGGACCAAGTCGAGTTTCGAATCGATGAGGGTGCCATCGAGATCGAAAATGAGAGCGCGAACCGCGGGGAAATTTTTGCTGGCCATGGGTATGTAAATATTCTAAAGCATTAAGAAAAAAACAGAAACGCAAGGAAACTCGTTTTGAAGTTGAAGTAACTTCCCTTCTACAATCATCGCGTGCATTTCGCACATTCCATCGATCATTTGCTGGCCAGCGTGAGCATGCAGGGACGTGCCTCGACGTGCTGGGCACGCTATATCTTGCATACGATCTGCTAGGCGGCGAACACGGGCCGCTGCGTTTGCTGACGAGAGCGGTGACGTACTCGATCGTATTCGGTATCGGATATGGAATTGGGCTGGGGTTTTTCTTTGGCGTGATTTCCGGTGTGGCTACTGGAGTCACTGTGTCAATTGAACTTAACTGCACCGCGAGGCAGGGCGATCATTACTCGTAACCGTGGGAGGCTTTTTTTAGCGCGGTGCGCGGAGCGGGTTTGCGGGGGAACTTTACCGCATGGTGGGGCTGCGATTTGTGGTGGCTTTCGGCATATTGATTACTGCGGGGCAGGTGGTCGCATATTCGCGCGACATGCGGCCTGGAATGGATTACGAAGCGGCGAGGCGGCCGCGATTGACACGGCGACAATTTATAGGGACCGTGTTGCATTTTCGCGCAGCATCTGGAGCACCCGTGGGGGTTTGCGGTGCGCGTCGGAGTGGTGACCGGACTGGTCACGGCGGTCGGAATTATTGTCAATCCATACATCGAATACTATGCAGATCGACTGCCTCAGCGGGTACTTGGAGTGCTGGGCATCGCGCTGATACTTTGCGGATTCGCGCTGCAATCGGTTCAATACTGGGTGGCGCTGCGGGATGTGAAGGTGGCTTAGGGGTGATCGCTTCAGGCGCGTGGTGAGGACGGCGTTCGGCGACAACTTCGCGTAAACTAGACGACTACAAACACAGGAAAATTTCCGGAGAATACATGGCTAAGGTTTTTCCGTTTCGAGCGTTCCGCTATAACCCCGCACACGCGCCGTTTGAACAGGTGCTCACGCAGCCGTACGACAAAATTTCGCCGGCGATGCAGGACAAGTATTACGCAGCCAATGCACACAATTTGATCACGGTAGAAAAAGGGAGGGTTCATCCGAGCGATGGGCCAGGCAATAACGTGTACACGCGAGCGGCGGTAGCGATGCAGGAATGGATCCGGAGCGGCATCGTGGTGCAGGATCCGGCGGCGTCGTTTTACGGCTACACGCAGGAATATACCGTGCCGGGAACGAATGAGCGTGATAAGCGGCGCGGATTTATCGGGGCCGGGCAGCTCGAGGAATATTCCGCAGGCGTGATTTACCGGCACGAACACACGCTATCTGGGCCGAAGGCAGACCGGCTGGAATTGTTGCGACATACGCGGATGGCCACTGGCCAATTGTTCCTGATTTATTCGGATGCGCAGAGACGCGTGGATGCGGTGTTGAACGAAGCGGAAAAGTCGGCTGCTGCTGCGACGGAGATGACCGATGAGTATGGAGTGATTCACAAGCTGTGGGTAATTTCCGATGCGGAACGGGTGAAAGCGATTCAAGAATCGATGGCGGACCAAAAATTAGTGATCGCGGACGGGCATCACCGCTATGAGACGGCATTGAACTATCGAAACGAGTGCCGCACGCTGACGGGGAAGATGATTCCGGATGCTCCTTATGAACGCGCGATGATGACGTTTATCAATACGCAAGGAGCGGGATTGACGATTCTTCCGACGCACCGTGTGGTTTCAAAATTGCGCGAGTTCAATTGGTCGGAATTGCGCAGGCACCTGGAGCCGTGGTTTACGGCGGAAAGCATCGAGGTTGGGGATGAGAGTGCGAAGCATAAGGCGCGAGAGGAATTTGTGCGGAAGCTTTCGGCGGCGCGAAGGAAACGGGCCATCGGGGCATACCCGGTAGACCAGGAGAGGCGGGCGTTTTATGTGCTGACGCTACGCGAAGGAGTGGATTTGAGCCGGCTCTTACATAACGTTTCAGCGTTACAGCGAGAGCTGGACGTGGTGCTGTTGCATGACGGAATTCTGGAGCCTGGGTTAGGGATCACGCCACAATCGGTAAAGGCGGAAGCTAATCTCCGTTACGAGCGGGAGGCCGCGGCGGCGCTGGATGCGGTGGATAGCGGAGCAGCGCAGATTGCTTTTTTACTGAATCCCTGCGACGTGGAGGAAGTGGCGAAAATTGCCACGGCGGGAGAAGTGATGCCGCAGAAGTCCACGGATTTTTATCCGAAGTTGATGAGCGGAATCACGATGTATAGCGTGGATCCGGAACGAGCGTGACGCTATCAGGGATGTGATCGGATGTTCCACGCGCAAAAGCCCACACACACAAAAGCGTGCGGTACATTCGCTGCGGCAAGTAACGGCGGATGTGGTGTTTGCTAACGTTGCTGGCTAAGGGTTCAGCTTTGTTTACTTGAAGCTGTTCACGGCTTCCGCTTCGCTGTTATACACGTCGAAAACGGTCAGCAGCTTGGTGATCTGCAGAACTTCCTGAAACTTGGCGCCCAGGTTGCAGAGTTTGAGAGAGGCGCCTTGCGCCTTGGCGCTATGATGCGCGGCGACCAGGGTACCGAGGCCAGCGCTGTCGATGAACGTGACATTGGCCATGTTCAGCACGATTTTCTTTTTGCCCTCGGCCACCAAAGCCTTCACCCGTTCGCGCAGTGCGTTGCTTTCTTCACCGAGCACGATGCGGCCATCCAGGGCAACGACGGTGACGCCGTCCACTTCGCGAGTCGTAAATTTCAATGCCACTTTAGTTTCCTCCTCATCAAAAACAGAGCTCCGGATCTAGATGAACCGGCGCCGCAAAGCTTATCAATAATAGTCCGCGCAGGACATGTAATAACCGCATACCACACAAATCAGCTTGCAACGCCGGGACTCGAGACGCTGTGAGCAGACGGGGCAAAAGTGCGAAGCGTGTTCGTACGGCGCGGAAGAAGGAGCGTTCGAAGAGTGCATCGAATGATCCGGCTGGAGAACGTCGTAGGTTGGCACCTGCTTGGTTGCGGGTTGCACGGTTCGAAGGTTATAGCACATCCCCGGAAAACGGGGAAGCGTTGCGCGGGCGAGCCTCGCGACATACGAAATATGTGGTAAAAGGAGCATACTGAAACCAGTGCTGAAGTTGTTGCATCTAATGAGTAATGGTGGTTCGACCGCTGGCGATCCGGCGGCAGCTGTTTAGGTGACCAACATGGGCCGGGTACTCTTTCTTGCAGTTCTTTCAACGATTCTTTTAATGGGCAATGCAAATGGATTGGCGGCACAGGGCCGCGCGGGCGCCGGTGCGTCTGGTGGCGGCGCGGGCATGGCTCCGCATGGTAGCGTGGCCGCTGGCGGGGGGATGGCTGCTCATGGTGGCACCGCGGGCGCTGGCGTGCCTGGGGCGATGCGTGGGAGTTCGATGGCGCCTGCGAGGGTTGCCGGACACGTAACAAGTTCGCCGGGGAGTCACTTGGCGATTACCCGGTCACCCGGTGGGCAGATTATGCCGCGCCGAGCGAGCGCGATGCGCGAAAGTGGGCGGTCTAGCGGGATTACGCGAACTCGACCGCAACAGTTTAGAAGCCAGCGAGGAGTTGGACCGGACTTCGCTGACGATTCGAACGTGCCGGGACTTGGATTCGATGCCGTGCATGTGGCGGCCACGCGTGGGAATCGCGGGCACGACAGGGAGCATGGCCGCGATCGTGGCAATGAGTTCGGTGTGCTGTTTCCATTTTTTGGTGGAGGCGGGTATTACGTGCCGACTGGGCCGGATATGGCCGTGGATGCGCAAGGTGCCGGGCAAGCGGTAGAGGACGCGGGGGACCAGGGTCCT
>Ga0209328_10000247_pt1 | contig 12643 bp, 13 predicted proteins | sample JacPinW_OM3H0_M1_FD_187954 | JGI IMG/M metagenome (GOLD analysis project Ga0209328, IMG submission 187954) | Forest soil microbial communities from Algoma, Ontario, Canada - Jack Pine, Ontario site 1_JW_OM3H0_M1 (SPAdes) (version 2) | ecosystem: Environmental > Terrestrial > Soil > Boreal... | reverse complement strand
ACGCGTGATGTTCGTATTAACTTCGGGGCGACCGTTCGAGGTTTCCACCCCGAACCGCCATTACCATATCGCCGCACCCAATATCGAGCATTTGAAACGAGCCTGCCCTTTGGTCATTTGGCGGGTTCATGCTTCTCGCAAGCGCCGTGATACTCTGTCTCGGTCCCTATCGCCATCCGGTCGAACACAAGACTCGCGTAAACGGCGAGCGAGCCGTCGATATCCCAGCGACCGAACGCGCATAAAGTAGGCCGGCGGCCCCGGCCGCAAGATCGGGAGGCGCGCAACAGGCTTTCAGCGGTTGCGCGCTGTTCCGATGCGCTTCGACTCTTTGCCGAAAACCATCTCGTCGACTAGCCGCCAATACGCTTCGACAACCTTCGTGTCCTCGGATGACAGTCCGCTTGTAACCTGCATTTCAGGACCGAATTCCGAGAGCGTGGCGGTAAGGCTGACCATCATATAGTGGAAAAGAATGGGATCGACGGCGGGAAGGAGACCCTGTTTCTGAGCCTCAATGATCTGAGGCAACAACCGCCCTAGAAGCGGAGCCAGGACCGTTTCCGCCACCCATTTCAGCCGCGGATTATTCGTCAAGGTTTCCTGGCGCATGAACCGATGAAATTCAGGAAACGCGACCGTATAGCGGAACAAAGTCATGTACTCTTGGCGCAGCCGCGCCAGCGGCGACAAATCAGCCTCCTCCGGCGCCGAAATATCCCACTCGGTGCGAATCTGCGCGAAGGCATGCTCCGCTGCCGCCCGCCAGAGAATGTCCTTGTTGCGATAGTGATAGGTGATCAGCGGATGTTGCAGGCCGAGCCGATCGGCGATGGCGCGAATGCTCGCTCCTTCGAATCCTCGTTCGGCAAATTCCGCGATAGCAGCATTGAGGATCGAGGCTCGCGTCTCAATCGAGCGTTGTTGTTCAGCTCTCTTGCGCGGGCGCTCTCGGCGCCCCGTAGCTAGCCTCGTCTTCTTCGCCATTTGGCCTTCGATTAGCATAGTTCCCGACCGAACGCCAAACGAAGTGTCGAATGGCTCGATACTGGACAGCAGGGCGAGAGTCTCACGTGCCTACTCTCGTCGCGCGAGCGAATTCCTCAATCATCGCCTCACGCATCGCAAACTTCTGGACCTTTCCGGTCACAGTAGACGGGAAGCTCCCTACGAACCGGATGTAGCGCGGGATCTTGTAGTGCGAGATCCGATCCTGACAAAACCTGCGGACACCCTCCTCGTCGAGGGTGGCGCCGGCCCTCGAAATAATCCAGGCACAGAGTTCTTCGCCATATTTTGCGTCCGGCACACCGAAAACCTGGACGTCCTGAATATCGGGATGCCGATACAGATACTCTTCGACTTCACGAGGATAGATGTTCTCACCTCCGCGGATGACCATATCCTTGATCCTTCCGACGATGCGGCAATATCCATCGTCGTCGATGGTTGCCAGGTCACCCGTATGCATCCAGCCAGCCGAATCGACGGCCTCCTTTGTCCGTGCCTCGTCATTCCAATAGCCGAGCATGACCGAGTATCCCCTCGTGCAGAGCTCCCCGGCTTCGCCACGCGGGACGATCTGACCGTCTCGATCGACAATCTTGACTTCAAGGTGGGGCTGTATCCGTCCGACCGTCGAAACGCGCAGTTCGAGCGGATCGTCCCGGCTGCTCTGAAAGCTCACGGGACTGGTTTCGGTCATCCCATAAGCGATGGTGATTTCGCTCATGTGCATGGTCGAAGCGACTTCCTTCATGACCTCGATGGGACACGGAGCTCCAGCCATGATGCCGCGGCGAAGCGAGCTCAGATCGAAGCGCGAGAATTCGGGGTGGTTCAGTTGGGCGATGAACATTGTGGGTACCCCGTAGAGCACGTCGCAACGCTCTGCCTCGACGGCTTCCAGGGTCTTTAGCGGGTCGAAGGACTCGGACGGATAGACCATCGTTGCCGCGTGGGTCACACAACCGAGATTGCCCATCACCATGCCAAAGCAATGGTAGAGCGGCACCGGGATGCACACGCGAGAACCGGGCTCGATCCCGGTCGCTTCGCCCACGAAAAATGCGTTGTTGATCAGATTGTGATGCGACAGTGTCGCTCCCTTCGGCAATCCAGTGGTGCCACTGGTGAACTGGATATTCACGGCGTCGTCCATCTGGATCGTAGGCGACACGGATTCCAGTCGCTTGTTACCAGCTTGCTTGCCCCTCTCCAGGATCCAGTCGAACGACAGGCAGCCATCATGCTTCCCCGCAATTGAGATGACGTGTCGCAGTTCCGGCAAACGCGAACTATGCAGCTCGCCGCCGCTTCCGTTTCCCAGCTCCGGGACAAGCTCGCGGATCATTGCGATATAGTCGCTGGTCTTGAAGCAAGCAGCGGTTATCAACGCGCGACATCCCACGGCTCGCAAGACGTGTTCCAGCTCGCTCAAGCGATAGGCCGGATTGATGTTGACGAGAATCAGACCGGCTTTCGCCGTCGCAAACTGCGCAATCGTCCATTCGGCACAGTTCGGGGACCAAATCCCGACCCGATCCCCGGGCTCCAGGCCGAGAGCCAGAAGCCCCGACGCGAATGCGTCGGAACGCGATTTGAGCTCCGCGTAGGTCCAGCGAATCTTCTGGTGCGCAACGACCAGAGCTTCGGCAGACCCATGGGTCGCGCTTACATCATCCAGAAGGACGCCGATGGTCTTTCCGATCAAAGGCGGGCCACTGTTGCCATGCACGTAGCTTTCGCGCTGCACGAATGCCTCCTGTTGATTACGAAATCCTGGACAACTGCCGGTGCTCAGCAATCTTGCGCGGCCGGCTTATTTTCCTTCGAAGACGAGCGTCGGCGGCTCAATGTCCTTGTTGAAGGCGTCCGCTGTGCTCGCAAAGCCGCGCTGAGCGTCGGCACCGTTGTAGAGCTCCATCGCGACGTCGAGCATCACAATATCCGCGGCGGCTACCCCTCCGCTCGACCACGCCTTGAGCAGGGTGCGCGTCGCAGCGTATGATCTGGTCGGCCCCGTCGCGAGCTGTTTGGCCAACGCCGCTGCGGTCGCAGAAAGTTCGTTCTCGGGCACCACATGCGTCGCAATTCCAAGCGCACCGGCTTCGCGTCCGGAAATCGGCTCACCAAGCATGGCGAAGCGCGACGCGCGAGCACGCCCGGCGCGCTCGGCGATCCGCTGCAGGGCTCCGGCGATCGGCAGCATCGCTGTCGTGACTTCGACGCAGCGAAGCGTCGCATTTTCGGCCGCGACGAGAAAATCGCACGCCAGCGCCAGCTCGAAACCGCCGCCGAAGGCGATCCCCTGCACCACGGCCACCGTCGGTATCTTGAGCATCTCGATGGCGCGATAGGAGACGTTCACGTCCGCGACAAATGTTCGAAACCAGTTGACATCCTTTCCCGGCCATTCGCGCACCTCGCCGCCAAAGCTGAAGTGCGGCCCCTCGGAGCGAACCACAAGCACACGTATGTCGCTTTCGCTGGCCCGGTGCACGGCGATGCGCAAAGCCTCCGCGAAACGCCGATCAAGCCGGTTGAAGGGCGGATTGGCCAGCACAATATTTCCGATGGCGCCGTCTCGTTCAAATCGGATCGTCGTCATTGTAAGTCTTCCTCCTTTGCCGACGTCAGGCCGGACGATGATCGGTGGGTTCAGGTATGATCGGCAGCAGCAGATGCGATGGCCGCTCTGCATCTCGATAGATTTTGTGGGTCACGGTCTTGCTGCTGCAAACGTGGTACGGAATGTACTCGACGTTGGTCATCGCTCCGGTGCCGGTTGGAACGTCCATGGATGTGATATCGAGGCAGATCCGGTGACCCGCCTTGAATTGGTTCGCAGTAGCGAGGATTTGTATCCGGTATTCGACCACGTCTCCCGGATTCACGGGAGCGATTGCATCCCGCGTGAGCTTATGGAATGGCTCCCAGGGCTTTGAACGCTTTTCATCGAGCGCCCGATACGACGCCTTCAGCCAGCCTCGCGTCAGTTCACGCTCGGGCAACGACGACGGGACATCCCGTTCGCCCTCGCGCGCGGTACGAACCGAAACGTCGGGCCCGACGTCCTTGAGCACGATGATCCAATTGGTGTCGTCCTGATCGATCGTCGCATGGAGCGTCAGCGTGATTGGGCCGGCGACAGTGACGTCATGGGGCAACGGATCGGTCATGTAGCGCAGGCGCTCGACCTTCGTCGTCCGCGTCACCGGCATCTGCGTGAAGACATCGGGCTCGCGCGCCGCAGCGCCAAGCTCCGAGGCAGGTCGCGGCGCCTCGGTCGACAATGTCTCCCAATGGGAGAGATAGTATTTCGTCCACTGCGTCTCCGGCAGCGGCCAATCCGTCCCGGTTCGCCACTCGTTGGCGCCCATGAGCCAGTAGCGCACCGGCGGTTCGTCCATAATGCCGGTGTTCTGCCCCTTCAGCCAATGGTCATACCACCGGATGATCTCGTCGTGGTATTGATGGAACGGCCGCTCCAGGTGAGCCGGTCCGGTAAACAGCAGCTTCTTTGGCGCATCGACGTTCTGAAAATAGTGCTGAGCGCCCAGCCAATGGAGCTTGTAGGTGTAAGCGTAGGCTCCTGAGCCGGTATAGAATGGTATCTTGATTTTCTTGAAGACCTCTTCCGCGCGCTCTACAGTGCCGTCGAACTCCCAGGGGTGCGTCATCATGAGATACATGATGAACGTGCGCTGCCCCTTTTGAGTGAGGATGTTGTAGAGGTTGATGTACTGCTTGTAGTCCGGATTGCGCATGGCGAGGCGCCAGAGCTCTTCCTCTGCGGCCGGAAGCTCGCCAGGCCTGTCGCGAGACTCGTGAACCGTGCTGAAGACATCGAGCAGATACGGGAAGGTGTGCAAAACCCCGCCGGGATTGAAGTCCCGGAATCCGAACATGCCGCCATACGCACTGCACGCGTCGTAAGGAAAGATGGCTTTCAGCGCAGGATGTCCCTGCGCGGCCGCGCGCCATTGTTCACCGGCATAACCGGAGATACCGACCATCCCGACTTTGCCGTTTGACCACGGTTGCTGCGTGATCCATTCAATCAGATCGTAATGGTCCGTGTCCTCGTGGCCGTAGTGCCCTTCCGACTTGGCAGAGCCCCTCGGCTGCGCGATCACGTGAACGTACCCATTGGCGATGAATCGTCGCGTATCGCCTGCCTCTATGGGACCGAACCAAAGAGGCGCGTGGGCGGGTTGCGGCGGCAATATATCCGCGATGTCGGGCCCCTGAATGTCCTTGTTGTGCAGCGCTGACGCATACAGCACAGGATATCTGCCGGGCGCATCCGGGCGGTAGAGGTCGACCGCAAGCCGGGTGCCGTCGCGCATGGCGACACTGATGTCCCGCTCCTCGATCATCGTTTCACTCCGGCTTTTCGCGACGCTTACGGTCGACGTTTAGCAATGTCGAGAAGGAGGGCGAACCAAGCACCGCCAGCTCGACTAAAGGGATCATGTCATTTTACTTTACGTTCGTAAAGTATAATCTTTGAAACCTTCTGAGCTGCCCATGGGACGGCGTGTCCTACTGGTAGGACAATTGGCGCTATGAGAGCCTCATCGATGGGTGGCCTCGTCTGTGGCGGCGCAGGCACCGCACTGCCCGAGACCGTAGCCGAACTTGAGACTGGAAGCGGTCGGTAAGTCGAATGGCCTGCGAAGCTCACTCAAGTCATCCAGGGCTGGCCCGACGGTTGATCGTACAACGCACCAGGCCAGCAACAAGACGAAGCACAAGAGCGTAGCCGAGGCGGATCAGTGAGCCGGCGCCGCTTTCGCGATAGTCCCGCGACCCCCGGAGAGCCGGTTGTCGAGGCTGATCGCGCCCGCCCCGAACGCCGCGATCTGAAGCAGGCCACCCGCCATCATGACGTTCTTGAGGAAGTGGATCATCTGATTCTGGTCGGCGAAGTTGCTGTGGAACGACACCGCCGTCGCAATCGAGAACACTGCCAGCGCAATTGCGACGAGGCGGGCCTGATAACCTGCGACTAGCAGGAGTCCGCCGCCGAGCTCGACGGCGACGGCCACGGCATAGGCCAACGGCGGGACCGGGAGGCCGACCGCGGCGATCATTGCGGTCGTCTTGCCGTAGGCGGCGAGTTTGCCAAGACCGCTCATGGCGAACGGAAGCCCGATCAACAAACGGCCGACGAAAGGAAGATAGCGGGTAGCGCCCATAGTGTTATTCCTTCTGCTGGTGTGAGTTCAGGCGGCATCGACGAGGATGAATTCAGCATTCTCCTCGGCCGTGATGGTGAGTTCGGGCTCGTCGATGGCGGCGATGCCGTCCCCCACCGCAACCCGCTGCCCGTTGACGAGGACCACGCCCCGGGCGGGAGCGAGATAAGCGTGCCGGAATCGAGCCGGCGCGTGAGTGAGGGTGGTTCCGGCAAGAAGCGTGGCGCCCAGGACCCGCGCATCAGCGCGGATCAGGAGGGTATCGGCATTCTTCGGATCTCCGCTTGCCAGCTCGATGAGGCGTCCGGCACGATCCGCTTTGGGAAATTTGCGGCTGTCCCAGCGCGGCTTCCCGCCGCGGTGGCGCGGAAGCAGCCAGATCTGGAAGAGCTTGAGGGGGTCTTCGTCGCGATTGTGCTCGGAATGACTGATCCCGGTTCCAGCACTCATGACCTGGACGTCGCCGGCCACGGTCCGCCCGATATTGCCGGTGCTATCTTCGTGTGTCACCGCGCCTTGGCGGACATAGGTGACGATTTCCATGTCGGCATGGGAGTGACGGCCAAAGCCGGTGCCGGGAGCGATCTCGTCGTCGTTCCAGACCACGAGGGCGCCGAGGGGGCTATTCGCGGGATTGCCGTCGGCCGAAACGACGAAGTGATGGCGCGCCTTCAGCCAGCCGCGATCGCCGTGATCGAGCGTTTCCTTGGATCGAAGTTGCAACATGACCGTTCCTCGACTGCGGACTCGATGGCTGTCCGTTTCGAGAATGGTTATGGCGCTGAAACGATCGCCTGATTAGCCCGCAGATTAAGGACACGTCGTTCTATCTGGTGAACGAGCGGCCGACTGCCCGCTCTACGAGACGGCTGACGATCTCAACGCTGCGGCAGCGAAGTCGATCACCGCCCGAACACTTGGCAACATGCCGCGTCGCGAGGCAAAGACGAGGTGCAGGATGCCGTCGGTGCCGCTCCATTCGGGCAACACCCGGACGAGCGCACCGGCTGCGAGCGCGTCCTGGCAAGACCTGGCTGGCAGCAGCGTAATTCCAGCGCCTTGGCATGCGGCCGCCATCAAAATGTCAAAGCTACCGCTCGCAAGGCGAGGCTCGACCGGTACGCTGTTAGTTTCACCGTTTTCGGCCGTCAGTTGCCAAGTGCCGCCGCTTTGTTCTTCCTGGTGCAAGACGGGGAAGTTGGCAAGGTCCGATGGCGACATCGGAACACCCGCCTTCGCCAGCAGGTCCGGGCTCGCGACAAGGATGCGTCGGCTTATGCCGATCTGCTTCACTTGCAGGTCAGCGTCGGTGTCGAGGCGCTCCCGAACGCGGATCGCAACATCGACCCCTTCATGAATGAGGTCGACCCGGCGATTGGTTGCGATGCATTGAACGCGCAGTTGCGGGTGGGCGGCTAGGAAACCCGGTAGAGGACCGGCAATTGCGCCCTGAAGTCCGAGCGGGCAGCTCAGTCGAACAAGCCCGCGAGGCTCGGTCTGCATTCGAAGCGCGGCCTCTTCGGCAGCCTCAGCCTCGATAACCGCCGCGCGCGCATGTTCGAAGACCTGTTGGCCGACCTGGGTCAAGCCGAGGCCTCGCGTCGTTCGATCAAGCAGCCGCACTCCGAGCCGCTCCTCCAACAAAGCGACGCGCCGACTGACGCGTGATTTGGGCAGGCCTAGCGCACGAGCGGCGGCAGAAAACCCGCGATGGGCAACGACGGCCGCAAAAAACTGGAGATCGTTAAAATCGCGCACCGTTTTCCGCCGATTCTCTCCCAGCCTTGCGCCTCTTCGATGCAGCAGAAATCATGCGCAGCATGTCCTGGCGGGCCCGCCTTCCCGCGAAGGTGAAGATACGATATTCCCTAAGTCGTTCCATCATCGGCCAGTGAAGACAATCTTCGGTGGTTCAATGCCCTGTTTTATCGCCTCGGCTCTGGCTGTGCGACCACGTCTCGCGTCTTCAGAGCTGTGCAGCGCCATGGTGACGTCCAGAATCACTGCATCGGCAGAAGGAACGCCGCCGCCCGACCAGGCCTTCAGCAAGGTTCTTATCGCTGCGTATGAGCGCGTCGGTCCTGTCGACAAATCCTGCACGAACTTCAGTGCCGTCGCTTCGACCTCGTGCGCTGGCACCACAAAGCTGGCGATACCCAATTGTCCAGCAACAGCGCCCGACATCGGCTCGCAAAGCATCGCATAGTGCGCTGCGCGCGAACGGCCGATTCGCTCCGCCAATCTTTGCACCGCGCCGGCAACCGGCGCAGACCCGACCGAAGCCTCGATGCAGCGAAAGACCGCGTCTTCGGCCGCGACGATGAAGTCGCACGCGAGGGCAAGTTCAAAAGCGCCACCAAACGCGGCGCCACGAACGGCGGCGACCGTCGGGATCTGCAGTGCTTCTATAGCGCGGAACGACTGGTTGCATTCGCCAATGAAGGTCCGGAACTGGTTCGCGTCCTTCTCCAGGAAGTCGAGGACGTCACCTCCCTGGCTGAAATTGGGGCCCTCTGCCCTGACCAGCAATGCCCTGATATTGCTCTCGCCGGCTTCATGGACGGCTCGCTTCAGGGAATCCGAGAAGTTCGAGGCAATAAGGTTTTTTGGCGGATTGGCCAGGACAATATGACCGACAGTGTCCTTCTGTTCGAACTTGATGACTTGCATTTCAAACCTTCCTTCAAGGTGCAGATGTTGTGAAATTCGAACTGAGATGAGGTGTCTCCCACATCGACTGGTGCTCGACCGCGATCTGCCGAACGACGGAATTGAACTTCGCAGGTGCTTCAAGCTTGAGAAGGTGGCCGCAGCTTTCGAATAAATGAAGCTTCGCCCGGGGTGCCGCGGCAAGGAGGACCCGTGCGTGATCCTCACACGGCGCGATCCGATCCAGCGTGCCCGCAAACACAGCGATCGGGCACCTGACATCCTGGATGACGTCCGGCGTATGGATGGTGAACATCGACCTGATGGCCTGACGCCAACCTTCGGTCGTCATGGCGTCACGCAAGCGTTCGACATACCGCCTGACCAGGGGCGATGTGTCTGGCGCGAGAAGCCTATCGGCGATTGCTGCGCGTGAAACCGGCAGGCTGATATCTGCGGTGCGAAGCCATGTGTCCAGTTCGGCATCCCGGCTCTTGCCGACGAGGTGGCCCCTGGCGACATTGGGAGCCGAGAGAACGAGGCGGCCTGCCAGCTGCGGATAGCGCCTCGCGAAAGCTAAGGCGATAACGCTGCCCCACGAGCTTCCGACCAGAACAGGAAGCCGCTTCAATCCGAGAGTGCGCAGGAAAGCTTCCAGGGCGTCCGCATAATCGTCGATGCTCGCGTCGTCCCGGCCGATTGGTGAACTGTCGCCGAAACCCGGTGCGTTCCAGGCAAGCACGCGAAAGTCTCGGGACAGACCGGCAAATTGGCCGCGGTATCCCGCCGAACTGGACCCAAGCCCATGAAGCATCAGCATTGCCGGATCGCCGCGGTCTCCGGCTGCGCGATACTCTATCCGCCCCCGACCGCCGGCATAGACCGGCGACTCGACTGTGACTTGGGAAAGCTCGGGCAAGTCTTGCGAGAGGAGCAGGCTGTCGTACGGCGAGAGTTCAGCCATCTCAAGCTCCTGCCGCAAGCTCGAGCCGCCTGGCTGGTTGATGCGTCGCGTCGGGGCCATAACCCAGGCGGCATGACAGATCCTTCGCCGTCTCCCGCAGCGCGCGTGCGAAATCTCCGTTGAGATCGGCACCAAACCGGTTCGCTTCGCCGACCGCGGTCAGAGCCAGCACAGCCTGGCCGCTCGCATCGAGCACCGGCGCACTGAGCGCATTGATCATGGTTTCGCTGCGGTAGAAGATTTCCAGTCCCTGTCTGGCGAGCCCCCTCCGACGAACGTCCTCGAGCCGATGCACCCAATCCCGCTCCTCTCCCTGCGATGCGGTCTGATCTGAACGAACGGCCTCGGCGACCGCCGCCGCAGGGAGGTGTGCCGCGAAGGCCAGACCGGTTGCCGTCGAGGTCACCGGCAACGTCAACCCGACTGGAAGGGCATCGCTGACAGGCGCTGACGCCGGCTCCCAGTGGGTGATCGTTGGACCGAGATTGCCCCAAACGGCGAGTGCCATCGTCTCGTCGAACTTGCTGACGAGGCGTTCGATGGCATGCGCGCCCAACCGCGTCGCGGTGAGTTGAGCGTGCTTGGGGCCAAGCGATGCCGTAACACCGCTGAGGTCATGAGGGCCAGTCCGCAAATATTGGCCATTCCCGAAGACAAGCGGCTTCCGTTGGGCTCGCGCGATCGAGTCCACTTCAGCGACGTAAATCGTGTGATCGCCCCCCGGCAGGCGGGAAACGACCCGACATTGGAGCCAGGCGTTGCAGCCGCGGAGCAGCGGAATGCCGCCTAGTCCGACATCGACCTCGAGGCCTGCGAACTTCTCCTGCGACGACTTCGCAAACCGATTTGACAGCTCTATCTGGTCCTCGGCGAGGATGTTCACAGCAAAGCGTTCGGCTTTGAAGAACACCGGATGACTGTGGGTCTTGACTGCCTGACTCCAGAGAACCAGCGGAGGATCAAGCGATACCGAGCTGAAGGAATTGGCGGTTACCCCGTGGAGTCCGCCCTCCTCGTCGGTCGTGGTCACCACGGTCACTCCCGTGACGAAGGCTCCGAGTACGCGCCGCAGTTCGCGGCTGTCGAACAGACGAATGTCAGGCATCTGCACCCTCCCGTGCGTTCAGTATCTACGCGTTCATGCGGCAGCCGCCTCGGTTGGCTGCACCGCAGGCATGACCTCGTCTGCGAAGCTACGGACCGACGCCGCTGCCTCCGCATGCGCCATCGTTCCGAACATGAAGCTTCCGATCACGTAGTTCAGACCTCCACGCGAGACTTGGTCCGTTAGGGTTTGCGCGACTGTCCTGGCCGACCCCGCAATCGCATGCCCTGACTCGACGAGCTGATCGAAAGACGGCGGCAGCTTCGCATTGACCGGCTCCGTCCCATGCTTGCGCCAGAGCTTGATGAAGTTCTCATAGAAGGCCGGCCATGCCTTCCGGCCGATGTCATGCGCCTCACGGTCGGTCCCGCCAACGATGATGTAGCGATTGACTCCGATGAGGGGCGGCGCTGTTCCGCTCTGAAGGTTTGCGGTGGCCGCCTCCTCGCGGTATCGGTCCGAAATCGCGCGCACGCGGGAGACCGGGCCGCCACAGACCACATTCACGCCGTTGCGTGCCGGCCAAACCACCGAGTCGGGGGAACCAACGGCGTACCACATCGGCGGGTGCGGCCGTTGAAGCGGCTTCATTTCCACCGCGTAGTCGTTCAAGCTCCAGAATTCGCCGGTCGTCGTGACGAACTCCTGCGCAAAACAACGCCGGATCGTTTCGAACGCCTCGGCATACATCCTGGCCGCCTTGGCCGATTCAATGCCGAGCGCATCGAGCTCGTGCGGAGAGGCTCCGCGACCGATCCCGAATTCGAAACGGCCCCCGCTAAGATGATCGAGAATGCAGATCTCCTCGAACAGACGGGCGGGATGGTAGGTCGGCAACAGGTAAACCAGGGGACATAGCCTGAGGCGCTTTGTCCGCTGCGTCAGTGCCGCCATCCAGACGCTGGGCGACGGCGTCATGCTCAGGGAGGTGCCATGATGCTCGCTCATGTGGAAACAATGGAAGCCCAGGCGGTCGTAAAGCTCGGCAAGTGCGAGTCGTTCTTCGTACTGTTCTGCCAGCGGGAGGCCGGAGCGGTCGTTCTGATCGAAGACGCCAAATTTCATGATGAACATCCTTTTGAGGGTTGCACTGTTGACGCCCGGCTGGATCTAGCCGCCGGGCCGGACATGCAGCTGAAACAAATTGCTCTCGGGGTCAGCGAACGTTGCGACGCTACCGTGCGAACCCATGTCGCGGCTTGAAAGGTGTCGCCCCCCAAGCCGCTCGATCCGCTGCGCGATTACAGCCACATCGATCGCGTCGAATACGATCACGCTGCCGCGCGCACCGTTGGCCGCCTCAGATGGTGAGCTCAACGCAAACGAGACCTGCCCGGCTTTGAACTGACACCAGTTGTCACGATCCCGGAATGCCAGCGGAAGCTCCAGCGCCCCTTCGTAAAAGGCGTGCATGAGATCCATGTCATTGGCGACCGTGTAGACGCTTCGGATGGCACCGAGGGGCATTTTTCTTCCTCCATGCATATTCAATATTATTGAATCTATGTTGTATTGTTGTATTATGCGGCCGACACTGCTTTGTGTCAATCTGGATTTCACTCATTGGACCGGTCGAAAGAAGCAGATGCAGGAGAAGAAGCCTCGCCGAGGCATTCAGTCGGTTGAAATTGCGTTTCGTATCCTCGACGTTCTGCAACAGAGCCAGCAGGCGATGGCTCTGAAGGACCTCGCGCCGCTGGCGGGACTTACGGCGAGCGCTGC
>Ga0209328_10000246_pt1 | contig 12654 bp, 13 predicted proteins | sample JacPinW_OM3H0_M1_FD_187954 | JGI IMG/M metagenome (GOLD analysis project Ga0209328, IMG submission 187954) | Forest soil microbial communities from Algoma, Ontario, Canada - Jack Pine, Ontario site 1_JW_OM3H0_M1 (SPAdes) (version 2) | ecosystem: Environmental > Terrestrial > Soil > Boreal... | reverse complement strand
GGTCTGGCTCGCCGCGAGCGCCAACGAGCCGCGCTTGAGGCCGGCCAGATCATTCAGGACCTGCGCCGCGGCCTTGGCGCGCGCCACGACTGCGCGGGCCTCGTTGAGGAAATCGCGCCCGGTCTGCGTCAGCACGATGCCGCGCCCGACGCGATCGAACAGTTTGATGCCGTAACGCGCTTCGAGCGCGGCGATTGCAGCGCTCGTTGCCGATTGGGTCAGATGCAGTTCGCTTGCCGCCTGGGTGACGTGCTGTTTTTCCGCGACCGCGATGAAAATGCGAAGCTGCTCCAAGGTCATCGAGTTACCCCATCCATTTGATCAGCGTGAGGCTGAAGGTGGCGATGAACAAAAAGGCAAAGGCTCCGAGCAAAGCGGGGCGAAAACCTTTCGCCGCCAGTTTGCCGATGCTTGTTTCCAATCCCATCGCGGCTAGCGCAACCGACAACAGGAATGTCGTCGTGGCAATGATCCATGCCCTGGCCCCGGCGGGGATCGTCACAAAACTGTTGACCCCGACCAGCGCCACGAAGCCGAGCACGAACCACGGCACTGGCGGACGTGCCGACGATGCGCCGGCGGATTTGCCACCTTTCGCACCCCGCGCGGCCAGCAATCCGATCGCGATCACCATTGGCGCCAGCAGCATGACGCGCGACAATTTGGCGATCGTCCCAAACTCGCCGGCCTTTTGCCCATCCTGGAAGGCCACCGCAACGACCTGCGCAATCTCATGGATCGACGCGCCGGACCAGAGTCCGAACGCATGCGGGTCGAGATGCAGAAGGCCCGGCAACAGCGGATAGCTGAACATCGCGATCGATCCGAACACGGTGACACACGCAACCGCATAGGCGACGTCCTCGTCCTCGGCGTTGGTGACGGTATTGGTGGCAATCACCGCCGATGCCCCGCAGATCGAGGTGCCGGCCGCGATCAATTGGGCGAGTTTTGCTTCGACACCCAGTAGCTTTCCGATCCAGACGGTGAAGACGAAGGTGGCAAGCACGGTCGCCACGATAATGCCGAGTCCGCGGCCGCCGATCTCGATGACCTGACTGGAGGTCAATTGCAGCCCGAGCAGGATGATGGCGAGACGAAGCAGCCGGCGGAGACTGAAGGTCACGCCCGCTTTCGCCCAGGCGGCGGTGCCGACGGTATTGTGGAACACGATCCCGATCATAATCGAAAGAATCATCGGGCTGAACGTCGCCATGCCTGGCAGCAGCCTGAGTGCGAACGCCGCGCCCGCGATTGTTGAATTCAACAGCAAGCCCGGCAGGATTTCGAGGGCGTGCCTTGTATAGCGATGGCGGGCGGGGCAGGCGGCGCCGGCGTTAAGCGGCCCGAATTCTGTGTCTGAGACAAAGGTCATGGGTTGGGCTCCTTCTGCTTCCAACCCAATATCGAAGAGCTCAATCAATTCATCCAACAGATAATTTTCATAAAATCAATAGATATTTTCGATTGATGGGAACGTGCTGCGAGGCGTACCGAGCGCGCCTGCGATCACAAGCAAGCGCAGTACCAGAGTCTATTGAAAGTAAAGCGCTCCATTAGCCCTCTTCAGCCGCGCCAGGTTTTTCAGATAGCTTGAGCTGTCAGGAAGCTTTCTTTCTGTTGGCCCGTGAGAGGCTCTTCACGTGATCGATGAAGGCTCGCAGTTTCGGCATCGTTTGATGGCGGCTGGGATAGTAGAGAAACACGCCTGGCGCCATCGGCGCGAAGGGTTCCAGCACGCGCACGAGTTTCCCCGCTTTCACCGCGCCGGCAGCGATCGGCTCGGGCACCTGCGCAAGGCCCAATCCTTCGACGGCCGCGCCAAGCATTGTGGGCATGTCGTTGGCGATAAAAGGTCCTGAAACGATGACTTCGACGGCCTCGTTGCCGTTGACAAAGGACCAGGGCGCGATCGACCCGTTCGAGCGGCGCATGCGCAGGCAGGCGTGCCGGCGCAGATCGTCGATGAGTTCCGGCCGCTGCCGCCGACGCAGATAGTCGGGGCTACCGACCACAGTCAGCGGGTGCGACGGCGTCAGACGCACCGCGATCATATCGGCCTCGATGAACTGGCCTTGCCGGATGCCGGCGTCAAATCCTTCGGCAGCGATATCGACCAGATCCGCGCTTGCGGCGATCTCCACCTCGACATCGGGATAGGCTTGGCAGAACGACGCGATCTTCCGCTCCAGCAGGATCGGCACCACCGCCCGCGGCACCGTGAGGCGCAACAGTCCGGCAGGCCGCTGCCCAAGGTCACGCGCAACCTCGCTTGCGGCGACAAGCTCCTCGAAAGCGGGCTTTGCGCGCAAGAGAAATCGTTCGCCGGCTTCGGTCAACCCGACACTGCGGGTCGTGCGTATGAAGAGCGCCGCGCCGACGCGCGCCTCGAGTGCACGTACTGCCTGGCTGATCGCCGACGGAGTCACCCCGAGTTCCGCGGCTGCTCTCCGAAAACTGCGGTGCTGGGCAACGCTCAGGAACGCCTCCACGCCGTCGAGCGCGCCTTGCCTGACTGTGAAGTTCTGCTTCATAGCTCGTCGATGTTATCGCGAATAGTCGCTCGCGGGAAGCAGTCGTATATTCGACTTGCAAATCGGGAGTCACGCCGACGTCGAGGCCCCAGATGCGCGATAATCAAGGGAGCAACACAATGCGAGACGCGACGTTTTCCCGACGCGACATGCTCTGGGCGGGGGGCGCGCTCACCGTCGGCGCGGCTTTCGCGGAGCCGCTTAAGGCCGCTGCCGCCGAGCCCAGCGGGGCTGGCCCAGAACCGACATCTTGGGTGGATTCGGCGATGCCCGAGGTGACGCATCGGATGATCGAGACGAACGGCATCCGCTTGCATGTGGCCGAGCAGGGTGAAGGCCCGCTCGTCATCCTCTGCCACGGCTTTCCCGAGTGCTGGTATTCCTGGCGGCATCAGCTCCCGGCGCTGGCGAAGGCTGGATTCCGTGCGGTGGCCCCCGACCTGCGTGGCTATGGGCGAAGCGACCGTCCGGAGGAGGTGGAGAAGTATACGATTCTCCATGACATCGGCGACATCGTGGGTCTCGTCGACGCTTTGGGTGCCAAGCAGGCGGTAATCGCCGGCCATGACGTCGGCGCCGCGATAGCATGGCAAGCGGCGCTTCTGCGCCCCGACCGCTTCCGCGCTGTTATCGCGCTCAGCCCGCCGTTCCGCTCGCGGGGGTTTGGCGACTCGGGGCCACCGACGACGCTCATGCCGCGGACCGAGAATGCAGTATTCTACCAGCTCTTCCTCCAGAATCCCGCGGCGGAGGCGGCGCTCGAGCGCGACCTGCGTCTCACCTTCCGTTACCAATTCTACACGTTGTCGGGCGACAGGCCACCATCCGCGGGCATTGGAGGGCTTCCGCCCGGGATGATGCCTCGGAAGGGCGGCTTCATGACCGATCCGCCGTCCTTGCCGGCTTGGGTCACGGAGTCCGACATCGATGTTTACGTCAAGGAATACGCGCGGAGCGGATTCCATGGTCCCCTCGCCTGGTGGCGCAACATCGATCGCGGCTGGGAGTTGATGGCTCCCTTCGCCGGAGCGGCGGTGACCGTTCCCGCGCTGTACATGGCGGGCGAGCGCGATTTTGTCGCCGCCGTTTTCTCCCAGGACATCGCGAAGCAGTCGGCACTGGTCCCCAAGCTCCGGCCCCCGATAATGCTGCCGGGCTGCGGACATTGGACCCAACAGGAACGCGCTGCTGAGGTCAGCGCCGCAATGATCGACTTCCTTCGGAGCCTTTAGGCGCTGTTGCAGGTGCCCGTCACCCGGCGGCCCGATGAAGTCCACCATTCTCGTAGCAGGCGCCTCGGGCCAGACGGTCTTCGGGCCATTTCTGTTGGAGCAGACACATGACCGCGCAATTGTTTCTAACCTTTCTGGTTTTCGTCGTCGTGGCGGTGATCGGCATTTCCGCCGCATATCTTCCGCGCCGGACGACATTTGCCATCATCGCGGGGCTTGCGATCTGGCTCGTTTATGTTGGCCTGTTCAGCGCTCTCGGCTACATGCGCGATGCGTCGCTACGGCCGCCCGGCATAGTCTGGTTGGTTGGCCCCGTCCTTCTGTTCGTTGTCTTCGTGGTCCGCTCCAACATTGGGGCAGGCGTAGCGGCCGCCATTCCGCTCTGGCTGATCCTCGGCTTCGAGAGTTTCCGCATCGGCGTCGAGCTTTTGATACATCGCCTGTGGGAGGACGGTCTCGTGCCGAAGCTGCTCACCTACGCGGGCGGTAACGTCGACATGTTCGTCGGCTTGTCGGCCCCGATCATCGCTTGGATCGCCACCAGGGGACGGCTTGGGTTGAGGCTCGCCATGGGCTGGAACGTGCTCGGGCTGCTGTCTCTCGCCAACGTCGCGGCAAGCTCCGTGCTCACTGGCCCCTTGAAACTGATCAGCACCGAGGTGCCGAACGTGGCGATGGGGTTCTTCCCTTACACTTTCATACCAGGCTTCCTGGCCCCTCTTGCTGTCACGCTTCACGTGCTCGCTATCCGTGCCATTGCAACCCTGCTCCGGGATACGCGATCGCCTGCATCGGGCATCTCCGCGTCGACGAGCTGAGAGAGTGGCTTCTGCGGACCGGGTTCCGCGGAGCTTGTAGGCGATGCCGAGACCCAAGATTCCGTGACAACCACCTGAAGCCCTGGAGGAACCTTGCAATGACCGATGTACTTGATGGCGTGCGCGACCACTATCGCGCGACCGGCCTGACCGAGCGGCTGAAGGCGGCGCTCGCTGCCCTCGGGCCGGAGGATCAGCAACTCACGCCCCAGCAACTGGGTGCCCTCGACCAGTTTCACACTCGCGGGCTGGCTGCGACCGCCGAGCTCGCCAAGTTGGCTGGGATCACCGCCGACATGTCGGTTCTAGATGTCGGCTCGGGCGTCGGCGGGCCGGCGCGCTTTCTGGCAGCGACCTATGGCTGCCGGGTTACCGGCGTCGACCTCAGCGAGCCATTCGTGGATGCCGCGCGCTATCTGACCGAGCGCACCGGACAGAACGGGCAGGTATCGTTCCAGACCGCCAGCGCGCTGGAGCTTCCATTTGACGACGGCCGTTTCCACGTCGTGTTGCTGCAGCATGTGGCGATGAACATCGCCGACCGGGCGCAGCTCTACCGCGAGATCCGGCGCGTGCTGCAGTCAAGCGGGAGGTTTGCGACCTTCGACGTCGTGCTAAGCAGCGGCGAGCCGCATTTTCCCGTTCCGTGGGCGCGAACGCCGGCTACGAGCTTTCTCCTAACAGCCGCCGCGACTCGCGAGGCGATCGAACCGGCCGGTTTCCGCGCGCTGGCATGGCAAGACGATACCGAGATGGCGAAGCCTGGTTCGCGCAGATGCGCGCCGCCGGACCGCCGCCGTCGCCAAATCTCGGCGTGGTGATGGGGCCGGACTTCGCTCAGCTTGCTGCCAATCTGGGACGAAATCTCATGGAAGGCCGGCTCGGCATCCTGACCGCGGTGTTCGAGGCCGCGTCGATCGATACCTGACAGGAGACCAAATGTCGCCGGCAATCATCTTCCAGATACATCTCGTTTTAGGTTACGTCCCGTGGCTGCTTTGCGTCGGCGTGTACGTTCTGCCCTGGCTTAGGTCCGTGGACCCGATCGAGGCGCAGCGCGCCATCGCTACCTTGCACAGCTTCCGCTTCTTCGGGCTGGTCTTCATCGTTCCAGGCGTCGTCGGTCCCAATCTGCCCGCCGACTTCGCGGCCTTCGCCGCCTACGTTGACTTTGCGACCGGGGTGCTGGCCATGCTGGCGCTTCTCACGGTCAGAATACGTCCGCTGTTTTGGCTGTTTGTCGTCGCCTTCAATCTCGTAGGCGCAGCCGACATCATCATCGACTATTACCACGGCAACCAGGTCGGCCTTCCGGCGCTGGCGGGGGAACTGGGGGCCACCTACGCGATCCCGATCATCTATGTGCCCCTGCTGATGATCACGCACATCGTCGCGTTCTATTTGCTGCTGCGTCCCCAGTCCGAGGCCGCTGCGCGGGCCTAGATTGGATCCGACGCGCCATTTGGGTTCTCCGCTCGCGCCATGGCTGACGCCCAATCCAGCTGCCTTCACTCGCCCCGCGCAATTGCAGCGGCCTGACACGAGTACTTGATCTCGTTCTGACAACCGCTAAAAGTCATTCCGGCAATCAGGCCAATACTTTTCGCTTCAAGGGAACCCCCCGGTTGAGCGTCTTCATTTTCCGGCGGCTTCTGACGTTAGTTGCAACGCTTGCGGGCGCTTCGCTGATCATCTTTCTCGTGCTCGATGCGTTGCCGGGCAACGCCGCCGAGATGCTGATGGGGGCGGACTCCTCGCCGGAGGCGGTTCGCGCGATGACCATCAAGCTCGGGCTCGACCAGCCGCTGATCCTTCGCTATTTGCACTGGATCGGCGGGCTTCTGGTCGGCGATCTCGGCAACAGCTATGCCTACGGCACGCCGGTTGCGGATCTGATCGCCGAGCGGCTGGCGCTGACGATTCCGCTGGCGGTGATGGCGATGTTGCTCACGGTCGTGCTGGCGCTCGCTGCCGGCGTCTACACCGCCGCCAATCACAACAAGATCGGCGACGTCGGAGTGATGGCGGCGACGCAATTCGGCATCGCTATCCCGAATTTCTGGTTCGCTATCCTGCTGATCCTCTTGTTCTCGGTGAAGCTGCAATGGCTCTCGGCCGGCGGTTTTGCGGGATGGGAGGAGGGCATTCTTCCCGGCATCCGCTCGCTGCTGTTACCTGCGATTTCGCTCGCGGTGGTGCAGGCCGCGATCCTGGCGCGGGTCACGCGCTCGGCGGTGCTCGAGGTGCTGCGGGAGGATTTCGTGCGCACCGCCCGCGCCAAGGGACTGACCCGGCGCCAGGTTTTGTGGGGGCATGTGCTGCGCAACGCGATGATCCCGGTGATGACGTTGATGGGGCTGCAATTCGCCAACCTGCTCGCAGGCGCGATCGTGATCGAGAACGTGTTCTATCTGCCCGGACTCGGGCGGTTGATTTTCCAGTCGATCTCAAATCGCGACCTCATCGTGGTCCGCAATTGCGTCATGCTGCTGGCGGCGATGGTCGTGATCGTGAATTTCGTGGTCGATGTGCTCTATGCGGCGATCGACCCCCGCATCAAGGCCAGCGAATTATGAGCGGCGTTCGACCGGTTGCGGCGATGCCGTCAGTTCCCTCGCAACTGCGCCGACCCGGCCAGCATTTCTGGCAGCGCGCGCTTCGCCACCGCAGCTTCGTCGTGGGCAGCCTGCTCACCTTGTTGATGATTTCGGCGGCGCTGCTGTCGCTGGTCTGGACACCGTGGCCGGCCTACGAGATCGACATGGCGCACAAGCTCAATCCGCCTTCGGCGCTGCACTGGCTCGGCACCGACATGCTGGGCCGCGATATCGTCTCGCTATTGCTGGTGGGCGCCAGAAGCTCGATCGCGGTCGGCATCATTGCGGTGGGCATCGGTCTGTCGTTCGGCGCCTCGCTCGGGCTGGTCGCTGCCGCGCGCAGGGGATGGGTCGAGGAGGTGATCATGCGGCTGAGCGACTTCACCTTTGCGTTCCCGGCGCTGCTGTCGGCGATCATGCTGGCGGCGGTCGCGGGGCCCGGCATGGTGACGTCGATCACGGCGATCGGCATCTTCCAGATCCCGACTTTCGTGCGCATCACCCGTGGCTCCGCCAACGCGATCTGGGCACGGGAGTTCGTGCTGGCGGCGCGCGCCTCCGGCAAGGGCAAGTTCCGCATCACGCTCGAGCATGTGCTGCCCAACATCCTCTCGATCCTGATCGTGCAGGCGACGATCCAGTTCGCGCTGGCTATCCTTGCAGAAGCAGCGCTGTCGTATCTGGGTCTCGGCACCCAGCCGCCGCAACCGTCCTGGGGCCGCATGCTCAATGACGCGCAGTCGCTCTTGTTCCAGTCGCCGTCGCTCGCCGTCTATCCCGGTCTTGCAATCGCAACGGCCGTGTTGGGGCTCAATCTCTTGGGCGACGGGCTGCGCGACCTGTTCGATCCGCGCCTGTCGCGGGAGCGGTGATGATCTCTAAAACGCCGCTGATCGAAGTCGAAGACCTGCGCGTCCGGCTCAATACCAGCCGCGGCCCGGCCGACGCGGTGCGTGGCGTCAGCTTCTCACTCGCGCGCGGCGAGACGCTTGGCCTGATCGGGGAGTCCGGTTGCGGAAAGTCAGTCACCGCGCTGGCGCTGATGGGGCTGTTGCCGGAGAGCGCCGTCGTGAGCGGCAGCGTCCGGCTGGATGGCCAGCAATTGGTCGGCCTTGCGGAGGCCGACTACTGCAAGCTGCGCGGCAACCGGGTGAGCATGATCTTTCAGGAGCCGATGACGGCGCTCAATCCGATGCACGCTGTCGGCCGCCAGGTCGCCGAGCCGCTGCGCCGGCACAAGGGTTTTTCGAGCGCGCAGGCGTACCGGGAAGCCATTGCACTGCTCGACCGCGTCGGGCTTCCCGATGCGGCGAGGCGGGCTGATGCCTACCCGCACCAGTTTTCCGGCGGCCAGCGCCAGCGCATCACCATCGCGATGGCGCTCGCCTGCGAGCCTGACCTTCTGATCGCGGACGAACCGACCACCGCGCTCGACGTCACCATCCAGGGCCAGATCCTCGACCTGATCGCCGATCTCGTGGCCGAGCGCGGCATGTCGATGATCCTGATTTCCCACGATCTTGGCGTCATTGCTGAAAACGTGCAGCGCATGATGGTGATGTATGGCGGCACCGTGGTGGAGAACGGGACGACCGACGCGCTGTTGTCCGGCCTCGGGCATCCCTACAGCCAGGGCTTGTTTCGCGCGCGACCGCGGCTCGGCGCGCCGAAGGGGACACGGCTGCGAACCATCCCCGGCACTGTACCCGAGCTCGCCGACCTGCCTTCCGGCTGTGTGTTTGCCGGCCGTTGCGATATCGCCGAAGAACGCTGCCGGGCCGTCTTTCCACCGCCGGTCACGGTCAATGCCGGCCACACCGTGCGCTGCCTGCGTACCGACGTGTCGATGGCGAACCGGGTTGGAGCCGTGACCGCATGAGCACGATTGCAACTGCGGCGCCTCCGAGCTCTGTGCCCGAACAGCCGCTTCTTGAAGTCGATGACCTCGTGCAGCGCTACGCGCTGCCGCGCGAAAACCTGTTTCAGTCAGCAGCACAGGTGCTGGCGCTCAACGGCGTCAGCCTGCAATTGGCAGCGGGCAAGAGCCTCGGCGTGGTCGGTGAATCCGGTTCGGGAAAATCGACTCTTGCGCGCGCGGTAATGGCGCTGGAGACCCCGACATCCGGCTCGGTAAAATTGCTCGGGCGCGACCTGCATCGCTTGTCCGCCGGCGAGCTTCGCCACGCCAGGCGCGATTTCCAGATGGTATTTCAGGATCCCTATGGCTCGCTCGATCCGCGCCAGACGGTTGCACGTATCGTCGCCGAACCGCTCACTGCGATCGGCCGCCTCGATCGTGACGAACAGCGCGACCGCGTCGTCGCGGTGCTGAAACAGGTGGGCCTGCGCGATGCCGATATGGACAAATATCCGCACGAATTCTCCGGCGGCCAACGCCAGCGCATCGCGATCGCGCGGGCCTTGATTACGCAGCCGAAGCTGATCGTCGCCGACGAGCCGGTCAGCGCGCTCGACGTCTCGGTGCAGGCGCAGGTGCTCAATCTCCTGGAGGATCTGCAGGACGAGTTCGGATTGAGCTACGTCCTGATCAGCCACGACCTCGCGGTGGTGGAATATCTGTGCGACGAGATCGCGGTGATTTACCTCGGCCGCATCGTCGAGCAGGGCAGGCCGGAGGATTTGTTCGAGCGCAGTGCGCATCCTTACACGCGCGCGTTGCTCGAAGCCGTGCCGCGGACCGGTCCGGGCCGCCAACGGCGCCGCCGCGGCGCGCAGGCGATTGCCTCGCAATCGGGGGCAACAGGTTGCGCCTATGCTGGGCGATGCCCGCTCGCCGATGCGCATTGCCGCGGGGTCGCGCCGCTGGCGCGCAGCGTCGGATCGAGCCATATTGCCGCCTGCCACCACGCCGAGACCATCATGGCCCTTCCTCCCCTGGCGGGCGAGACGTGATAGGTTGATGCAGCGGATGTTAGATTAAAGTGTCGTTCGATAAGTCCCGTTTTAGGAGCGTTTGCATGTCCAAGAAGCTCATTCTGCTCGCCGCGGCCGCGATGACAGCCCTTTCCCTGCTGCCGCAGCCTGTTTCGGCGCAGGGCAAGAAAGACAGTGTCGTGATGGCCATGGCGCTGGAGCCGCCCGGCCTCGACCCGACCAGCGGGGCTGCCGCGGCGATTGCCGAGGTCACACTCTACAATGTGTATGAAACGCTGACCAAGGTGAAGGAGGACGGTTCGGTTGCGCCGCTGCTCGCCGAGAGCTGGCAAACCGCGCCGGATCTGAAGACCTACACGTTCAAGCTGCGCAAGGGCGTGGCATTCCAGAATGGCGAACCGTTCAACGCGCAGGCGGTGAAGTTCTCCTTTGAGCGGGCGGCGGAGACGGCCAGCACCAACAAGGACAAGAGCCTGTTCCAGAGCATCGCAGCGATCACCTTGCCGGACAATGACACGGTCGTGATCACCCTGAAGAACCCGGACGCCAACCTGCCGTTTTTGCTGGGCCAGGCCACGGCCTCGATCGTCGAGCCGAAGAGCGCGCCCACCAACGCCACCAAGCCGGTCGGCACCGGGCCGTTCGTGCTCGCGGCCTGGGCCAAGGGTTCGTCGATCACGCTGACCAAATGGCCGGAATACCGCAACGCGGCGGCCATCAAACTCAACAAGGTCGTGATCCGCTTCATCAGCGATCCGTCCGCGCAGGTGGCCTCGCTGCTTTCCGGCGACGTCGATGCCTTTCCCCGGGTGGCCGCCGCGCGCAGCCTGCCCCAGTTCAAGGCCGATCCAAGATTCAACGTGCTGATCGGCGGCTCGCGGGCCAAGACCATCGTCACCATCAACAACAAGAAGAAGCCGTTCGACGATGTGCGCGTGCGGCGCGCGATCCTCGCGGCGATCGACCGAAAGGCCATGATCGAAGGGGCGGCCGACGGTTTCGGCGTGCCGATCGGCAGCTTCTACACCCCGGGCTCGCTCGGTTACATCGACACCACCGACATCAATCCCTTCGATGTCGAGAAGGCAAAGAAGCTGCTCGCTGAAGCCGGCGTGACGACGCCGCTGGAAGTCAGCCTAAAACTTCCGCCGCCGTCTTATGCGCGGCAGGGCGGCGAGGTGCTGGCGGCGCAGCTCGCCAAGATCGGCATCATTGCCAAGATCGAGAATGTCGAATGGGCGCAGTGGCTGTCGTCGGTATTCACCGGACCGCATAATTACGATCTCACCATCGTTTCCCATGTCGAGCCGTTCGATCTCGTGAAATTCACCGAGGACAATTACTATACCGGCTACAAGTCGGAAGCCTTCAACGCGCTTTACAAGTCGATCACGGAAGCCGCGAACGAAGCCGATCGCGTCAGGCTTCTGGGCGAAGCCCAGCGGCTGCTCGCAACCGATGCGGCGGCCGGCTTCCTGTTCCAGCCGCAATTGATCACCATCGCGAACAAGAAGTTGAAAGGCGTGTGGGGCCAGGTGCCCCAGTTTTGCAACGATTTCTCGGATTGGGCCTGGGAATGAACCGGTAGAGGATGAAGGCTTATCTTTTTGATTTGGACGGCACTCTAGCAGCCAGCGAGGCCCTGAAAGCGCGAGCTCTAGCTCAGGCCTGTGTGTCGTATGGAGCCGAAGCTAATTACCCGATCTATGCTGACGTGATGGGGGAAGACTGGCCGACAGTGACGAGGCATTTCTTCAAAAGATACACCTTTAGTCCTGAATTTGACGAATTTAACGATCGCTTTCGTGGCTTCTATCTCGATCTTATTGAGGCCGAGATCTCGGCAACTCATGGGGCCATACAATTCGTTTCCGATACTCGGAATAGCGGGATAAAGGTCGGAGTGGTCAGTTCCGCTGCCACCTGGATGGTCGAGAGAGTACTGTCGAAGCTCGATCTGCAAAACTCCTTCGACTTGGTCATCACCCGGGAAGACGTTACACGTCACAAGCCTGATCCAGAGGCTTATCTGTTAGCGCTTTCCCGATTGCGCTTGAGCGCGAAGGATACGATTGTCTTCGAGGATTCATCCGCTGGGCTAAAGGCAGCTACGGCGGCTGGTTGTCGCTGCATTGCGGTCCGCCATGCCTTTAATAGCAAACATGACTTCTCCGGCGCATTTCGTGAGATAGAGAGTCTTAGCGAGGTTCTCGGGGCGGCAGCACAGGACTGGCACTCATCGTGAGGAAGAAAGCCGTTACGAATATCCACGTTTTGACCCATGGCCGGCCTTCGATTCAAACACCAAGATTCTGCATCCCAAATTGAGGTCCATGCGATCCACGGATTGGCGTCCGGTCGTGGCACACCGTGCTGGGTGGTCCATCGAGCAGGCCGACCTGCAGACAGTCAGCCGTGTTCGGCAAGCGGAGAATCCAACTGGCCTTGAACTCGACCGTCTCGAACATGAACGCTACTACGCAAATGATAGTCGGATAGAGATACCAACTTTTGAGTGACATTGCCCGACGAGACAAAATTTGAAGTGGACTCGTTGTGGGCCAAACCATATCGCGCC